>ERZ824522.2063-NODE-2063-length-11213-cov-2.575641_pt1 | contig 11213 bp, 9 predicted proteins | sample MGYA00519935_ERZ824522 | MGnify/ENA primary metagenome ERZ824522 (study PRJEB31778, sample SAMEA3449160) | human gut metagenome | biome: human gut; feature: human-associated habitat; material: faeces | place: United Kingdom | collected 2010/2012 ...
AAACAAGAGCAAGGGATCAAAATATTGGGTTCGGGCTGCGTAAAATGTATGGAATTAGAAAAAGCAACCAGAGCGGCAGTATCTGAACTTCGATTAGATTATGAGATTGAACATGTTACAGATTTTGCGGAAATCGCCGGTTACGGAGTAATGACGACACCTGCATTAGTGTTTAACGGCGAAGTTATATCCTATGGGAAAGTATTGACTGTAGAGGAAGTGAAAGCGCTGTTGAGTAAAAAATAAAGCAAAGGAAGGCCGGTAATTTATTTATGAAAAAACCTGAATTATTGTCGGATAAGGCAGGAGAAGCTTCTGGATATGACCTACAACAAAAAGTAAAGATTTTGAAAAGAATTTGAAAAGATTTGTTTAAAAATCAACTTCTGGTTTCACAATAAGGAAAAAAGTTATATAATGTAGAAGTTAAAAGAGGGAAGTAGATTGTAGCAGAAAAGAGGTTATCCATATGACAATAAAGAAGGCAACACTTGTTCTTGAAGGCGGAGCGACAAGAGGAATATTTACTTCGGGAGCGCTTGATTATCTGATGGAGAGAGATCTGTATTTTTCGGATGTGATCGGCGTTTCGGCGGGCTCGTGCAATGCGGTGGACTATGTTTCGCGGCAGCCGGGAAGAACGAGAGACTGTATGATACCGACTGACAAAGAAGGAAAATATTACTATGGGATCAGAGACTTCGTCAAAGAGAAAAGTCTGATGAATATGGATCTGATCTTTGATAAATATCCGAAAGAACTGCTTCCGTTTGATTTCGAGACATATTTTAACTCGGAGATCAACTGTCAGATTGTTACGACAAACTGTCTGACGGGAAAAGCGGAGTATATGACAGAGGATAGTGATAACGACCGTCTGATGAAACTTTGCAGAGCGTCGTCAAGTATGCCTTTGCTTACTCCGATCGTTAATATCGACAATGTTCCGTACCTTGACGGAGGACTGGCGGACTCTGTTCCGATCAGACGGGCACAGCAGATGGAAAATGAAAAGATCGTCGTGATTCTTACGAAAAATCAAGGTTACAGGAAGTCGGTTCTTTCTCCGACGATGCAGAGAGTATATAAAAGAGCGTATAAATCATATCCGAATTTGATCAGGACGATCTTCAGAAGAAGTTTTGAGTATAATAAAACGATGAATTATTTAGATCAGCTTGAAAAACGAGGTGAGATATTTATTCTCAGACCGCAGGTAAAGCCTGTTTCAAGACTTGAGAGAAATAAAGAAACGCTGCATGCATTTTATGAACACGGATATAAGTACACAGAACGAAAGTTTGATGATCTTATGGAATATTTGGAAAAATAAAAGCAGAAATCTTTTTCACGATAAATGAAACGATAGTTTACAAGATGAGAAATGTCGGAAAATCAAAAAGGAGAGGGTATGATGGGAAAAACAGAGACTTTAGAGTATACGCAAAATCGAGAATTATCATGGCTTCGTTTTAATCAGCGTGTGTTGGAAGAGGCGCAGGACGAAAGTGTTCCTCTTATGGAGAGGATGAAGTTTGTCGCAATTTTTACAAGTAATCTTGATGAATTCTTTATGATTCGTGTCGGCAGCCTTTACGATATGGCAGTAGCTGACAGTAAAAAACAGGATATCCGTTCGGGAATGACTCCGAAGCAGCAGTTGGAGGAGATTTATAAAGCGGTAGCTCCTCTTTATAAGGAGAGAGATAAGACATATGCGGAAATAAAAAAGCAGCTTCAGCCGTATGGCGTATGTGGGTTAGATTTTAAAGAATTGGAGCAGCAGGAAAAGAAGTATGTGAAAAAATATTTCAAAGAACAGGTGCTTCCGGTTTTATCGCCTCAGATCGTAGATGCGAACCATCCGTTCCCTCATCTGCTTAATAAAGATATTTACGTCGTGGCGACGCTGAAAATGGAAAATAATGTCATGCTCGGCATTGTGCCTGTGCCACAGTACATTTCGGACGTTCTCTATCTTCCGGGGCATGATGTGCGCTACATCCGAATGGAAAAAGTGATCATGGAATATCTGGAACTTGTTTTTGAACAGTATCAGGTATCTGACAAAAACTATATTTGCGTAACGCGGAATGCGGATATCGCACCGGATGATGAAGCGTTGGCAGATAATGAAGATTTCCGTTATATTATGAAAGAAACACTTCATAAAAGACGTAAAATGGCAGTTGTAAGACTTGAGACAGCCGCTCCGCTCGGAAAAGAGATGGAAAAATATTTCTGCGACCGGTTTAAGATTACGCCGGAATGTATTTTCAGGACGAAAATGCCGATGAAGCTTGGGTTTATTTTCGCAATCGCAGATAAGATTCCCGAATCTATGAGAAAAGCGCTGATCGACGAGCCGTTTACACCTCAGCCTGCCGCTGCGCTTGCCGAAGGGATCAGCGTGATGGAGCAGGTGAAACGCAAAGATGTTTTGTTGTCTTATCCATATGAGAGTATGGATCCGTTTTTGCAGCTTATTAAAGAAGCTGCGTTTCATCCCGATGTTATGACGATCAAGATCACGATCTACCGTCTGGCGAAAAAGGCCCGCCTTGTAGAATACCTTTGTGCGGCAGCCGAGAACGGAAAAGAAGTAACTGTATTGATCGAACTTAGGGCGCGTTTTGACGAGCAGAATAATATTGACTGGTCAGAGCGTCTGGAGGAAGCGGGATGTCGTGTGCTGTATGGATTCGACGGTTACAAGGTTCATTCAAAACTGTGTCTTATCACATACAGGAATCGAAATGAGATCCGTTATATTACCCAGGTAGGAACGGGAAACTATAATGAAAAGACGGCAAAAATGTATACAGATTATTCGCTTATGACATCACATCAGGGAATCGGCGAGGATGCGGCCGTATTCTTTAAAAATATGTCAATCGGCAATCTGGACGGAGAGTATCATCATCTGATCGTTTCACCGTTTAGTCTGAAACGGAAAGTTTTAAGACATATGGATGAGGAAATTCAAAAAGGCGCGGATGGACGTATTATTATGAAAATGAATTCTGTAACGGATATGGATTTTATCCGAAAAGTACAGGAAGCGTCTGCAGCAGGGGTAAAAGTGGATCTGATCGTACGCGGAATCTGCTGTATATTGCCGGGAGTGAAAGAAAATACGGAAAATCTGCGGGTTACGAGCATTGTAGGAAGGTATCTGGAACATCCGAGAGTGTTTGTGTTCGGAACAGGAGAAACGGCGAAAGTTTATATCGGATCGGCAGATATGATGACGAGAAATACAGAGAAACGTGTGGAGGTTGCATGTCCGATTTATGACGATGCAATTAAGAGACGCCTGATCCATGATCTGAAAGTGATGCTTGCAGACAATGTAAAAGCGCGTATTATGACAAGTGACGGTACATATAAGAAAAAAGAAAGAAAAGGAGAAGCGGTCAACGCGCAGGCTGCATTTATGAAGGCTGCGTTGAATGCACGCCCTCCGAAGACGCTTCCGAAAGCAAAAAAGGAAAAAAAATCAATCTTTCAGAAAGTATTCAGCGCATTTGGAAAAAGGAATAGATCGTGTTGAAAAAAGGTGAGAAATACTTTCGGAGCAGGAAAGGAAACTAAATACATTATATGAAAAAACAACTCTATATCGCCGAGAAACCCAGCGTAGCGCAGGAGTTCGCAAAGGCATTAAAATTAAAGACAAGAAGAGCGGACGGATATTTAGAATCCGACGAAGCAGTGATCACATGGTGCGTCGGACATCTGGTTACGATGAGCTATCCGGAAGAGTATGACCCGGCATTGAAAAAATGGAGTCTTCAGACACTTCCGTTTATTCCTTCGGAGTTTAAATATGAAGTGATCCCGTCAGTGGCGAAGCAGTTTCAGATTGTCAGTTCTCTTTTAAACAGAGAAGACGTTGACACAATTTATGTGTGCACCGACTCCGGACGGGAGGGAGAGTACATTTACCGGCTTGTAGAACAAAAGGCGCAGGTGTCGGGGAAAAAAAGACTTCGCGTGTGGATCGACTCACAGACAGAAGAGGAAATCTTAAGAGGCATACGGGAAGCAAAAGATCTGTCAGAGTATGACAATCTAAGCGCTTCCGCCTATCTTCGCGCGAAAGAAGACTATCTGATGGGAATCAACTTTTCACGTTTGCTTACGCTGAAATACGGAAACAGTATTTCTAATTATCTGAATACGAAATACTCGGTGATTTCGGTAGGACGTGTAATGACATGCGTTCTCGGAATGGTTGTCAGGCGTGAAAGGGAGATACGGGAGTTTGTAAAAACTCCTTTTTACCGTGTGATCAGCACGATCGATGCGTCAGGTCACAGTTTTGAAGGAGAATGGCGGGCAGTGAAAGGCTCGCGGTATTTTGAATCGTTTGATCTGTATAAAGAAAATGGATTTAAGACAGAAGAAAAAGCAAAAGAGCTGATCGCCTATTTGTTGGAAGAAAAGCCGATACAGTGTATCGTTGAGTCTGTGGAGAAGAAAAAGGAGAAGAAAAATCCTCCCCTTCTTTATAATCTGGCCGAACTTCAAAACGACTGTTCGAAGCGGTTTAAGATCAGTCCGGATGAAGCGCTTCGGGTCGTGCAGGAATTATATGAAAAAAAACTTGTTACATACCCGAGGACAGACGCCAGGGTTTTGTCGACGGCAGTTGCAAAAGAGATCAGCAGAAACTTGAACGGGCTGTCAAAATATCCTCCGGCACAGCCGTATTTGCAGGATATCCTTTCTTTTGGAAGTCATAAAAATCTGGCGAAGACAAGATATGTAAACGATAAGCAGATTACAGATCATTACGCTATCATTCCGACAGGACAAGGTTTAGGAGCGCTGAATTCGCTTTCGGCAACGTCTCATAAAGTATATGATCTGATTGTGAGAAGGTTTTTAAGTATTTTTTATCCGCCGGCAGTGTATCAAAAAGTGGCGATCATATCGAAGATAAAGGAAGAGAGTTTCTTTTCCAATTTTAAAGTGCTAGCTGAGGAAGGATATTTGAAAGTGGCAGGCGTTCCGCAGGGAAAACGAAGTGTAAACAAAGGCAAAAGCAGAACCGATGCAAATGAAAAAGAGGAAGATGCAGAACAGACGGCAGATCAGGACCTTGATACGGCGCTGTTTGAAGTGATTAAAACGCTGAAAAAAGGAAGCGTTCTTCCGGTTGGAGCATTAGATATAAAAGAAGGGGAGACGTCGCCTCCGAAACGGTATAATTCAGGATCGATCATCCTTGCTATGGAAAATGCGGGGCAGTTGATCGAGGATGAAGATCTTCGCGCTCAGATAAAAGGAAGCGGTATCGGAACGAGCGCGACCAGGGCGGAAATATTAAAGAAACTGATTCATATTAAATACCTTGCCCTGAATAAAAAAACACAGATCATAACACCGACTTTGCAAGGAGAGATGGTATTTGACGTAGTGGATCATTCGATCAAATCACTTTTAAATCCGGAACTTACGGCAAGCTGGGAAAAAGGTCTTACGTATGTGGCGGAGGGAAGCATTACTCCCGATGAATATATGATGAAGCTGGATCGTTTTATAACGAACAGGACGGTGGGAGTAAAAGGACTCAATAATCAGTATCAGTTAAGAGCCTGTTATGATAAAGCGGCAGGTTATTATAAAAAGAGCCGGTAAACGGCGGAAAAGGAGATAAATATATGAATGCATTGACAGTAAAGGAACTTTATACATTAGAGGAGACAATCGCAAAAGATCTTTTTGACAAAGTGACATATCCGTGGGAAGTCCTTCCGAATATCGGTTCATTTATCAAAGAACTCGGGAATACGTTAAGCAGTGATGAATATGAAAAAAGAGGAGAAGATGTCTGGATCGCAAAGTCAGCTAAAGTTGCGCCTACCGCATGTATTAATGGTCCGGCGATCATCGGGAAAGAAGCGGAAGTGCGTCATTGTGCGTTTATAAGAGGAAACGCGATCGTGGGAGAAGGAGCAGTCGTAGGAAATTCGACAGAGCTTAAAAATGTCGTGCTTTTCAATAAAGTACAGGTACCGCATTATAATTATGTCGGCGATTCTGTTCTCGGATATAAATCTCATATGGGAGCAGGTTCTATCACATCGAATGTGAAGTCGGATAAAAAGCTTGTTGTTGTAAAAACATCGGAAGGAAATATAGAAACCGGCATGAAGAAGTTCGGAGCAATGCTCGGAGATGAAGTAGAAGTAGGATGCGGAAGCGTCCTGAACCCCGGAACGGTTGTAGGAAGTCACAGCAATATTTACCCACTGTCTTCTGTAAGAGGATTTGTTCCGGCAAACAGTATTTATAAAAACAAAAGCGAAGTCGTAGAAAAATATTAATACAGGCAAGACAGACAAACCGATGTGGATAAAAACAGAAGTGTCGTAAAAATAGTGGCATATAAGGGGGAAAGGAAAAAAGAGATGAAGAAGATCGGATTTATCGGTGTGGGGATCATGGGAAAATCCATGGTGCGTAATCTTATGAAAGCAGGGTATGAACTTCATATTTATGCCCGGACAAAAGCAAAAGTCGAGGACGTGATCGGGGAAGGAGCGATCTTTCATGAAACGATTTCCGAGTGCGTAAAAGACTGCGAGGCAGTGATTACGATCGTAGGATTTCCGCAGGATGTAGAAGAAGTATATTTCGACAGCGGAAATATTTTGGACAGTGCGAAAAAAGGTGCATATTTGATCGATATGACGACCACGAGTCCGCAGATTGCCGAAAAGCTGTATGAAGAAGGAACAAAACGGGGATTTCATGTGCTTGATGCGCCGGTCACAGGCGGAGATACGGGGGCAAGAGAAGGAACTCTTTCTATTCTTGTCGGAGGCGATAAGAGCGATTATACGAACTGTCATGAACTGTTTGAAGCAATGGGAACGAATATTAATTACGAAGGTTCGGCAGGATGCGGACAGCATTGCAAACTTGCAAACCAGATCATGATCGCGGGAGCTCTTTCCGGTGTATGCGAAGCGCTGACATATGCAAAAGAAAAGGGACTTGACCTGAATGTGTTCTCGAAATCCGTAGCGACAGGGGCAGCCGGAAGCAGACAGTTTGATCTGTTCGGACCAAAGATCATAGAAAAAGATTATGCGCCGGGATTTTTTATGAAGCATTTTATTAAAGATATGAAGCTGGCGCTCATCGAAGCAAACAGAAGCGGTTTAAATCTCGAAGTTTTAAGCCAGGTTCTTGCCATTTATGAAGAGCTTGAAGCAGACGGCAACGGAGATCTCGGAACACAGGCACTTATCAAGTATTACGAGTAAAAGCAAACTATACAGGACGCGGACAGAAAGGGTAGAGAGGACTATGCTGGAGATCAAAGAATTGACAAAATATTATGGAAAGAATCTGGCGGTAGATCAAGTGACGTTTACCGTCCCTAACGGTCAGGTAGGGGTTCTTTTAGGGCCGAACGGATCGGGAAAATCAACGATCATCAAAAGCATTGCCGGTTTATTGCGGTATCAGGGTGAAATTCGTATTAAAGGGATTCCTGCCCGGCAGATTCCTGCGAAAAGGAAGTTTGCTTATGTTCCGGAGATTCCGAATATGTTCGATGCGCTGACGGTAAGGGAGCATATCGAATATGTGAGAATGGCATATGACAGTGAAATTACAGACGAGGAGATCGAAAAGATACTTAAAGCGTTTGAGATGGATGACAAGCAGGATAAGCTTGGCAATGAATTATCAAAAGGAATGATGCAGAAAGTGAGCATATGCTGTGCCCTTGCGGTAAAGCCGGAAGTCATCCTTCTTGACGAACCGATGGTCGGACTTGATCCGGCGGCGATCAAGATGCTGAAAGATGTCGTGTTAAAACTGCGTGATAACGGAGCGACAGTTCTTATCAGTACGCATATGCTTGAGATGGTAGAGAACTTGTGGGATGTGATGATCGTCATGGAACAAGGGCATATTGCCGGTTCTTACACAAAAGCAGACGCGCAGGGAAAAGAGCTGGATGAACTGTTCTTTGAGATGACAGGCGGTGAGAAAGCATGAAAGCGTTAATATATTTGATAAAGAGAACAGCGGCAAATAACCTGAAAAAGGCAGTCAGAAAACCGACGACGCTTCTTGCGTTGATCTTTGGGGCCGCCTATGGAATCTTTCTTATCGTGATGCTTGGAACACTTGCGGTTACAGTTCGGATCGATTCTGTTCAAGGACTTGTCATTCTTGTGACGGTGTGGACGATCTACATTACAGTAGGAAACTTTATGTCCTATGCTTCTCGAAAAGGAATCTTGTTTCGGCCGGCTCATTCTCAGTTCGTATTTCCCGCTCCGATCAGCCCCAAACTTGTTTTGATACAGGGAGCGTGGATGAATTATCTGATGTCATTTTTCATATGGATCGTGTTGGCGATCGGAGGCTTGACGGTTTTTCATGTGGAATGGTGGAAGATGCTTTTCTTCTTTCTGATAGGATGCGGCGTAGAGTGTGCGGTAGAACAATCTGTTATGATCATTTTATATACGAATGATAAGCTTCCGCAAAAATTGATAAAAGGGATCTGCTTCGGAATGAAAGTGTTTTTGATTGCATTTACGTTGATGATCGTACTTTATTTTAAAGAAAAAGGTCTGTCAGTAGAAAGCGCTCTTTCGTTTATCAACTGGCCGGTCCTTCAGATGATTCCGGTAGTCGGATGGCAGATTGCGGTATACAGGTTGGTTTTACTCGGTCCGACAACTCTGAATGTAATTTGTACTGTGATCTATTCGGTGTTTACGGTGTTCATTGTTGCGGCGGCGTTCAGAATGAAATGTGACGGCGGATATTATGAAGAGGCGGCGAAATTCGCAGACGATTATGCAGAACTGAAAAAGAGGCAGAAAAGCGGAGAATTTGTGACAAATACCGGGACGAAAAAGCGAAGGTTTCGCCGTGTAGAGAGTAAGATTACAGCAAAAGGAGCAAGAGCGATTTTTTACAGGCAATTTCTGGAATATAAGAAAGAAAAATATTTTATTTTCACGAAAATGACAGTTCTTTCGGCAGTCGTTGCGTTTATTTTCGCGTATTCTCTCCAAAAATCGGTGTCAGACAGCAGTATGGCGGGCTTTATTTTGTCCAATACTTTAAGCGAGAACGGAGGCGTTACCAGGGGCGTGGCCACAGTGGATGAAAATTTTGTTGGGAGTTGTCGCGTATGTGGCGCTTATTATGAGCGGTTACACAGGAAAATGGGAAAGCGAGTTGAAAAATCCGTATATTTTTCTTATTCCTGACAGTCCGCTGAAAAAAATGTGGTATGCGACTCTTATGGAACATGTAAAGGCATTTGCGGACGGATGTATCATCTGCATTCCTATTGGGATTTTTTGGCATGTTCCGGTAATAGAGATCATTTACTGTATTTTGATCTACACCGTTTTGCAGGCAGACCGCCTGTATACAATGGTGATCGTTCAGAGCCTTCTCGGGGAAGTATTCGGAAAAACAGGGCAAAGTCTGCTTAGAATGTTTATCCAGATGGCGCTTTTAGGAGTCGGAGCCGGTGTCGGAGTGTTGGCGGCAGTGTTGATCAGTCAAACGTTGATCTTTCCGATCGTATTGATCTATGGATTGATGATCACGGTTGCGATGGGCGCGATCGCATTACTTAGATTTGATACGATGGAACAGTTTGTATAAAAACAGACGGTAAGAAAAATTTTATGAAAAACTATTTTTAAGATAAAAGGAGGAGATCGGATGTTAGATGATAAATATGTAACGATGGAAATTGAAAAAGTAAAACATATCGCCCTTGTGGCGCATGACGGTAAGAAAAGAGAACTTGTAGACTGGTGTGAAAAAAACAAAGAGATACTGAAAGGGCATTTTTTATGCGGAACAGGAACAACGGCGCGTCTTATCGCTGAGCGAACAGGGCTTCCGGTAAAAGGATACTGTAGCGGTCCGCTTGGCGGAGATCAGCAGATTGGAGCGAAGATCGTAGAAGGGCAGATTGATTTTATGATCTTTTTGTGGGATCCATTGGAAGCACAACCCCACGATCCGGATGTAAAAGCGCTGCTGCGTATTGCTGTCGTATACGATATTCCGATTGCAAATAATCTTGCGACTGCGGACTTTATGCTTCATTCAAAATATATGAACGAGTCATACAGCAGACAAATAGAAAACTTTGATAAGAAGGTGCAAAACCGGGTCGAGGAGATGAAGTGACAGGAGATGTACTGACAAGATAAAACGGGAAGATAAACGGGCATAATAGAAAAAAGTAACAGTTGACACGGGTCTTAGACCCGTGTTATTCTATAAAAAGATACTTTAATGCTTTAAAGTGTTACGCTTTAAAGTGGTCTAAAGGATAAAACGGCAGAGAGAGGGAAAAAAGATGGGAATTAAAATTATACTGCTTATTATTTTTTTCGCAGTGATGGCGGCAGTGGGAATTTATTCGAGAAGACATGTTACAAGTGTAGACGGTTTTGTTCTGGGAGGAAGATCGGTAGGACCGTGGCTGACGGCATTTGCATATGGAACATCGTATTTTTCGGCAGTTGTATTTGTCGGATATGCCGGACAGTTTGGATGGAAATACGGAATTGCCAGTACATGGATCGGCATCGGAAATGCATTAATCGGAAGCCTTCTGGCATGGGTAGTTCTCGGAAGGCGTACAAAAGTGATGACACAGCATCTTGGATCAAGGACGATGCCGGATTTTTTCGGAGAACGGTACAAGAGCAAATCACTTAAGATTACGGCATCTGTGATCGTGTTCGTTTTTCTGATCCCGTACACGGCTTCGGTGTATAACGGTTTGTCACGTTTGTTTGCGATGGCTTTTAATATTCCGTATACGTGGTGTGTCGTGACAATGGCAGCGTTTACGGCGCTCTATGTTATCCTGGGCGGATATATGGCTACGGCAATCAATGATTTCATACAAGGAATCATTATGCTGATCGGAATTGTGGCTGTGATCGCGGCGGTTCTGAATGGACAGGGCGGATTCATGAATGCAATAGCAGAAATGGCGAAGATACCAAGTGATGTTCCCCTGACACAAGGACAGCCGGGAGCGTTTACATCTTTTTTTGGTCCGGATCCTGTCAATCTTCTGGGCGTTGTTCTTCTTACTTCGCTTGGAACATGGGGACTTCCGCAGATGATCGGGAAATTTTATGCGATCAAAGATGAAAAATCGATCAGTACGGGAACTATTATTTCAACTA
>ERZ824522.2085-NODE-2085-length-11133-cov-2.670879_pt1 | contig 11133 bp, 8 predicted proteins | sample MGYA00519935_ERZ824522 | MGnify/ENA primary metagenome ERZ824522 (study PRJEB31778, sample SAMEA3449160) | human gut metagenome | biome: human gut; feature: human-associated habitat; material: faeces | place: United Kingdom | collected 2010/2012 ...
CTTGGGCGCGATGACGCGCGTGACGTAGAGCAGCCCCTTGACGTTGGTGTCGATCATGGCGTCCCAGTCGCGCGTGTCGCCCCGGTCGATGTGCTCCAGCCCGGCGGCCAGTCCGGCGTTGTTCACCAGCAGATCGACCCGCTCGAGCGGTTCCAGCGCCCGGCGCACCTCCTCCTCCGAGCGGACGTCGAATGCGAGCGTCGTGCAGCGGCTGCCCGCGGCGGCGATCTCCCGGGCGAGTTGCGCGAGGCGTTCGGCGCGGCGGCCCGTCGCCGTGATGTCGTATCCCTCCCGGGCCAGCCGGAGCGCCGTGGCGCGTCCGATTCCCGAGGTGGCTCCCGTGATGAGTGCCTGTTTATTCATGACGATTCACAAAAAACGGTTCTTTCGGGCAAAAATACGAAATTATGTGTTACTTTGCATAAATTTTCGGACAAAATACCGCTGTCGTGAACCTGTCGTTTTTCATTGCCCGCCGCATGGCCCGTCCCTCGCCGGAGAACCGGCCCGGCGTGATGGAGCGCATCGCCGTGGTGTCGGTGGCGTTGGGCGTGGCCGTGATGATTCTCGCGCTGGCCGTCATCCTGGGTTTCAAGCGCGAGGTGGCGGCCAAGATGACGGGATTCGCGGGCCATGTCGCCGTGACCGACGTGCGGGGCGTGGGGACGCTCGACGCCGAACCCGTCGTGCGGAGCGCGCATGTCGAGGAGCTGATCCGCACGACGGAGGGCTTCCGCGCGATGGCCCCCTACGCCCTTCGGGGCGGCATCGTCCGCACGGCCGACGCCGTGGAGGGCATCGTGCTCAAAGGCGTGGACGGGAGTTTCGACTGGCGCTTCTTCCGGGAGTGGCTCACGGAGGGCGAACTGCCCCGCGTGGGGGATTCGGTCCGCACGAAGGACGCGCTGCTGTCGCGGACGCTGGCCGACCGGTTGCGGCTGGGCGTGGGCGACCGTGTCGAGATTCTCTTCGTCGAGCCGGGCGAGCTGCCGCGCCGCGACCGGTTCAAGGTTTCGGGCATCTATGCTTCGGGGCTGGAGGACATGGACGGGGCGGTGGTGCTGACCGATCTGCGCAACGTGCAGCGGCTGGCCGAATGGACGCCGGAGAAGGTCTCGGGCTACGAGATTCTGCTCGACGACCTCGCCGGGGCGGACGCTTTCGCCGCGCGGCTGAGCGACGCGCTGCTCTACGACGAGTCGGACGATACGCGCAATCTGGTGGCCACGAGCGTCATGGAGCGCTATCCGAACATCTTCGACTGGCTCCGGGCGCACGACGTGAACGGGGCGGTGATCGTCGTCATCATGCTCGTCGTGGCCTTTTTCAACATGGCCTCGGCGCTGATGATCCTCGTGCTCGAACGCACGCGGATGATCGGGCTGCTCAAGGCGTTCGGAATGCCCGACGGGCAGTTGCGGCGCATCTTCCTGTGGCGGGCCGCCTTCATCACGCTGCGCGGGCTGGCGTGGGGAAACGCTGCGGGCGTCGGGCTGTGCCTGTTGCAGCGGGCGACGCATCTGGTGAAGCTCGACGCCGAGGGATACCTGCTCTCCGAGGTGCCCGTGGCGCTGGGGTGGGGCTGGTGGCTGTTGCTCAACGCGGGATTCGTCGCGGCGATCGTCGCGCTGCTCGTCGTGCCGGCCTGCGTGGTCTCCACCGTCAAGCCCGAAGAGACGATAAGATACGAATGAGAAAGAGATGAAACCGTACGATACCGATCAGACCAAGAAGGAGGAGGTCCGCGAGATGTTCGACCGCATCGCGCCGCGTTACGACCTTCTGAACCACACGCTTTCGATGAACGTGGACCGCCTGTGGCGCCGCCGCGTGGTGCGCGAGGTGCGGCGGGCCGCGCCGCGGCGGATTCTGGACGTGGCCACCGGCACGGGTGACCTGGCCATCGAGATGGCGCGCCGCATCGCCGGAGTGCAGGTGCTCGGGGTGGACCTCTCGGAGGAGATGCTCGCCGTGGCGCGCCGCAAGGTCGAGCAGCGGGGGCTGGACGGACGGATCGTCCTCGACTGCGGGGATGCCGAACGCCTCGCGGCGGCCGACGGCTCGGTGGATGTGGCGACCGTGGCGTTCGGGGTCCGGAACTTCGGCGACCTCGAGGCGGGGCTCCGGGAGATGGCCCGGGTCGTGAGGCCCGGGGGGCGCGTCGTGATTCTGGAGTTCTCGCGTCCCCGGAACCGGCTGTTCCGGACGTTGTACGAATTTTACTCCTACCGGATTCTGCCGCGTATCGGCGGGGCGGTGTCGCACGACCGGCGGGCGTACGAGTATCTTCCGGCTTCGGTCGGGGAGTTTCCCCCGCCGGAGGAGTTCCTCGGGATGATGGCCCGGGCCGGATTCCGCGACTGCCGGGCCCGGAGCCAGAGTTTCGGCATCGCGCAAATCTATGTCGGGGAGCGATGACGGCGCGGTGCGGAGGTGTCGGACGGACGCTGCGCCGTGCTGCGGCGAGGCTGCTGCTCGTGTCGCTGGCGGCGCTGGCTGCCGCCGCGTGCGGCAGGACGGAGCCAGAGGCCGTGCGCGTCGAGGCCGTCGAACGGTTCGAACGGCTGGGGTCGGCCGGGGCCGATGCGGTGCTGCGCGTGCATAACGGGACGGGGCATACCCTGAAGATCCGGCGCGTGCGTCTGGACGTCTTCTATGCCGGGAAGCGCGTGGGGACGCTCCGTCTGCACGAGCCGGTCCGCATTCCGCGCCGGGCGACGACCCTCGTCGGAACCCGCTGGCGGCTGGAGACGTCGGATCCGATGGCCTTCTACGTCGTCGAGCGGCGCCTCGGCGAGGGCGATCTCTCGCGGATCGGACTGTCGTACGAGCTCCGGGCGCGCAGCGGCGTGGTTCCCGTGAAAATTTCCGGCGATATGATGCCGTTGTCGGAATTTTTGAATACCTTTGGCCTGTCGGAAGACGACATTAAAGAGTACCTGAAATGATGCGCAGATTGCTGTTCCTCTCCCTCGCACTGTCTTTCGCGGCCGTCTTCGGGGCGGCGGCGCAGTCGCTCGACGCCTTCAAGCGGCAGTTGGCCGAGCCCGCCGCCGCGCCGGGGTTGCTCTTCGGCCGGGCGCAGGTGATCGCCGTCGAATACGGCGATGCAGCGCGCACGGTGGCGGAAGCCTCCCGCGCCGAACGCCGCGACCGCTTCCCGGGGTATCGGGTCTGCATCTTCTCGGACAACGGCCCGGAGGCCCGCGAAGGGGCGTTCGCCGCGCGGAAACTCTTCGAGGAGACCTTCCCGGGCGTGAAAGTCTGCATGGGCTACGACATTCCCTATTTCAAGGTGTCGGTAGGCAACTGCCTGACGACCGAGGAGGCGATTATCCTCAAGGAGCGCGTGTCGGCGACCTTCCCCAAGGCTTTCGTCAAGAGCGAGGAGCTTTCGGCGGCCGATCTGACGGAGTAGCGCCGGGGAGCGCGGCCCGTGCGGTGCTGCTCCGGCGAATCAATAAAGACAACTGTCCATGAAAGTATTGTTGATAAACGGAAGTCCGCGGCATGCGGGCAATACCTTCATCGCCCTGTCCGAAGTGGCCGGGGCGCTCGAAGCGGAAGGCGTACGGACGCAGATCGTCCAACTGGGGAACAAACCCGTGCGGGGATGTATCGCCTGCGGGAAGTGCGCCGACCTGGGGCGCTGCGTATTCGACGATCCGCTCTACGACGAGGTGCGCGTCGCCCTGCGCGATGCGGACGGGCTGGTCGTGGGATCGCCCGTCTATTATGCCGGGCCGAACGGATCGCTCTGCGCGCTGCTCGACCGGGTCTTCTACTCCTGTTCGGAACTGCTGGCCTACAAACCCGCCGTAGCGGTGGTCGTTTGCCGCCGGGGCGGGGCGAGTGCGGCGTTCGACCGGCTGAACAAGTATTTCACCATCTCGAACATGCCTGTCGTCTCGTCGCAGTACTGGAACAGCGTGCACGGACGGCTGCCCGGCGAGGCGGCGCAGGATGCCGAAGGATTGCAGACGATGCGGGTGCTGGGACGCAACATGGCGCGGCTGCTCAAGGCCGGCCCGCTCGCTTCGGAGGCGCGGCCCGAAAAGGAGGAGCGCGTCTGGACGCATTTTATCCGGTAGTCCGGTCGCCGGAACCGGAGGAACGGGATGCGGACGCCTTTTTTCGGGGCGGGGGTGGAGACGGAGGAATCATCCGGATATTCTCTCGTCGCCCGATAATATGAACGGCCCTGCAACGAATATGCGATGTCGTTGCAGGGCCGTTTCCTTTTGTATCCGCAGGGAGCGGTCTGGCTTTTGCGGATTATGTGTGTTTCATCGGAAAACTCTCCGATTTTTCAGTGGCCGACGATCAGTTTGCAGTCCGTCACAACGATTGGGCGACGACCTCCCATTTCAGATCGCCGGGCTGATTGCCTGCGCCGTCGATCGCCTGCCACTTGTAGCCCTCGGCCGGCTCGTAAACGACCTTGGTCTCCGTGTTGTAGGCTTTGCCGCTGAATTTGCCGCCTTTAAGAATTACGCTTCCGGTCGGCAGATTCACGTCGTTGTCGCCCGATACGACCGCGCTGGTCCCTTCGATCTGCAATCCCGACCAGTCGTTGGGCGCGGAAAACTCTCCGCCCGTGATCGTGACCTTCGCGCCGTTGGTTATATACACCGGATAAAAGGCATCTTTCTCCCCCGGCGTATTCTCCGTATAGTATTTGCCGCCGCTGATTACGGCATCCTGGCAGCTTTCGATGGAAATACCGCCCTGAATACCCTTGACTTCGCAGTTGTCGATCCGCACTTTCGACCCGAACAGACGCATCGCGTAAGCCCAATGCTTACCATTGTCCTTATTCGAGGACGTGGACTCGAAGTAACTGTCGGTAAGCGTGATCTCGCCGCTTGCGACGTCACGCCCCATGCCGCAGACGGTGAACTCGCCCGAGATGATCCGGGCATTCCTGATGGTTACGTTCGCATCGTTCCAATAGGCGATCGCCGCACTGTTGTAGGGATGTCCCGTAGCTGAGCTGCCGTGCCAATGATAGTCGGGGTCGTTGATCAGGGTGACACCGTCGATAACGCAATCCCCGCCCGTAACGTGAATCAGGGATTTCTGGTAACCTTCACCCCCCCCCTTCAGGCCGCTATCGTTTTCCGAAGAGTTGTCGATCGTCCCCTTACCGGTCAGCGTGAGGCCCTTTTCGGCCGTCAGGAAGTTCTCGCTGCCGAGCCGGACGGTCGTCCCCTCCTTGATGTCGATGGTTTTGTGTTCGGTGAACGAGAGATTTTCCGCCGGTACGGAGGCGAGGTCTATATCGGAAGCCACGGCGATTTTGGCAATGGCCGGATTGGACAGTGCTCCGGTCAGATCCGCTGCGTCATTGACTTCCACGGGAACGCTCGCCTGTCCTCCTGCCGGAACGACTTCGTAGGTGCCGTTCGGTGCGGGAGTTGTACTTACTTTTACAGTCGTGGAACTCTTTGCAACGAAATTCTTGACCGGATTTTCCGTCATTGAATTCGACGGGTCGAAATTGATGAACGTGCCGCCGTACACATTGATGGCAGCGTTCGAATTGTCTTTCAGATTCAGCACCCAATAGCCGCGCTCATTGACACATGCCGACTCGAACCGGCCGCCGTAGATGTTGATAACGGCATTTTGATCCGCATAGATGAGGTCGAGCTGGGCGTTACCGTCGTTGAATTCCTGATCGTTGTAGAAATTGCCGCCGTAGATGTTCACTTTCGCATCACCGTAAGCATATACTGCCATGCGGTAGCCGTCCTCGTTGGGTTCGGTTCCGATGGCACGGATGTCGCCGTCTCCCCTGATGTTCAGCGTGGCGCCTCCTTTCACCTCGAATACGGTGGTGTTGCCGTATTGTCCGTCTGGGAGCGATGTCTCGTTGATGATGTTCTTGCCGTTCAAGTCGATCTCGACCGTCTTGTTCCCTTCGACGACCAGCGGCGCCTTGACCGTTACGTCCTCCGACAGGGCGACGCTGCCGCCGTTTGCCAGCGCGGCACGCAGTTCGGGATAGTCGTCGATGTCGGGTTGGTCGAAGTCCGGATTGATCGTCACGTCGAGTGTACCCTGTTTGGTCAGCAGGTTGCCCGACACATTGGTGCGGTAGTTGCGGCGGATGGGAATGTTCTTGAAGTCGCTGTTGGTCGCTATTTCGGTATCGTCGGAACCGTAGAAGGTCATCGAGAAATCGGCCAGCGTGGCCTCCTCGACGGGCGCCCAGATATAATCGACCGTAAGATCGCCGTCGGCGCTGAGTACGTCGGCCGTATATTCCACCGCGGCCGTCTCCTGGCCGACCTCGCCTTTCTTGGCGTTGAACGAAGTCGGAACGAAAGCCACTTTCACCTTCGTCGGCTTCAGTGCGGGATCGGGGATTGCAGTCATGTCGAACGTCTTGACGTTCAACTGGCCGAAAGGACGACGCAGGGTGATGTTCTCCGAGAACGATCCTGTTACCTTGTAGTCGGGCAGTATGCCGGTAAAGGCGTCGAATTCGTCGTCGTTGCCCTCATAGGCGCCCTTCACCGTAATATGGGTCAGATCGTCCGTGTCATAGTGGTCTCCGGTCGAGCAGTCGGCCCAGAAAACGAAATCGTAGGTCTGCGAAGCCACCAGACGCAGGTTGAACGTCGCGGCATTACCCGTTACCGCCGCAGTCTGCTGCTCCCCGTAGGGTTGCCCGTTCCGGTAGATTTGAAGCAGACAGCGGTCGATTTTCGCTCCGTTGCCGAAGTCCGCCGCCGTGGCGCGTGTCCGCGTTCCTTGCGGGATGGCAATCGTAATGGTCTGGGCGGCCCCTTCGTCGGACACGAGCCCCTCGTCCTTCTGACATGCGGTGAGGGTCAGTGCGAGACCCGCCGCCAACAAGAATAGTTTTTTCATGGTTTGTTGAGTTTTTGTGAATTACCCCCCCCCTCCGATTTTTCGGAAGGAGGGGATGTAACTCAACGGTTTGTAATTGATTTTTTAAGAACTTGTTTTCTTTTTCCTCTTGTATCCGCAAGGGCGGTCAGTCCTCTGCGGGTTATGACCGTCTATTCGATGATCAGTTCGCCGTCGTTGCTGTTGGGGCTGTATTTACGTCCGGTAATCCGGTTGCCGGCCACCTCTGCCGAGCGATCTTCTCCGTTCAGATTGCTCGAAAGCGTCCCGTCGAACCGGCAGTTGCGGAAAGTTACCGATCCGGCGGTCGAGTTCATCCATACGCCTGCGATGCCGCCGATTTCCAGTTGGTCGCCGGCGTCGTTCGCATGTACCAGCGTTACGTTCCCTGTGCAGACGCAGTTCTCGAAGGTGTTTCCGTAGTGGGCGATGCCGGTAATACCTCCGACGTCGCACGTCGAACCGATTACGTCGATATTGGATTCCACGTTGGAGAGCACATTGTTTCCTTCGCCCATGAAGCCAACTACGCCGCCGACATAGGTACGATAGGTTTCGCTTTGGGCTTTCACATAGCTGCCTTTATCCGCACGGATCATCAGGTTGTTCGCGCTTTTATAGAGATTCTTGCCGAACATTCCGCCCACGTAGCTGTAACCGTCGATCTGCACCGTGCCCGTCAGCGTAATATCGGAATATTTCGAGGTGAAGGGCGTACCGGCGATCGCGCCGACATTCAGACCGCCCTTTACGGATGCGTTGCGGAGCGTAAAGTTCCGGATTTCGCCGTTCGAGGTATATCCGAACAAGCCGATATCGGAGCTCGAGGCAGCCGCACTCACGGATCTTGCGATCTTCAAATTGCTGATCGTATGGCCGCAGCCGTCGAATATGCCCTGAAAAGCCTTGCCCGTCGTTCCGATCGGCGTCCATTCTTTACTTTCCAAATCGATATCGCCAGCCAGTTTGATCGTTTTTTGGGCGAAGGACGTACCGGCATTTACCATCGAAGCCAGAGCCGCTAGTTGTCCTCTTGTCGAGATATGGATATCCGTGTCGCTGTTGGTGATCTTTACCGTGCCTTTGCCGTATCGCTGTCCGCCGAGCAGATCGCCGTAGGTTGAAACGAACGATTGAGCCATCTCGTTCATACCTTTGAGCGCGACGTTCTTCACCGAGCAGTTGTCGATCGAAACGATGTCTGTAGCCTGGTCCCCCTGGAAGCAGCCGATGAATTTGCTGATCGTGCGATCCTCCCGGTTCATATACGCATTGATCGCGGAGTTTTCCACCGAACAGTTCGTAAACGAGCAGGTGGAGTTGTAGAGGTTGCCCAGATAACCGGCGAAACCGCCGATCTGGCCCGATTCTTCTGTCACATCGATGTTGGAGATCGTACAGCCGACGACCTTACAGCCGGTTGCTTCGATATGATTCTCGGCGACGAAACCGATCATGCCGCCCACTTTGTTCACTCCTTCTACCGTCGAATTGACAGCCTGGCAGTTGTCGAAGACGGTCGTACCGTACGAACGGCCGACGAATACGCCGGCATAAGCGTTGCCTTTACCGTCATTGACAGCTTTCACGGCAGCGTTTTCAACGATAAGGTTGCGGAACGTCACCGAAACGGCGTTGCAGACCAGACCGGCTGTCTGGGTGTTTTCCACCTTGTAATTCGACAGCTTATGTCCCTGTCCGTCGAACTCTATGTTTCTCGCATCCTCGATTTGGAACGCCGCGTCCTTGAAATTGATGTCGGCATCGAGTACGATCTTGTTGTAGAGATTCGTTCCCGTTTTCACGCCTGCGGCGAACTCCTGCAACTTGGCAGCCGTCGATGCGTGGAGCGTCACGGTCGCAGCAGCAGGTTTCGAGGCTATGGCTTTTACCGTACCGTAAACTTCGACGTTGCCGCTTTTGACGGTCAGTTTGTCGATCGTCGTCTCTTCGCTGACGATGAGCGTATTGGCTGCCGTGGTAGCCGTTACATCTGCGTAGCTTGTTCCGGCAAGCGAAACCGTCGATGCTGCGGTTTCGATTTCGACAGCAGCACTGCTCGATGCCGTCAAATTGAACGAAACAGGCTTCTGCGCGCCTTCCATGCTGGAATATTGAACTTTCAGTTTCGTCGTCAGTGCGGGCAGGGTAGCCGATACGGGGGCTGTGGTCGAAGGAAGTACGAGCGTGGCTTCTTCCGTCGGCGCGTCGGTCACGACTACGTTGGTCTTACCCTTCGCAAATGCTTCGTTGGCTGCCGCAATATCCTTTACCTGATCGACATCCTGCGGAATGTCCCCTTCGAATTCCGGGTCGATCGTTACGCTGATCGTGCCCTTCCTGGTCAGCAGGTTGCCCGACACGTTGGTGCGATAGTTGCGGCGGATCGGAATGTTGGTGAAGGCGTCGTTGGTGCAGATCTCCGTACCGCCGTTGTAGAATGTCATCGTGAAATCGGAGAGCGCGGCCCCGGATTCCGTGGCCCAGAGGAAATCCATCGAGATCGTACCGTCGGTCTTGGCGAATTCTGTCGCCTTATAGCTGACGTCGGCCGATCCGCTCACTTCGCCCGTCAGGGCGTTGAACGTCGTGGGAAGGCCCTTGAAAGCGACCTCGTATCCCGTGGGTTTCAGCGCCTCGTCTCGGATTTCGTTCAGGTCGTTGGTCTTTACCACCAGCAGGCCGAAAGGACGCTTCAGGGTGATGTTGTCTCTCGTGAAGGAACCATTGACGGAAATAGTCTCGTGGTAGAAGAACGCGTCGCGCTCGTCGCTGTTGCCCACGAACTCGCCTTTCTCCGTGATGGCTTTCAGACCGCCCGTTACAGTGTTGTATACTTTATCGTCGAAACCTTCCTCACTGCTTGAATTTGCCGTAGCGCAGTCGGCCCAGAACACGAAGTCATACTCCTGCGAGGATACCAGCCGCAGATTGTCGAACGTAACCTGCTTGTTGCTTACCGGTTTTACGATACGGTTGTAAAGCTGGTCGCCGTGGTAGATTTCCAGAATACAGCGGTTGGCCGAGGTACCGGTGCCGAAAGCATCGGTCACGGCACGACTTTGCACTCCGCTCTGCGGAATGGTCACCGTAAACGAGGATGCAGCTGTCGTATCGGATACGAGCCCCTCGTCCTTCTGACATGCGGTGAGGGTCAGAGCAAGCCCCGCCGCAAATAAGACTAATTTCTTCATAATATGTTGAATTTTATGGGTTTTCTTGTCTGGGGTAATTTATCATTCGGTTATCTGTTATTCGAACGTGGCCGTTACGCTGGTCGCGTAGTTCCGCTGCAGCTGCAGCACGTCGATACCCTTGGTTACGTCGCCCACCGTAATCGAGAGGCCGACGGACTGTCCCGCGTTGGAAGGAACGAAGAGGAAGTCTTCGCCGACTGTTGCCGAGTTTACGGTCGTATTCGGGAATGCGACCGTTACGGTCTGCGGCCCGGACGTCTTTTCGGTCAGTACGTCGTACCGCGTCGGAACGTTCCGGTAGGTAACCGAAACCGCTTTATCGCCCGTGTTGAACGCCTCCTTGTTCCGCATCGTCAGTTTGGCCAACGGACGTTTCAGCGTGGCCGATACGCCGTTGCCGCCGTTCCACTGCACGTCGGGCAGGACGCAGGCGAAAGCGTCGCGTTCGCTGCCCGGGGCGTAGGTCGCGGGCGTGCTGCCGGAGGTCATGGCAATCTTTATCTGCCGCAGATCGGCGGTCGTATAGGCTCCCGTGCCGTAGTCGGCCCAGAAGAGGAAGTCATACGTTCCGGGCACCAGCGCGATCTCGATGGCGGCTTCGTCAAACGTTCCGTTTGCTGTCTTATGCAGTACGCATCGGGGATTGGCGTCCTTTGTCCATGCCTCGAAGGTGTAGGTCAGCCGTTGTCCTGCAGCCGTCTCGCTGTGAGTCGCCGCTTTGGCCGCAGGTTCGTTTTTCAGTACGCTCTCGGAGCGCAGGGAAATCACACCGCCTACGGGCGCTAACCCGGGCGTGGGTTCCGTCTCTTCGCTGCAGCCGGTAAGGACGGTCAGTGCGAGGAACAGGGGAAATATCTTTTTCATTTGAATGTCGTATTAGTCAGGGATCACAATGTCGATTTCTCCGTCGAACCCGGGATTGATACCGATGCCGGGGGCATAATCGCGCGTGAGGAATTCGTCGCGGATCGTCGTCAGCTTGCCCCGCACGATCGGAACATCGATGTCTCCGATCTCGTTGAGCAGGTTGCCCTCGCCGTCACGGATCGTCAGATTG
>ERZ824522.2113-NODE-2113-length-10967-cov-5.801870_pt1 | contig 10967 bp, 12 predicted proteins | sample MGYA00519935_ERZ824522 | MGnify/ENA primary metagenome ERZ824522 (study PRJEB31778, sample SAMEA3449160) | human gut metagenome | biome: human gut; feature: human-associated habitat; material: faeces | place: United Kingdom | collected 2010/2012 ...
GTGCAAACCAATCTTTCAGCAATTCATTGATACGACGCGTTTCTTCCTTGATATAGGCAATTTGTTCGTCGTTAGCAATATCCAAAAACTTCACATGCTCGTCATTGATGAATGGGTCATCCAAATCATCGTTCTTATAGTAAAATTCAACGATTGGAGTTTTCAATTCCAAACCTTCTTCAACGCCAAAACGTTTTGAGAAAGAACCCGCAGTCACGTTACGAAGAACAACCTCCAAAGGAATAATTTTCACTTTCTTGTTTAGTTGTTCAGTATCAGAAATACGTTCGATAAAGTGAGTAGCTACACCCGCAGCATTCAATTTTTCAAAAATAAGAGACGAAATCTGATTATTTAGCACACCTTTTCCTTTAATAGTCTCCTTACGAGCCCCATTTAGCATGGTTGCCTGGTCCTTATAGACCGACTTAATCACATGTTCGTCCTCAGTAGTATAGATATCCTTAGCTTTTCCAGTATAAATCAGTTGATTGGTCATGACTTTGTTCGCCTTTCGTATTTTATCACCTTCATTCTATCACATACAAAGTGTATTTTCAATAAAATTCCGTACAATATAAGCAGAATCCGAATAAAAAGGACAGAAAAAAAGATCATCCAGAATAATCTCTGAACGATCCCTTTTTCATTAGTGACCAGCAGTTCGTTTTTCGATATAGTCGACAACATCCCCTACTGTGTTAAATTCATCAATAGCCTTGTCCGGAATCTCAATTTGGTATTCATCCTCAAGATTGATAATAAATTCCATCAATTCAACAGAATCCGCCTGTAAATCCTTACGTAAGTCAGATTCCAAAGACACTTGAAAGTCTGGGCCCTTGCGATCTTTGAGAAATTCCTCAATAGTAGCTAAAATTTCGTTTTGTTTACTCATACATTACCCTTCCTTCGATAATTCCTTCACTGATTTTCCAACAACATCTGTCTCTAACATAGTCCGAATCTGACGAATCGTGCTATAGACAGCTTTGGCATCACTCGAACCATGCGTTTTAACAACAGGTGCTTGAAGGCCAAACAAGACCGCTCCTCCAACATCTGAGAAATCCAAGGTTTGCTTCAATGATTTCAAACGGTCCTTGAGCAGAAAAGCTCCTAATTTCGCCTTCCAGTTTCCAGTAGCAATCGCTTGTTTCAATTGCTTCAAGATCCCAAAAGCCGTTCCTTCCATCGTTTTCAAGACAGCGTTTCCCGTGAAACCATCCGCCACAACGACATCAGCAACGCCATCCATCAAGTCACGCGCTTCCACGTTTCCAACAAAATGAATCGACTCATCCTCAGATAACAATTGGTAGGTTTCCTTGCGCAAAGGATCTCCCTTACTAGCTTCTGTCCCATTGTTCAATAGACCCACGCGTGGTTTTTGAATCCCACGAACATTTCCAGCATAGTAAGACCCCATCACAGCATACTGATGCAAGTGCTCTGGTGTATTTTCCGCATTGGCCCCTAAGTCTAACATATCATAGCCACGACCATCAACCGTCGGAAGTGTCGACATCAAGCCAGGGCGTTCCACGCCCTTGATGCGGCCAACGATAAAGAAACCAGCCGCCAATAGCGCACCTGTATTCCCCGCAGATAGCATGGCATCGACCTCACCATCCTTCACATCCTTGGCAGCTAAGACCATCGAAGCCTGTTTCTTCCGACGAATGGCCCGCGTTGGCTCATCATCTGAATCGATTTTTTCTTCTGTATGCACAATCGAGACACGTTCTGTTGCGGTTAAATAGTCTTTGATTTTTACCTCATCGCCATACAAGACAATCTCAATATCATCAAAATCACGAATGGCTTGATTCACACCTTCTACCAAGGCTTGAGGTGCATTATCGCCCCCCATTGCATCTACTGCAATTTTTTTCATGTTTCACCTCCAGATGAATCTTTCATAATCGCTCCCCAATCACTCAAGGAATCGATAAACTTTTTAGCTTTTAAATGGATCCCTACATACTCCTCATACAACTGATCGATTGCCTGACGTAGAGCTACTTTCATCTCCGCTTGTAGGGAAATCGTCTCTAACTCACTGAATCGTACTGCTTGAAACTGATCCAATAAATAGAGAACATTCGGATGCCAGTGGGCTCGTCTCTCATCCTGATCATAGTGATCCGGACAAAGGACCCCACTATATCGAAAAGAGTAATCAAAAGGAAGTCCAACCCGATGACAGAAACAGCATTCATGCAGATTCAAGATAACTCCAAATCGTGATAGAATCTGAATCTCAAAAATATTGGTTAAAACCTCATAATCCAGTCCCTTTTCCATCAAAGACAAGGTCTTTTCCAAAAAAGCAAACAGGGCCGGATCCACCTGATTATCCTGAATACTTGCATCTGCAAGCGCCAGAACATAGGTCGCATAAGAAAGTGCAAAAAGATCTACATTGATTTTCTTATAGACCTGTATATCTTGAAAATCGTCAATATAACTCAACCCATCATCATTGATTTTCAGAAACATATCTGCCGTTACCAAAGGTTGCAACATGGGATTTAATCGGGATTTCCCAGCATGCTTTACAAAAAACATCCGCTTGCCCGACTTCTCCGTGAAGATCTTGACCAACTTGTCCTCCTCACGAAATTCCCGATTATACAGGACAATTCCCCGGGTCTCAATTGGCTCCAGCATGTTCTTCCATATACTCCTTCAAGCGTTTCATAGCTTCCTCAATAACCTCCATGCCAGCTGCATATGACAAGCGTACATAGCCTTCACCATATTGACCAAAAGCAGCCCCAGGAATAAAAGCAACTGCTTTTTTACGTGCAAAATCTTGTAAGAAAGCAAAGGAATCCTGGTTGTAACCAGCCGGGATTTTAGCAAAAATATAGAAAGCCCCATCTGGCTTAATAATCTCAAACCCAAGCGCGGACATCTGTTCGATGATATAATCCCGACGTTTCACATATTCCTTCTTCATCGGTTCCGCATCATCCCGACCTTCCGTCAAGGCTTCGATCGCAGCATACTGGTTCATGGTTCCAGCGGCCGTTACCAAATACTGATGACTCTTGATGAGTTGGGCCGTCAATACAGCAGGCGCAAAGATAAAACCAAGTCGCCAACCTGTCATGGCATGAGACTTAGACAAGCCATTAATCACAATGGTCTGCTCAGGAATAAATTCTGCCATGGAAACATGTGCTTCCCCTGTATAAGTCAGCTCTGAATAGACTTCATCACAGATGACAAACACTTCATATTTTTTCAAGACAGCAGCCAATTCCGCCATCTGCTCGCGCGAATAAGTAACACCAGTTGGATTAGCTGGATAGTTAAGAATAACAGCCTTCAATTTTTCACCCTGCTCTAGAATAGCCTTTTCCAACTTTTCAGGCGTCAGGACAAAACGATCCGCTGTCGTATCAATTTCGACAACATCTGCTCCCACCAAATTTATAATCGGTTCATAACCAGGATAAGCCGGCGCTGGAAGAAGCACCACATCCCCTGGTTCCAAGATCGCCGTTAAGGTTGCAGATATGGCTTCAGTCGCACCGATCGTCACCAATATCTCATCTTCAGGACGGTAGTGAATACCATATTTATCAGCCACAAACTGACTCGCAACCTCACGCAAAGCCAGCAAACCACTCATTCCTGTATAATGACTAAAGTTCGCATCAATAGCAGCCTTTCCAGCTTCTTTCACATGTTCAGGAGTTGTAAAATCCGGTTCCCCCAACGTCAAACGTAAGACACCAGGAATGGAAGAAATTGATTGATCGAACTGACGAATCAAAGAAACTTCAATCCGATTCAGATTTTTATTAAAACGTTTCGTTAAATCCATAGAGCACCTCCAAAAACACTTATATTCATTATACTATAAATAGGACCCCATCGCAAAGGAACAAGCCAGATCCCCATCTTTTGCTTACTACCGAAGGACATTTCAAAAATCCTTCCATACAAAAAAGACTTAGCAATGCTAAGTCTTTCAAGTCATTATTGTTGGCCACGTGTTGCCACATATTTCAATTGATCTGCATGTTTTGCCACAAAATCCTTCATTTCTGAATCAGGAATTTGACGAAGGTAGAGGTTAGAACGAATGGTTTCATCCTCTTCACGGCAAGTTGACAATACTAAATACTTATCAGATGCTTTGATCTTGATATTAGGGTTCTTCGTACGAGCTGACTCATAGATATTCTTCAACTGAGTGGTGAAATCTTTATCATCTTTAAAGCTTGTACGGTAGAAAGCAGTGTCTTCTGGGACAATAACCAAGCCCATCACTTCATAGTAATATTTCCGCTCTGGTGTCTCAATCACAACATACGGATGTTGGTCCAAATACTCTTGTTTGTCATAGTAGTTGACGTCGTTAAACATGCGGTGATCGCCGACCTTACTACCACGAGCATGACCAAACAGCCAAGTCAAACGATCACTAAAGTCTTTCTTGTTATCCATATCCATGAAGACTGTCCCCATGTATGGCTCATTCCCACCATCAAACGTCTTATTCAAATAAGTTTCATTATCAGTGGTTTGGACAACAGGTTCATCTAACTCAGTACCCGGTGCGTAGACATAAGCAATTGTCTCAGGGTTAACAGCTGTTAACTGAGCAAAACGATTTTTCAGATAATCTTTTTCTTCTTGACTTGGTTCATATTTAGTTTCTTGCTTGGTTGAACTTGTTCCAGTTGTCTTTTTAGCTGTGCTAGATGACTTAGTTCCTCCAAAAGGATTAAAGAAAATAAATCCAGCAACAAGTACAACAACTGCAACAAGAGCAGCAATCACAAGACCCAATTTATTTGAACTTTTTTCCCCAGCTCTTTTCATTGATTGATCTCCTCTTGATGATTTTTTCTAAAAAATAACACTGAACCCGAAGGTCCAGTGATATTTTACGAGCTAATTAATAATCAAATTATTTAACTGCGCTTGTTTTTGGAAGAGCTTTACCAGCTTGTTTTGAGCCAGCTTTACCAGCTTTAGCTGCGTCTCCACCTTTGTTTTCGTTAGATTTAGCTTCGTTTGTAGCTTGACCGTTAGCACCAGCTGCATTAGCTGCATCAGCAGAACCACCATGGTTAAGAGCTTTATCTTCTGCATCACGCATTTCTTTTGTTTTGTTATCTTGAACACCAGTTGGGTCGTTCCAGTATTTACCTTCACGTTGAGCTGCTGCACGATATTTATCTTGAAGTTTAGCTACCCATTGGTTACGAACTGTGTTACGTGCTTCTGTACGAGCTGCTTCAAGTTTAGCAACATAAGTTTCATATTCATGACCTGAACCGTATGCTTCAAGTGCTTGTTTTGCTGCTACAACTGTTGGATAGTTTTCAGCTTCAGCATTGATTTCAGCTTCGTGAGCTGCTACTTGAGTGTTTGCTTCGTCTGCGATATCGCGTTCAGAAACATAGTGTTTTTGGATCAAAGCATTTGAGCTATAGCTGTTGTCAGATGCAAATGCTGGTGCTGCTGCTGCAAATACTGCAAGAGCTGCTACTGATGATAATAAAACTTTTTTCATTGTTTTATCTCCTTTTTTCTTTTCAAAAATTATTCGTTACTTCGTAACTATGACTAGTATACTAGGATATTCTGCCTATGTCAAGACTTTTCTTATTTTTTTTTAAAAAAACTATCAATTTTTTTCTATTTCAAATAACTATTTTTTTCATATAGCAAATTGAATTGTTAAATTTATATCTTAGATTATGTTATCGAATGTATAAAAAAAGAGGGCAGCTGCCCTCTAAAAAATATATCCAATCTATTATTGGTTTACTACTGAAGAGTAGTTTGTGCTAACAAATGTTTCAACAGTCTTGAATGTTTCGTATTGTTGACCATCTTTAGCTGTTTTTTCTTCTTGTGAAGCAGAACCATAGCGAGAATTTGGATCAACAGTCACAAGACGTTTACCATCATCATATGAACCATTATAAGAATAGTTAGTATTTCCGTATGTTTCTACAGCTTTGAATGTTTCATATTTTTGACCATCTTTAGCTGGTTTTTCTGTTTGTGAAGCAGAACCGTAACGAGAGTTAGTTGTTCCAGTTACATTTTTTTCTGAAGGAAGGTCTTTTTCAGCTGTAACTGCAACTGGTTTTTTAGGTGCGGCTGGTGTAGATACTTCTTGAAGAACACCATCTTTTTTATCACCTTTTGGTTGTTGAACTTGTACAACTGCAACTGGTTTTTTAGGTGCTTCTGGTTTAGCTGGTGTAGCTGGTGTAGCTGGTGTAGCTGGTTTAGCTGGTGTAGCTGGTTTATCAGCATTAAATCTTGCACCAAAGCGAGTATTGTTACCAAACTCACGAGTTGCATCATTGAAAGGGGTACCATTAGTAGCTGCATAAGAAACGCTAGCGATTGCTGACAATGCCAATACACTTGTTAATAAAACTTTTTTCATAATAGTTTTATCTCCTTTTTCATTTTTCATTTTTAGTATAGATTACTCTACATTGAACATTTTATACATATATGTTGGGTTTGTCAAGTATTTTTTTCGATATACCGCTGCAATATCAATAAATTAATTTTAAAATTAGGTCTATTTGATACCCAAAATTACGATTTCGAGATAATTCTACATAAAAAGAAGAAGTCATGATATAACTTCTTCTTTTTCTTCAAACTATTTTACCACCCCATTTTTAGGTAATCGTTTCTTGGGCAAACTAGGATCCGCCTTTGCTTCTAGTTCTTTAGCTGCTTGAACCAGTTTTTTCCGTTTCTTTTCTTTTTTTAGGTTTTCCAACCATTTTCTGATTTCCATTTGTATTTCCTCCTATACAAAAGAGGCTGGTCTCCAGCCTCCTTATTGTTAACATTTTTTGGCATTTCCGATTTCAAATAGAGGGGAAAGAGGACGATTTTCGTGAATGCGAACAATGGCCTCTGCAAGAAGTTTCGCAATCGAAATTTGCTCAATCTTATCAATTAATCGATCTTCCGGTAGATAAATCGTATCCAACACCACCAACTTCTTAATGGCTGATTTTTGAATATTGTCCATCGCTGGTCCTGATAAAACAGGGTGAGTACAGCTCGCATAAACTTCAACAGCACCTGCTTCTGCAAGGGCGTCCGCGGCATGACAGATTGTACCAGCTGTATCAATCATATCATCAATCAAAATACAAGTCTTGCCTTCAACACTCCCAATGATATTCATCACTTCACTCGTATTCATCTTATCGACACTTCGACGTTTATCAATAATCGCAATCGGTGTCTTCAAAAATTCAGCTAATTTTCGAGCACGAGTCACACCACCATGGTCTGGACTGACAACAACATAGTCTTTCCCAATCATCCCGCGACGTTCAAAATAGTCGGCGATCAAAGGCGCACCCATCAAGTGGTCAACCGGAATATCAAAGAAACCTTGAATCTGTGCGGCGTGCAAATCAATTGTCAAGAGGCGATCAACTCCAGCAACCTCAAGCATATTGGCTACCAACTTAGAAGTGATTGGTTCACGAGCTCTAGCTTTCCGGTCTTGACGAGCATAGCCGTAATATGGCATAACCACATTAATGGATTGAGCACTAGCCCGTTTCAACGCATCTACCATAATCAAAATTTCCATTAGATTATCGTTAACCGGTGAGCTAGTGGATTGCAAAATATAAACATCTTTCCCACGGATTGATTCTTCAATATTAACCTGAATTTCTCCATCAGAAAATTGACGAACCGTTGACTTTCCAAGCGGTAGTCCCATTTCACGAGACACACGTTGAGCCAATTCTTGATTTGACGACAAAGCAAAGAGCATTAAATCAGAAAATGACATGATTTCCTCCAGTAAAATCTAAAACCATATTGTACAGTCAGCACAAATTTCTCCTGTAATCATTTTATCGCTTTTTAAGCAAATATTCAAATATTAATTTATGGAAATTACAAAATCTATCACTACCTAAATTCTATCAAAAAAGAAGCAGAACAAATGTTCTGCTTCAGTGTAATTCTTAGTTTGGATAGATATAAGTAACAGTACCTTGTGCTGTTGTTGGGTTAAACCAACCACGGTAGTTACCAATACTACGGATACCATTATAGTTAGACTCAGAAACTTGGATGCTTGTTGTAGATTGAACGGCTGTAACAACTGCTACGTGTCCATATCCACCATCATTCCAACATGCAATGGCACCAACTTGTGGTTGAGATCCTGTACGGAATCCTGCTGCTGCTGCACTTGCTGCCCATTGTCCACCATTACCCCAGTAATCACCAGCCCATGGAGCCAATGTCTTCGCACCCCATGTACATTCACCAACTGGATAAGATGATGCAGATGTACTATAAGTTGGACGAGAAGTAGTTGCTACTGGTGCTGCAGCTGCTTGAGTTTGAACAGCAGGTTGAGCTGCTGCTTGAGTTTGTGCCGCCGCTGGTGTTGCAGCAGGTGTTTGAGCTGCCGCTTGAACTTGTGCTTGAAGAGTTGTATTAGCAGAAGCTTTTACAGCTGCTTGTTGTTCTTTTTGTTTTGCACGGTAAGCTGCTTCAGCTGCTGCCGCTGCTGCCGCTGCTTTTTCAGCTTCCGCTTTTTGTTGCAACAAAGCATTCTTTTCGTTTTCAGCAGTTGATTTTTCAGCAGCCAAGTTCAATTGTGCCACTTTCAACTCAGCTTCTTTTGTTGACAAAGCTTGCGCATCATCTTCTAATTGCTGTTTGTTTGCAATAACAGTGTTGATTGCGTCGTTGTTTTCTTTTTGTTTTTGTGCAATCTCTTCTTTATCACGTTTTTGCTCTTGCAACATTTTGTTGTTAGCATCTGCAATTTCATTCATAGCAGAAATACGTGAGATAGCTTCTGTCAAAGATCCAGAGCTAACAATCGCATTAATATAGCTTGTTGCAGTCCCAGTTGTTTGAGCACTACGTGCTTGATTTGCAAGTGATTCTTGACGAGCAACAATATTTTTTGACAACTCGTCGATCTCAGCTGACAATCGTTCAGATTCTTCATTCAAACGGTCATTTTCAGCTTGAAGATTTTCTTGTTGTTTTTTAATTTCAGATACTTGACCTTGAATTTGATCTACCTGAGCTTGTGCACTTTGTTGTTGTTGATTAATACTATTGATTTTGTTATCTTGAGCAGCAATCTTATCATCTGTTGAGTCAGCTGATACACCAGCTACAACAGCACCTTGTGATAAAGCAACTGTACTCAATAAGATTGTGGCAAATAATTTTTTCTTCATTAGATAAATTTTCCCTTTCTAATAAGACACTAACTAGTATAACAAATTTTTTAAAAATTTATATTACGCTATTGTTACATTTTTATTTCGAGTTTATAAATAAATCTTTTCAAGTAATGGCTGTAATACTATTAATAGAAGTACATTCAAAATTAAACTTGGGGAAATTTTGTAAATAATTAATGTAATCCAGTTAAATTTTATACCGATAAAAAGAATCAAAAGAAGGTTTGTTAAAATCTGAAATAATAGAATCGTTAATAAAAATGTAAAAAAACGAGTCAATCGATTGACCAAAATAATCTGATTACACCGATAAAAAATCACCTGTAGTAAAGGAAATACTAGGAAGGCAATTCCTAGGGTGTGTAAAAAATACACATCAAAACAAAAACCAAAGAAGACTCCCCACCAAATACTAGCTATCTCAGAGAAATAGAGACTCAATAACATAAAACCATATAGAAATAAAAATGAAGTAGGTTCAAAGGAGTTTGGACTGAAACGAGAAATAAGAAAAGAGATCTGTCCGTCAACAAATAAAGATAAGAATAAGATTAAAGGGAAAAAATGGTACTTACGTATGACTTTCACACTACTCTCCAATCAATAGTACATAACGATTGACATCTAAATTAGCCTTTGGTTTCACACGAATTTCTTGCCCTAACTGATCAGATGCCTTTTGAGTAGAAGCCACTGTACCAAGAGGTAAGTCACTACTCTTATATTTTCCTAAACCACTTGTTGAAACCAGAGATCCTTTTTTAATTTCAACTGGATCTCCAATTTGCAACAACCGAAACTCACCTGTCTTCTCGTCATAACCATTTAATAAAGCAAAAATAGATTGACCTTGACTCTCAATTTTAAACGTCAGGTGTTGTGAGGAAATAGTATCTTCGACTAATAATTTCACTTTGCTAAAATTTTTCTCTATACTTTCTACCACACCAATGACGCCACCAGACGAAAGAACAAACATAGAATCAGAAATTCCATCTGAACTACCTTTATCAATAACAAATTCCTGATCCCACGAACCATAATTACGGTCGATAATCTCACTAACGACTTGTTTAGAACCCGATACAGAATTCTTGATTGACATCAAATCCTTTAATTCTCTATTTTCTGATTCCAAACGGTTAAGTTTTGACTGGTCAATATCCTTTTGATAAAGACGTGATTTTAACGAACGGTTTTCATCATTTAATTCAGATAAATTCTTTAAATCCTTTGCCTTAGATTCCACAACAACAAATGGTACCGATACTGCCTTATCAACAATAGCTAATATATCAGAAGATTTTAAAACAATCGAAGTTCTAACAGATGGAAAAAGAAATAAAATTCCTGAAACAGTTAAAACAAACACAAAACTAAAAATTTTAAAGAATCGATTCAAGAACATAGACAAAACCTTCAAAAATATAAAAAATAGTTTGAGATGACATCTCAAACTTCGAAATTATAAGGAGAATGGGGGATTCGAACCCCCGCGCCAGTTACCCGACCTAACGATTTAGCAAACCGTCCTCTTCAGCCTCTTGAGTAATTCTCCAAAATGGGCACGAGTGGACTCGAACCACCGACCTCACGCTTATCAGGCGTGCGCTCTAACCACCTGAGCTACGCGCCCAAGTTAAAAACTTGGTAATGAACCTATGTTCAAAGCGGGTGACGAGAATCGAACTCGCGACAACAGCTTGGAAGGCTGTAGTTTTA
>ERZ824522.2117-NODE-2117-length-10952-cov-2.262090_pt1 | contig 10952 bp, 5 predicted proteins | sample MGYA00519935_ERZ824522 | MGnify/ENA primary metagenome ERZ824522 (study PRJEB31778, sample SAMEA3449160) | human gut metagenome | biome: human gut; feature: human-associated habitat; material: faeces | place: United Kingdom | collected 2010/2012 ...
TACGTATAGCCCTGGGCCTGATAGGCTGCAATTGTAATGTCACGGAGCAAATCAGAATCAAGAGGTTTGCTTACCGGGAAACGTCGAGGAATGACGTACTGGTCACCCAATAACGGATCAAAATCCTGATATGGCAACAAGGTACTGTTCTTCATTGGCACTCCCGAACGACGGGCGGTAACAAACATGTCCATCGGAAGCATCAGATAGTGAATATATTGCTGAATATAAACTTTCTCAAGGTCTTTACTCAAATCACCTGTCAGATGGTATGCATCATGTGACAGCATTTCATCAATCATGCCTTCTTTCAGGCTGATTGTCTTATCGTGTACATCGCCTGTGTAGGTTTTATCATAATAAGGAATATGATTCTTAGCGGAAACAAAATCATAACCACGAACAGACATCTCGACACCTGCACTCAAATACTGTTGTGCGGTCATCGGCAGATTGGCACCCAATAATTTGAATTCCGCCAGCAGGAGGTTGGTTTCACCTGCAGAGAAGTACAGTCCGTACCAGCCGTATTCTTCTTTATCCTGTACGGGAGCTACATCGGGAACATCGGGGAATGTGTAAATCAACAGACCTTTAATATTTTCGGTATTCCGGTAGGCAATCGGAGTATAGGTCTTTTTCGCACCGTCTTTGCTCAGCAAATAGAACAACTCGTTATTGGGGTCGAAATAGTCTTTGTACTCTTCCTTTTTATTGATATCCACTTGACAAGGAACTCCATAATAGCGTACCCAAGGCTCTCCGGGAGCTTTCCAGCTCTCAAAGTGTTTCTTTCCGTCCGCATCGACCGTATAGTTCACATTGGCTTCTACATAAGACGGTAAAGCTCTTTTTTGATCAAAGAAACCTTGAACTACATTAGAGTTGTAATCGTTCTTCTGGAAAAAGTAAAACAAACGAGGGTCACGATTGCTCACCATAAAATCGATTAACTGCTTAGTTCCCGCACCAACGGAAATATCATTGTTCCAGTTATTGTCTCTTTTACCTTTATTGAAAACAAAATCATCGTCGAGAGTTAAAATAAGACCGGCCGGATTCTGGGCAGCCTCATTCACAATGGCAATTGCACGAGCCTTGTCTTTATTAATCAGGCGTGCAGCAATTCTGAGTTTCAATGAGTTTGCCAGTTTAGCCCATTTATCAAGTTTTCCTCTATAAATAAAATCCTGCGCACCAAGCACGTCTTGCGGATTATTCTCTCTCAGATAGTTAATTGTCTCGTCAAGCTGTTTCAGCCAGAGTTCGAACAATTCTTCCTGCGTATCGTATTTCGGAGTCAGAGTCCCACCATAACGGGCCATTTCTGCCTCTGAATATTGACGGGATCCATACATATCCGAGTCTTCAAGTCCCAAGTACACCAGCATCGGATTACATAAATAAGCAATATATTCGTATTTTGCTTTTTCATCATCCGACATCAGACTGATCTGATGCTTTATTTCATTCGTATAACGAAGCACCTCGTTGACCTGATAGCCACAGCCGGTCTGAGTTACCATATTCAATTTGCTGGAGTTTCCACCTCCTGAGGCAGTTGCCTGCACCCAGGTAGACATTGCATCGAAACCAGCAAACCACTGAAGATAATCGGCCGGCTGAAAACTCATGGCACATTGAGTAAATAAATAGCGTACGTTCGGTTTTGAGACTGTGGAGGGATTGGTATTCTGTCCGGCAAATTCGTCTTTACAAGACGACATCAGGAAGCCTGTACCTACAACAGCCACAGCTGCCATATATAGATATTTTTTCATCATTTGTTTCATACTAAATATCACATTAAAGGTTTAGAAATCTACATTAATAGTCATCATATAATTAGCTGTGTAAGGTTCATAACCACGGATACGGAACTCAGAAGCCGTATTACCACGAACACTCTCAGGATTCAGATGGTTAGGCAACGAGTTATACAGATATCCCAGATTACGTGCAGAGAAGCTCAATCCCAATCCCTGGGCACCAAACTTACTTGCCACTGATTTCGGGAAGCGATACGATAAGGTGATCTCGCGCAAAGCAATATAGTTCAACTCGTGTACCCAAGTGTCGAATATCGTATTCTGTCCCCAGGCCGCACGGTTTACATGATAAGTTCCGGCATGTGTGGGTTCCAGTTTCCCTTCTGCCACCAACTGTTTGTAGGACATACCGCTTACATCCATTTTCGTTCCGTCTACAAGTGTTGCGAACGTACCATTCTTAAATACTCCGTCGGGGATAACACCATCGCCATAAGAGATTCCTTTACTGTCACCGTACTGGCTGGTCCAAGACAAACCACCATGTTCAGGATCACGCCATTTTAAAGAACTCTTGATCCATCCGGCCTGTGTACCATACAAGTTAGAGTAAGAAGCTACCAATCCTCCAAAACGCATGTCAGTAGCAATATGCAGGCTCAAATTTTTCCAAGACAGAGTAGTAGATAAAGAGCCTAAAAAGTCGGGAGTCATTTTACCCACTTCCTGTACTTTTCCGCTACGTGCTTCGTAAGCTCCCCGCCAACTGTCGTCCCACTCCAACAATGTTTCTCCTTTTTCATTTTTAGCCGGAAGAATGTCGGACATCAATAATCCGTAGTCGCCACCTACTTTGGCAACCGAACCGATATGGTAATCGTAATCATTAGCATAGCCGCTCAATGCGATGTAGTCTGCTACATTTTCATGTAATGAGATAATAGTATTTTTATTCTTTGTATATGTCATTGCGACATCCCACTGCCAGTCTTTATTTTTGTACGGAGTGGCGTTTACAGCAATTTCAATACCTTTATTCTGAATATTACCAGCATTTATCAACTGAGTGTTCACACCCGAAATAGCAGGAACTTCAATCGACATGATCTGGTCTCTCGTATTTTCTTTATAATAAGTAAAGTCAAAGTTCAAACGGCTGTCAAACAAACGTAAATCCAAACCAACTTCCCAGGCATTCTTACGCTCCGGTTTCAGCTTCAAACTCTTCATTGTCTTATCGAGAGTGTTCACATAGATATTGCCATCATACATTTCTTTAGTTTCAAAGCCATATACCGAGTTCACATAATAGGGATCGGTATCGTTACCGACCTGTGCCCACGATCCGCGTACTTTAGCAAATGTAATCCAATGCGGCAAATCGAATGTTTCATTGAGCAGCCATGAACCGGATACTGACGGGTAGAAGTAAGAATATGTACCCATCCCGTTTTGATATACCAGAGAAGACGACCAGTCATTACGTCCTGTTACATCTAAATAAACCTGATTTTTCCATCCCAGATTCAAAGCAAAGACAGCAGACATCATTCTCTTTGTATTTGAAATGCTCGCTTCCGACTTTTTAGGGTTCTTTGAGTTGTCGACAAACCATTGTCCCGGTACTACCATACCGCCATCTGTATATACTTTATATGCTTCCGAACGACTTGTATAGTATTCATATCGCGCGAAACCACCTACGCTGAAATCTTGTATCTGCTTATTGACAGTAAATGTTCCGCCAAAGGTAGCCTGCTCTTTTGTGGTTTGCCCCATTGTATACTTACCGCCTTCATTTGCATATCCACTACCCAGTTGTTTTTCTTCAAACTTAGTGTAATAGTAATTCATATTGGCATCGGCTTTAAATCTCAGCCAATCCAGAATCTGCACATTCACTTCCATTTGGGGACGAACCACAGTCTCTTTCTGGGAATAATCGTATTTATCGATCATAAAAAACAAATCACGTCCCGGAACTGAACCATACTTGTCACCATAACTTGTAGATGCCAGTCCACCATGCTCACCCAGATATTTATCGCGGAAATAATTCACATCCAGCATCGGAGTCATAATGGTTCCGTTCGGATTGACGAAACGCTCTCCTACTGTTCGCGGAGAATTCTTCGGATTTGAGTTGGTGAAACTCATAGCAGCCGAAACTTCCACCCGATCACTGATTTTATGCGAACCCTTCAATAAAAACGAATAACGCTCAAATGTATTCTTTTCGCTGGTAGATCTTGCTTTCTTATAAGAAAGAGAAGTGTAATACGATGTTTTATCATTGCCACCGCGAATAGCCACATTCGTATTGGAGTTCAGCCCCAATTGATACAAATCCAGCATGTTGTTTTTATGGGGCGAATAATTGGTCCAGGTACCATCATAGTTGCGGATCGGCTGACCATCGTATTTAGGTCCCCATCCATAACTGCCTGCGCCTATTAGTGTCCGGTCTCCTTTATCATCGAGTTTGAACTGAAAAGGATCCCATACAGAACCATTGTTGTCCGTGTCTTTCCAGCCAGGCATCAACCCCACCCCATATTCAGTCTGGATATCCGGTGTCCGGTACGCATGATCGATACCAAATGTTTGTGATACAGAAACTCCGAAGCCTTTGAAGCCTTTTCCCGATTTGGTGGTAATCACCACAGCTCCGTTTAGGCCACGTGAACCGTAAAGGGCAGTCGCAGCAGCACCTTTCAGGACCGAAACTGTCTCAAAGTCATCCGGATTGAGGTTCTTCAGTTCATTACCATAGTCATTGGCATTATTGGCATCCCAGTCCATCGTGGTATTTCCCGAAGTCGAGTTATCGAGAATAACTCCGTCGATCACATAAATCGGCTGATTGTTTCCTTTCAAAGTAGAAGCACCACGAATCTGAATCTTCGTCGCTCCGAACATACCTCCGTCTGACTGACGGATCTCGACACCCGCTACTTTTCCTTGTAAGGCGGCTACTGGAGAAATCGTATTGGCAGCTTTCAGGTCATCGCCTTTGACCTCGGTCACTGCATACCCTAAAGCTTTCTGTTCACGCTTTAACCCTAAGGCTGTCACCACTACCTCGTCCAGTATCTGGGTATCTTCTTGAAGCACAACATTAATAACAGTTTTACCGCTTACTTTTACATCCTGTTTCTTCATGCCGATGTAAGAAAACTCCAGAACTCCGTCTGCAGGAACATTAGATAAAGTGTAATTGCCATCAACATCTGTCACTGTACCGATCGATGAACCTTTAACAAGTACACTCCCTCCGATTATCGGTTCACCGGTTCCATCTTTTACAATTCCTTTCACTGTTATATTCTGCGCAAAAGCAGTAACAGACAAAAAAGATAGAACAAGCACTAACACCTTTTTCATCAATCTCACATTGATAATTTTCGAGTTATTCATTCATTTTTCTTTTTTAGTTAAACAATATGTGTTAATTTAGGTTATAATAATGGCTATAGTTCTCTTAGAACTCAGTTCTAAAACGCATTACAAGCACTTTTAAAGGGATTCTGAGAGGTGGTGAATAGCGAAGAAAAAAAAGTAGAAATTAGCATTTAAAAATATTATAGTATATTTATTGTATTTTGATACTTTATATCTATCTTTACTCCGCGAAATAGGATTGGCAACTCCTTATTTTAAAATATACAACTAAATCTGATTGACAAATGTAAAATTACAGCGTAATAAAGTGTTTAATATTGTATATAATTTACATTTTTCAAGAATAACTAAGTTCTAAGAGAACTTGGTTAATCTGTTTATATATCCATTCCAAAGGGATTTGAAAGATATGTGTCATTTCTCAAATTAACTATATACACGAGGTTTGATCACTATTTACAAGTAAAAGTTCCATCCAGATTTAGAAAACCAGAAACAATTTCTTATCCTTTTCTGAATATAAAACCAATATTTATTTACTATCTACGAAAAAGAGTCGGTAGATTTCTACCGAAACAAGATATTACAAATGTCATATACAAACCAAGCCTTATATGATAACTGCGGTGGCAGTCGAAATAAAAAGAAAAGCAAATAAGACGGGGAACGAAGCACCGGGCTCCGGACATCGAAACACCGGGATAAAAATAGCGGAAAGCCGGGCTTCAGGAAGCAGAGAACCGGACTTTGGAATGGCGCTAAAAAACAAAGACCGCTCCGGTTTACACCGGAAACGGCCTTTATCCACTCTATAACAATACAACTTTTAAAACGTTATGCCGGTTCTTCACATCTTTCTACATAAGCCAAAGCATCACCTTTATTGACCAAAGCACCTTGCTTGGCACATACCTCAATGATGCGTCCACTAAAATTAGCCAATACTCTATCATAAGTGTTCCATGGAGTGGCAATATAACAAAATACATCATCCGGTTCATATTTATGCCCTACTTCCGGAGGCATGGAGGGCGATTCAACATCTATTTCCCAGATAATCCTACCCTTTTCCATCGCAGTGATTGGCTCTGCCTTGGCACGCTTCATCCTTTTCACATCTTCTTCTGAGAAACCTTGTTTGGCCAATGCCGCATCCTTGGCACGTTGCAGGTCTTCTTCAAACCTCTTCTTGGCTACTCCCGATTTATAATCACGATACTGCCTGTCATGCATGGCCAGTTCAAACAGTTCTTCATCATCGGGTCCGGACTCCCAACCATTCTCCTGCATCTCTTTACGATATTCATCAAGCTGGTCGGGATAGTTCTTCTGTGGATCTTCATCTGTAAATTCGTACCCCTTCTCTTTGGCCAATGCTACAATTTCCGGATCCAACGGACCGGGTAAACGACCGCTTTTACCCAGAATCATCCCCCAGGTATTATTGTCTATCATGCTCCAGCGTTCCTCACCTTTTACACGTGCCATTACATTCATTAATGCTACATTTTTCACATACTGGCTGAATGGAGTTACCAGTGGAGGATAACCTAACTTAGGCCATACATATTCCACTTCATCGAACAACATCACAAGCAGATCGTCAATGCTGAGTTCAGGCTGATTATTACTCTTTAATATCATATTAATACCGGCATGCACACCTTTCAAATCGGCCATCATAGACCCCATCATTCCTCCGGGCAAGCCACATTTCAGCAATAAAGAAGACATATGTTTGTTGGTCGGGTCCATAAAGTAACCAAGGAAATCATCGATGAACTCCTGTGTCATGGCACGCGCCTTCATATAGGCTTTCATATTAATATCAGGTACACGAAAACCGGCATCTTTCAACATGGCCTGTACAGAAATCACGTCCGGATGAACTTTTCCCCAGGACATAGGTTCCATGGCTACATCAATAATATCAGCACCATTCTCACAAACTTCAAGAATGGAAGCCATTGACAATCCGGGCCCGCTATGGCCATGATATTGAATCAACACTTCGGGATGACGTTCCTTAATGGCTTTTGTCAATTGTCCTAACATGGCAGGACGTCCGACACCTGCCATATCCTTCAGACAAATCTCGGGAGCACCGGCCTCAATCAGCTTATCAGCAATAGCCGTATAATATTCTACTGTATGTACCGGTGAAAAGGTGATGCACAAAGTTGCCTGCGGAATCATTCCTCCTTCAAGTGCATAGTGTATGGAAGGAATAATATTCCTTACTTCATTCAGCCCACAAAAGATACGGGTGATATCTACTCCCTGGGCATGCTTGACTTTGTACATCAACCGACGGACATCGGCAGGAACGGGATACATCCGTAAACCATTCAGTCCCCGGTCAAGCATGTGGGTTTGTATTCCGGCATCATTGAAAGGTTTGGTAAAAGCCCGCACTGCTTTATTGGGGTTTTCACCATACAATAAATTGACTTGCTCGAACGCTCCGCCATTGGTCTCCACACGGGCAAAGCATCCCATTTCAATAATCAAAGGGGCAATTCGCACTAACTGGTCGACACGGGGTTGATACTTACCGGACGACTGCCACATATCCCGATATACGAGACTGAATTTAATTTCCTTTTTCATTGCCGTAAGTTATAAGTGATTTCACATTCATAGGTTAACTTGCTATATTACAAATATAGTGAGATATTTGACATAAAGACAAATCAGACCATCAAAAAGTTCCCATAAAAGATATGTTATATATCATATTGTCACAAAAGTAAAGGAGCAAGGAGGGGGTCCCTCACTTACTCCTTCTTTTGCACAACTAAAAAATTACACTAAATCACTACCTAAAATCAATCTTTTTATTAATGAAAAATACCTAATCAAACAAAGTCCTTCAGTTCCTGTTGCAATCTCTGACGGGTAAAAAAGATACGGCTCTTGACAGTGCCGAGTGGCAATTCTAATTTTTCGGCTATTTCACGGTATTTAAATCCGGAAACATGCATTGAAAATGGAACTTTATATTCTTTGGGCAACGCATTTACTACACGGTGCATTTCTTTCAGGTCATAGGCTCCTTCGGTACTTTCAAAACCGGAGTCCTGCGGAAGATTCAGATGGAAAAGATTATCGGTTTGGTCTACATAAGTTTGATCACGCACAATTTTACGGTAATTATTAATAAAGATGTTGCGCATGATAGTATACATCCAGCCCTTAAAATTAGTGTCTGGCATAAATTTATCTTCATTATCTAATGCTTTTAATGAGGTCTCTTGTAACAGGTCATTTGCTTCTTCGCGATTAGCAGTCAATTTATAAGCGAAGCGGAGCAACTCTTCTTGCACTCCTATTAAATCTTTTCTAAAACTTAAACTTTTCATACGTTGCGGTTTTTAAGCGGTTAATATTTCGTTTCTTTCTCGATATTGCAAGTTTAAGGCTTATTTTAGATTTCAGTAGGGTAATTTTCACCAATCTTTGGGGTAAAAACTATCAAATGATAGTTTTTGGGTGCTATTTGATAGTTTTTGGGTGTTATTTCTTAAAGAGTTAGACAGCTTTTGATAGGTTTGTTTGATAATTAATGTTTTTTATTATGTGCTTTTTGTAAATAGAGACTGAATCACATACCTTTGGATCAAGTTTAATAACGTTAAGAATCAAAAGAATTATGAACTTACTTATCATCCTGGGGATTATAATCATCCTCGTCATTATCATTGCTTCCATGTATAACTCATTGGTAAAATTGAGAAATAATCGCGAAAACGCATTTGCCGACATTGATGTACAACTGAAGCAGCGTCACGACCTTATTCCACAATTGGTAGATACAGTAAAAGGATATGCAGCTCACGAAAAAGAAACACTTGAGCGCGTCATCCAAGCCCGCAACGGAGCTGTCAGTGCCCGGACAATCGATGAAAAAATTACAGCTGAAAATCAACTTAGTTCCGCCCTCGCAGGATTGAAGATTACATTGGAAGCTTATCCGGACCTGAAGGCCAACCAAAACTTCCTTCAGCTACAGGAAGAGATTTCGGACGTAGAAAATAAGCTGGCTGCCGTACGCCGCTACTTTAATTCGGCCACAAAGGAACTGAACAATGCTGTACAGACATTCCCTTCTAACCTGATTGCCAACATGTTTGGCTTTCATAAAGAAATGATGTTCGACTTGGGCACAGAACAACGTGCCAATTTAGAAGAGGCTCCGAAAATAAAATTTTAATCCTCAGGAAAGTAAAGACACATGCAATACGTCGGAATACAGACACAACAGAGCCGGAACAATCTCCGTTCCGGTATCTTACTCATTCTCTTTCCATGCCTGGTGGCGGTATTGACTTACCTGTTCTGCTATCTGCTTATCACTTTTACCGTGGAAGACGATTATGGGCAGTACAATACACTGGCAATGACCAATCAAATGTTTATCAACCTGATTCCTTATATTATAGGAGGTGTTCTGGTTTGGTTTATCATAGCTTACTTTACCAATTCCAGTATTATCAAAGCTGCCACAGGCGCGCGTCCGCTTGAACGTAAAGAGAATAAACGTATCTACAATTTGGTAGAGAATCTCTGTATGTCGCAAGGTATGAAAATGCCCAAAATCAACATTATCGATGATGATTCACTAAACGCATACGCCAGTGGAATCAATGAACAGACCTATACAGTTACCCTATCCAAAGGTATCATTGAAAAGCTTAACGATGAAGAACTCGAAGGAGTCATCGCACATGAACTGACACATATCCGCAATCATGATGTCCGGTTATTGATTATCTCGATTGTATTTGTCGGTATCTTCTCTATGCTGGCACAAATAGCATTGCGTTCCGTCTATTACTCTTCGTGGACACGCAGTAGAAATGATAAGAATAATGGAGCCATACTTATTCTGGTTTTGGCAATGATTGTAGCTGCCATCGGTTATTTCTTCGCCACTTTGATGCGTTTCGCCATCTCACGAAAACGTGAATATATGGCTGATGCAGGTGCAGCAGAAATGACAAAGAACCCGTTGGCGCTGGCCAGTGCTCTAAGAAAAATATCCGCAGATCCCGATATAGAAGCTGTAGAACGCGAGGATGTGGCACAGTTATTCATTCAGCATCCGGGCAAACAAGCCAAAAGTGCCCTGAGCGGATTAAGCGGATTATTCGCCACCCATCCTCCTATCGAAAAGCGAATAGCTATCCTGGAACAATTCTAATAGTGCATGGCCTTTGCTGTACAAGAAAGAACACCAAAGGCCTGTCACCGCAAAATACACAGGGCTACACTGCATCAAAAGTAAACAACCGACTATCTATAAAAATGAGTTGTATAAATCTGTGCAATCTATAGTAAAAAAGAGTTTTGAAACTCTCTCTTTTATTCTTTGTGAAATCTGCTCCGACAAACACGAAATAATATTAAATCATTTGTACGCTTTGTACATTTTATCTCTTCCGATCGTTATCTTTATGTAAATATTCTCCTAAATAATCATTGATATGAAAACAAATAGACGTATCATGCTTCTGATATTGTTCATTGCAGGAACAGGTATCTTCACACTTCAGGCTCAAAACCGGGAAGAAAGGAAAGAGCTGAAGGAACAGACTGTAAAAGAGAAGATTGAATCGGAAAACTATCGGATCGACATAAATACGGCATACCCGCGTAGGGGACGTATGATTCCATTGACATCAATCTATTCCGTAACAATTCGGAATGATTCTGTCTTTTCACAACTACCTTACTTCGGACGCGCTTACTCTATCCCTTACGGAGGAGGACAGGGATTGA
>ERZ824522.2122-NODE-2122-length-10908-cov-2.892288_pt1 | contig 10908 bp, 5 predicted proteins | sample MGYA00519935_ERZ824522 | MGnify/ENA primary metagenome ERZ824522 (study PRJEB31778, sample SAMEA3449160) | human gut metagenome | biome: human gut; feature: human-associated habitat; material: faeces | place: United Kingdom | collected 2010/2012 ...
TCGTGACGCTGATGCCCACGCTCTTCTCCGGGCCCTCGGGGCCGAAGTAGAGCTCCTCGGGGTCGAAGAGGATGCGCAGCAGGTCGCGCGAGGTCTGCGAGACCGAGACCTGCGACTTCATGCGCCCGGCCTCGAAGACGAGGCGGCCGCTCAGCGTGCGCTCCGTGCCGTCGGGGTTGTTCGCCAGCTCCTCCATGCCGAAGCGAAGCTCCGTAGTGCCCTTCGGACCCTGCGACGGCCATCCCGTGCTCCCCGGAGCGTAGGCCGTGCCCTCCGCGTCGTAGTAGCGGATGTTCTTCTTGAAGTCGTCGTCGCCCTCTATGGTCAGCTTCCAGCCCTTGCCCAGCTCCCCGTCGTAGTCCGTAGTCACCGTCAGCGCCTCGGGCGTGCCGTCGCAGTAGAACTTCTGTTCGCGCTTGCTCAGGCTCAGGGAGTAGACGCCGTCGGTAACGATGTCGCCGACCTGCTGGCTCTGGTCCCAATCCACGACCTCGGCCGTGAGCTTCGTATTCTCGTTCCTCAGCGCATCATCCTCCGTATCTTCCCCGTGGCCCGACACCGACGTGATGTTGACCACGTAGGCGTGGTTGCGCCGCAGGTCGATGCGGCTCTCGGGCGTGGGCTTGAGCTCACCGCCGCCGTCGTCCTTGCGTACCTCGGCGAAGTCTATGCGGTAGTAGGTCGTCTTGGCCGTGGCGCTGCCATACTTGCCGCCCACGACGATGCACGCCGCATCGTCGAAATCCAGACCGTGGTTCTCGGTCTCGGGAACGTAGCACTGGCGCGTCAGGCTGCGACGGTTCGCCGCATCGGCATCCACGGCACCGGCAGGCGTCGTCAGCTCCCCGGCGTCGAAAGTATAGCGGAGCGGTATCGTCGTAGGTGGCGTAGAGGTCGCTCAGGGTAATGTCCGTCACCTGCCCCGTACCCGTGTCGATATTGCCCTCGCGGGCTCCGCAGACGCCGCCCGTGGCCGTACGGTAGACGCTCACGGACTGAAGCTCGAAGTACGTTCCCTTGCCCCCGTTGTAGAGACCCTGCGCCTGCATGTCGTCGAGCGGGAAATGACCCTCTTCGTCCTTGTGGAAATTCACGCCCACGTCCACGCGCGCCACGGCCCGCGTCATCCGGATCGTCCCGGCGAGCGTCGCCCCGGGACGCAGCGCGAACGTCCCGCTCTCGCCCCACATGGGGAAGCTGCGGAATTCCTCCGCAGGGGGAACGGGCCACTTGCCCTCCGTGTCGAAGGTCAGCCTGAGGCGCGCCTCCGACAGCGGGTTCTCGACGCGAGTGCCCTCCTCATCGACCGTGCAGGAAGCGAACACCGTCCACCACGGCCCATCCTCCGTATCGGTATAGCCGCCCTGCGCCTTCAGCTCGTCGAGCGTCAGACCCGAGACGAGGCCCGCGCGGAACGTGCGGTCCGTATTGCCCGCGGGAAAGGGGATGTGGATGTCGTAGGTCGCGGAACCGTCTCCGTTCTCCGCAACCTCCGCTTCGCTGATATCCTCCGCCTCGGGCGTGGTCACGCTCACGAACTGCCAGTTGTCCTCGTTGTTTTTGGCGTAGAGCAGCACGTGAAGCTTCCCGGCCTCGAGAAGGGTCTCCTGCGCCACCTCCGCGGCATAGGTCCCGGCCGTCGAGACGCCCGGAACCACGAGACGAAGCGTCGCGTAGTCGCCCGAAGGCGCCGGATTGGGTCCGAAGTCTCCGGAATCCGTGAGGTCCCGGGTGCAGCCTCCGGTAAATGCCGCGGCGAAGAGGCAGGCGGCCGCAGCCGCCGCGCACACGGCACGGCGCCGCAGACCCGCCCCGAGGCGGCCTCCCGCGGGCCGATGACCGCGGGATGTCCTGTTGCTTGATCTCAGTATCATATTATCGTCTGTATTGTTTTTGTTATCTTGTCGTTGCCGGGCCGGAACCCGGATGCTGGGCCCCGGCCCCGGGATCACGGGCTATTGTTGAGTGCCTTCGAGCCCCGTATTATAGGTCGGAAGACGTCCCGGACGAGCGGTTATGGCGTTGCGCACGACCATCAGCTCCAGCGGCCCGCGCAAGTTTTCCGACGCCGTGGTAATATAAGTAGGCGTGATGCTCTCGAAGATCTGTAACCATTCGCGCGTAATACCATGGCCGTCCGGACATTTCACACCTGAAAGCCATTGCGAATAATATCCTTTTACATTACTCGTACGTGTATGCTGGCGGCTGCCGACGCACGAGTGTTTTCCTGTGACTACGATCCTCCATCCCCGGAACACATGGCGGTCGCCTCCCCAGAGAGCTTTATAGGCATCGGCCGTCGCCTGGGAGCAGAAAGGATCCCCGGCCTTATTATAATTGGTGCTGGCGCTTTTGGCCTGGCAGGTGATTCCGAAGGTGTTCCCTGTGAACGGGTCCGTGAGGCCCTGCTGGAGATAAGTCTCATCCATGATCGTGTATTGCTTTTTTATCTGAATGCTCGCCCCGGCTTCAGCAAACTTGTCCCTATTGTCCCAGCGGTCGACATAACCCCACGCCTGGTCGCGGTTCATCGTCGCGGGGCCGGGAATCGCCGGGACGACGGGGCCGTGCTGGAGGAACACGAGGCTGTTGGGGCTGTAGGCCTCCTGCGAGAACAGACAACTGTTCCACGAAGGCTTCGATCCATAACCGTTGTCCGACCACACCGTCGTCCAAGAGTCGTCGTTGCCGCCGTAGGGCTTGTACTCCACCCAGTAGATGTAGAAGTATTCCTTCTCCCCGTTGTGAGGCACCGGATATTTGATGTAGCGTTGGTACTTGCTGCCATCGAGCTTGTACTCCGTGTACTCCGTCTCGCCGACGGGCGTCTCTGCCGCCGCCGTGAAGTAGTCGCTGACGCTATTGTAGTTGCCGATGTGGAACTTCCGGCGTCCGACGCGTACCCGCTGGTCTTTGTGGTAGGCGCTGCCGGAGAAGTCCAGCAGCAGCTCGAAGCCCCCGTAGGAGTACTTGCCGCCCCGGGCGATCTGCGCCGTCTCGGGGTGCACGATCCAGTAGCCCGAGTAGTAGTTGAGTACTGTGGTGAACTTTTCGTCCGCTCCGTCCTTCTCCTTCTGGCGGTATCCCGTGATGGTGATACGGTACTGCCGGTACCCGCCGTCGGTATCATAGCCGACCTTGTCCGGGTCGATGAATGCCTCGTTGCCGGTCTTCTGGGCGATCAGCTCGCTCAGCTCGCCGAGCGTGGTCTGAAGCACCGTCGAGTACTTCGCTTCCGTGGGATAGAGCTCTATCGTACCCCTGTCCTTCCACGTTGCATTCATACCGTACGCGTTTTCCACCTTGATCGTCACCTTATTGTTCGAGCGGATCGCTATAGGTTGGTCTTTCCACGCGGTCTCGCCTGCGGGCAGCTCCGGGTCTTGGAAGTTCGAGAGGCTGACGTCGTTCTGGCCGTCGAAGGGCAACTGCATGAACGTCATCGAGGGCACCGTGCGCTGGATGCGCAGGATCTTCGTCGCGGCGCTGATCTGCTCGTCATCTTTCGCCTTAGCCTCGTCGGTCGTGTTGCCGTCGTCGACCAGATTGTGGAGGTTGTAGAACTGCATCTCGGAGTAGTACCTGCCCGCGAGGGGTATCGTACGCGTGGGGGGCGTGCCCGCGAGGGCGTCGTCGTTCAGGGCGTTCGGCGCGAGGTAGAAACCCTCGACGCTGTAGAGCGGCAGGGCCTGCGACCAGGTCCGCTCGCTCGAAGTCTCGTCGCGGTTCTCGTTCGTGGCATTCGCAATACCCGGTTCCGGAACGGGCGCCAGACCGCTGAGGAACGTGCTGATGACGTAGCCGGGATTGCCCGCCGCAGGGGTCTGACCGTCGGCGTTCTTCCAGTAGCGGTGGCTGTGGTGCAGGCGCACGTCCTTGGGGCGCGCGGCAGCGTGGTCGTAGCTCGTGCCGAGGAAGGCCTCGGTGCTCGCGGGGTTATCCTCGAGCTCGTTGTCCTTCGCGCCCAGCTCGTCGGCCTCCGACGTGCCGCCCTCCGTCTTGCGCCACTCCCACCACCAGTCGGTGTTGGCGCGCACGCTCAGCGCGTAGAGCCTCCGTGCCGCAGCCGTACCCATATCCAGCGTGTAGGTCGCACGCCCCGTCGGCACGTTCTCGCCGCTGTGCTGCTGCGAGGTGAAGTTGCCGCCCTGCGTCACGTTGGTCGAGGGGACGATCTCCAGACGCAGAGGTCCCGCGCCCTGCTCGATGGTCAGCGTCGAGTTCGTCTCGTCGAAGCCGTCCGTCGGCGAGTAGGCCTGCATGGTCACCGTCCGCGGCTGCAGGGTCGGGTTCGGAAGAAGCGTGAAGGGAATATCCGCCGCTCCGCTCCGGGTCACGTTCGGGTACTCGCTCCAGTTGGTCACCCACTCCTCGCCGCTCAGGTTGCCCGTCTCGCTCTTCGAGACGAAGTACCACGGCAGATCCGCAGGCTGTGTAGCCACATGCGGTGTCACGCCCGTCGCGTCCCACGACACCCGGATGAAGTTCGGGTAGATATTCCGGGGATCGTCCGGATCGTACACGCCGTCTTCGGGGGTGCCGGGGTCATCAGGCCCCACCAACTCACCACCTCGAACAGCGTCCACGTACCATTTCACTTCGTAGTAGCTCTGCTCCACGTCCAGCTTCGTACGCTCGGGGTTCTTGTCTTTCTGCCCGTCCGTATCCCAGTATCCCTCGATCTCGAACCGCCACGACCGAGGAGCCGTCGGCTCCTCGGTCCCGTTGTGGTCGGTATCCCAGTTGGAGGGCAACAGCGAGAAAAGATTCGTGCCCTCCGGCTCGAAATAGGTGATCGCCGCGCAGTTGTCCGTGGCGTCGCCGAGCGGATGACCCGCATACGCCGTAAAACCCACGGGCAACTTATCCTGATGGTTGTTCCTGACCAGCGTGTTGTAACCCCCCAGATCGTTCTTGCGGTCCGCAACGGGCTCGGCATCCTGGTCAGAAAGGTTCATGCGGTAGGTCTGGCCGTCCTTTGTCCATGCCACGTAGTACGTGGCGCCCGCGGGCGAGCTCTTGACGATGACCTGCTGCTTGCTCTTGGGGTACTTCGGGAAGTAGAGCTTCTGCTGCAGAAGGCTCAGCGTGCGCGTGTTCTTCACGTCCTGAACCAGTTCCAGCGTCTGAGACATCCGGCCCGCCGTGAACAGCAAACGCAGCGTGCGTTCCATGAGCCCCGCGGCGTTGCTCTCGTCGAAGCGGCTCAGGCCCACGCGCAACCGGTACTGCGTGTGGGGAAGACCGTCGGTCCAGAAGTAGCTCTCGCCCTGATCCTCCTTCGTGAGCTCCTCCCACGTCCCGTCGCGGTAGATCTCGACCTTAACGTCCCCCGAATAGTCCTGCCCGTTCACCGTGACGTCCGTCTTGCGCATCGTCAGATGCCATCCCTTGTCAAGCGTCTCGTCGCCCTTGAGCTCGAAGTCCGTGAACACGGTGACCTCCTGCGCCGTACCGTCCTGATGGTAGCGAAGCTGCGTGGAGCTCAACGCCAACTTGTACTGTCCGTCCGTGACCATGTTGCCCATGCTCCCGTCGCCCGTGTCCCACGAGTAGACGTCGACCTCCATGTTTATCGGCTCCGAAGCCGCGGCATCAGCCTCCGTGGGGTAGCCGTCCCCGCGAACCCGAAGAATGTTGATGACATACGCGTGGTTGCGAAGAATGTCGTAACGGTTCTCCGCCGAGGGCTTCACGTACCCCTCGTGCTCGCTCCCGGCACCGTCCCCTTTGGCCGCGCGGTCGTAGAAGTCTATGCGGTAGTAGGTGGAGGCTCCGCCGTTATACTTGCCCTTGACAACGAGGTAGAACGCCGACGTGTTGTCGTCCGTGCCGTTGGGCGTCTCCGGCAGGTAGATCTGGCTCCGGAGCATGTTTCCCGCGTCGCCCCCCTCCTTCGTATAGGTGAGGCCCGACTCGTGGAGGGCCAGCTTGTCGTCGAACGTCGGAGCATTCACCGACAGTCCGTTGCCGGTACGGTCGAGATGCGCGGGGTCCGGGGCGATGAAGCCCTCGCGGGCCGCGTTGTGCAGCGTCACCCCCTCGATCTCGAAACTGTGACCCGCGAGGTCCGTGTCGTTGCCCTTGTAGTCGGCGCTCGTAAGGTCGTAGCGGCCCGTGAACCCGCCGTCCTCGTCCCGGAGCTGTCCCGAGAGGTTCACGCCCACGTCGATGCGTGCCACGGCGCGAAGCAGGTGGATCGTGGACACCCGGACGACCTGCGTGGTAAAGGCCGTCTGCGTCTCGCCCCACAAAGGAAGAGGAGTCGCATTCTCCGCCGTGGTGTTCCAGATGGCGCCGTCGGCCTGTGAGAACCGGATCACACCCCGGGCCGCCGACAGCGTCCTGCCGCCGAGCAGCGTTTCCCAATAACCGCTCTTCGCCGCGTCGTCCGTGCCCGCATCCGGGTAGTTCGCCACGATCATCACCTTGTAGTATTTCAGCGCTTCGTCAGTCCCCTCCTGCGGCAGCTCGATGGTAAAGTGCCGCTGGTAGGCACCGTTGTTGTCGACCTCCGCGTCGCCGCCATCCCGCTCCGTGGCCGGGGCGTAACGCACGAATTTGAATTCACTGTCCGTGGCGGCCTTCGCCTCGGCGCGGAAGAGCAGGACGTTGAACCGCTTCATATCCACGATGGCCTCCTGCTCGGGAGTGAGCGCATACGTCCCCGGGCGTGCCGAGCTCACGCCCGAGACGCTGATGCTCAGGTTCAGGGTTCCCGACTCCGCGGCCGGGGGCTCGGGGTCCGCAGGAACCCGGCCGGGTTCGTCGGCAAGGTCCTTCGAGCAGCCCGCAAGCAGGAAGGCGCCGCACACGAGCGGCGTCAGGATGCGACGGAGCACACGGCGCATCGCACCGGGCCCCGGATAACTGTACATAGGAATCATAGTATCTTTTTGCTTCATTATTGTTATTGTCGTCTGTCTGAGTCTCCACGCGGCGGATCAGATGCCGCCGATGTCTTCGACGCCGATCCAGTCGAGCACCTTCACCTCCGTAAGCATCAGGTTCGCGTCGAACTTGAAGCCCCACTCGTCGTTGCGCCACATAAGCTCCTCGGTCAGTTCGATGCCCTTATCCTCCAATTTATCCAAGCACTTCCTGATAAGATCCCGCACGTTCTCGTCGTAGAGCTTCGACGTGCCGTTCCAGATCGTCAGGCGCATGTCGTCGGTAAGGTGCAGCGTGTGGAAGACGGCCGTAAGGTCCGAGCCGCTCACGCTATGGTCCGGGGTGTAGCTCAGCGTAGGGCTCTCCTGCGTCAGCGGCTCGTTCTGGCTGTTGTAGACGCCGTTTTTGCCCGTGAGCTGGATCGTGTAGCCCGTGGGGTTCGCGCCGCGCATGCCCGACACGGCGCCCTGCAGGATCACCTGGACCACGTTCGTGTTCTTGCGGTGCGAGACCGTACCCTCGACAGGCGTGCGCTGGCCGTCCGTCGTGAACGTCTGCATGCCCCCCAGCACATAGCCCAGCTCCTGCCAGTTCGGGTAGGGACGACCCACCTGACCGTTCTCGTGCCGCAGCTTCAGGCGCATACCGCCCAGCGTGCCCGTGCCTTCGAGCGTGTAGTCCTCCTGACGGTGGTTGGCCCACACCACGGCCGTGTAGCTGCCCGCGGCCTGCGGAACCTTGAAGCGCACCGTCTGGTTCAGAACCTCCTCCGAGCCCAGAGGACGGCTCTGAACCAGCTCGCCCGTACTCCCGTCGTAGAGGAAGAACTCGCCGAACTCGGCAGTCTCCGACCAGAGATCCCGATCCTGAGGGTTCTGCGTATAGGAGAGTTTCAGCGTGACGTCCGTCTGGCAGTCGCTCAGATCCTCTTTCGTGCAACCGCCGCTCGGAAGCACTGCGACGCACAGCATGAATAGGGTAAATAATCTGTTCATAGTTTCGATATATTTTGTTCTTCTTTCTCGTTAACTCTTCGTCTCGTTCCGACGGGGATGTCTCCGCGAACCGTCGTATTTGTCGTCGGGCCCTCTCGTCTCCGGGCCTTCGGGGTTTCAACACCTTGTATATTTCGTATCCTTCTGTCTTCGGCCGATTCGCTGCGGATGTCTCCGCGAACCGTCGTATTTGTCGTCGGGCCCTCTCGTTTCCGGGCCTTCGGGGTTTCAACACCCTGTATATTTCGTATCTTCCTGTCTTCGGCCGATTCGCTGCGGATGTCTCCGCGAATCCGTCGTATTTCTGTTGTCCTGTCCGAACCCCGCGTGTCCGTCGTCCGGTCTGCGGGCATCCCGGAGAACCGTTCCCATCGCTCGATCCCGACTGTTTTTACGGCTCCTCTCCGAGCTCCCGGGCCTCTGCCTCCGGGCCCTTTCGGGGCATTCCGGCTCCTTTTTTCCGGCCCTTTGCGGCGGCACGGTCTCCGTATCTCTGCGGGACGGCTGCGCCGTTTTCCCGTCTTCAGTCTGTTCCGATGCGGAATACTCCGCGATCCCTTCGTCGTTTCTGTTATCCGGTTCGAAACCCGCATGTCCGGGGTTCCTCCGAATCCTGTCGTGATGTGCCTTGCAGCCGGGGCACGACTCCCCGTTGTGTCTTGCCGTGATGAGCCTTGCGGCCGGGGCACGGCGCCCGTTGCGGCGGACTCCCGGACCGGGAGTTTCCTTTCCGTGAAAAAACGATGTCGAAAAGAAGAAGGAGGCAGGCCTGCCTGCCCTTTTGAACTTATCCTTCAGGTTAAACACACTGGACAGGCAGGCCCCCCGGTTATATACCGGGCATTTCAATTCCTCCTTCGCGGACGGATCAGATACCGCCCTCGATGTCTACCACGTTCCAGTTGAGTACTTCGATCGTGGCCTTCATGGACGCGTCGGCCTCGAGATCCTCATCCTTGTCGAGGTTGTCGTCCTCCGTGGGTTCGCCCACGCCGTCGACCGAGATGATGTTGACTTTGTAGTGGTTGTTGCGCTTCAGGGCATACTTCTCGGCAATGGTCCCGTCCAGTCGCGAACGCATCCAGTAAGCCCAGTACGCCATACCCTGATCATATTTTACGATAAGGTAGCATGCGTCTGCCGATGCTTTTGCCGCATTGCGGTCAGCGACCGCGGTAGTTTTTTCGCCGGCATCATTATTGGGCGTCCCGCCCACTTCTGTCCATCCGGTCGGCGTTTCGGCATAGATACCCGGGCAGTAGCCTACGATCTTGCCGCCTTGCCACTTTTGAACCCGGTAGAAAGTACCTCCATTACCGGCGGGTGCGGGGTCTGTGATTTTTTTAAGAGTGGCCGCAGCGTTGTCCGCTATCGAACCGTCTGCATCCAGAAGAAGCGCATTCGCGCCAGGGGTCCATTTGGCCTTGATGCTCAGGAAGGTTACCTTGTGACGCTTGGCCTCCTTCGGAGAGTTCTCCGTCAGGTAGCTGTCGGTGGCTGTGGGCACGAAAGTATGGTTGCCACCGTCGTCATGGCCGTTATCGAAGAAGTCGTTTTTACCGACGTTAGTATTAGCATCGGCGTAGTCAGTCGGGTTCGGGAGATCATACGTCCGATTGTAGTACGGCGAGATCAGCTGAGTTCCTTCGTAAACCGGGAAGGTGTAGAAACGCTTCGGGTTGTTGCGCACGCGGTATTGTGCGTTGGCCTTGTCAAAGGTACCGTCGTTGCTCTTGATAGCGAGCTGAGCGGCAAACGTCAGCGACACCTTGCCGGTCATACGGCCGATATAGACCTTGAAGTTATTCTTCGTCGGTTCATCTCCATTACCGCCTTCGACTGTAGTTTGATCCACGTTCAAAACCGTGACCTGATCCTCGATGGTTGCGCCGAGCTTATAGACGTTGCTCATCCAGAATTCATTGTCGGTAGTCGCACCCGAGATATCAGCGATCTGCTGGATAACCTTGCAGACATTGCTCAGCTTCTTGTCGGCGGCTGTCTTGCCGTTCTGGCCGTTGAAAATGTCCTCGATCTTCGAGTAATTTTCAAGGTTGGCCAGGGCGTAAAGACGCTTTTTACCGGTCGTCGTGGCGAAAGTCTTTGCGTAAGGCGCCGTTGCTAATTCGGCGTCTTCGAACTTCACATAATTTTCGAGAACATCGTCGCTGTTGAACACAAGGACAACGGCATCGGTGATTTTTTTCTCTGCTTCCGTAGCCTGCGAGGTTCCATTCACATAGTCCCCGGCATCGGCATAGGTTCCGGCGCCCGTACGCTGCGACAGCGATACCGTAGCGTAGGTCGGAATGCCCTCTACGACGCCGCCTTCTCCGCCGCCGCCCGGGGAATTGGGATTGTCTACGTCTTTGGTGCAGGAACCCAGCAACAGCAGGGTCGCAAATGCACCTGTCGTCAGAATGTTTAATGTTTTCATCGCTTAATTTAATTTGGTAAATGTTGAAAAAGGAAAGGATAAGTTGTTAAGTCTTGTCGTAGCGTTATATGCGCATCATCGGCGCCCGGGAAGCTCCACAGTGCCAACCTCGCGCGGAGCAGACGCCGCATGCAGCTGATCCAGAAGTTTCCGCGCCTCCGGCTCCCCGCATGCCGCGGCGCGCTCCAGAAGAGGTGCGGCTCCGGCCTCGTCGCCCGAGAACAGCCGCGCCGAACCCTCCAGCAGGTCGCGACCCGAGCCCTCCGCCGCGCCCCGCAGCACCGTCAGGGCCTCCGCATAGCGCCCTTGGCTCACCAGCGCCGCGCCCGTGGCCAGCGCCTCGGCCGCGGGGTCGGGGACGTTCTCGTAGTAGACCTTGATGAAGGCCGCATTACGAAGATCCGGGAACATGTGCTCCAGCATGTACAGATAAGGACGCCCGCCCGAGAGTTTCATCAGCTCCAGCTCACGGCCCTGCGTCACCGGAACGTTGTCGATGATGCGCAGGATCTCCTCGCGCTCGTAAAGGTCGCTCGCGGCGACCAGCTTGCGAAGGCCACGCCAGTCCTCCGAGCCGTTGAA
>ERZ824522.2123-NODE-2123-length-10898-cov-2.630822_pt1 | contig 10898 bp, 10 predicted proteins | sample MGYA00519935_ERZ824522 | MGnify/ENA primary metagenome ERZ824522 (study PRJEB31778, sample SAMEA3449160) | human gut metagenome | biome: human gut; feature: human-associated habitat; material: faeces | place: United Kingdom | collected 2010/2012 ...
AACAGATTCCTGCCAATATGATCGAGCGGGTAGAGGTGATGCGAGGCGGAGGTTCTGCCCTGTTCGGTTCGTCCGCTATTGCCGGAACCATTAATATCATCACCAAGGAGCCATTGCGCAATTCGGGGCAGTTGGCACATACTCTTACTTCTATCGGCGGCAGCTCGTCTTTCGATAATAATACTTCGCTGAACGCATCGCTGGTGACCGATGATCATCGGGCGGGACTTTATGTGTTCGGACAGAACCGTCACCGGGATGCGTACGATCATGATGGAGACGGTTATTCCGAAATGCCGAAACTTAAAAACCAGACAGTCGGCTTCCGTTCGTTCCTCAAGACAAGCACTTATTCTAAGTTGACATTTGAGTATCATCACTTACAGGAGTTTCGTCGTGGCGGAAACCTGCTGAACCGTCCGCCTCACGAGGCTGACATTGCCGAGCAGATTCAGCACTCCATCAACGGTGGTGGCTTGAAATTCGATTATTTTGCTCCGAATGAAAAACACCGTCTGACCGTTTATACTTCGGCACAGCATACGGACCGCGACAGTTATTATGGCAGCAAAAAAGACCAGAACGCCTATGGAAAGACAACGGACCTGACATTTATCGGCGGTTCTCAATATGTGTACAGTTTCGGTAAATGCCTTTTCATGCCTGCCGACCTGACTGCGGGATTGGAGTATAACCGGGATAACCTGAAGGACGATATGTGGGGATACAACCGTTATACGAAGCAGACGGTAAATATTGGTAGTGCTTTTTTGCAGAATGAATGGAAAAACGAGAAATGGAGCATTCTGTTGGGCGGACGTCTGGATAAGCACAATCTGATCAACCATGTTATCTTTAGCCCTCGTGCCAATCTCCGTTTCAATCCTTCCGAGGACATTAATCTTCGCCTGAGTTATTCGTCGGGCTTCCGTGCCCCGCAGGCTTTCGACGAAGACCTGCATATTGAGAATGTAGGCGGAACGGTGTCGATGATTGAGCGTGCCAAGAATCTGAAAGAGGAAAAATCTCAGAGTTTCAGCGCTTCAGCCGATATGTATCATCGTTTCGGTGCTTTTCAGGTAAACTTCCTGGTTGAAGGTTTTTATACCAGACTGTCGGATGTATTTGTACTCGAGAACATTGGAGAGCGGGACGGCATTCTTATCAAAGAGCGCCGTAACGGATCGGGAGCCAAAGTATTGGGACTGTCGATGGAGGGAAAAATGGCTTATCTCTCTTTGTTCCAGTTACAGGCAGGAGTCACGTTGCAACAGAGCCGTTATGACGAACCGGAAAAGTGGAGCGAAACGGCACCGGCCGAGAAGAAGATTTTCCGTACGCCGAATACCTATGGGTACTTTACGGCAACGTATATGCCGATCAAGCCTCTGTCATTATCCCTGTCGGGCACGTACACCGGATCGATGCTGGTGCAGCACATGGCCGGTTATATTGACAAGGATGTGGCGGTGAATACGCGCGATTTCTTCGATATGGGAGTCAAGGTGGCCTATGATTTCAAACTTTATAAATCGGTGGACCTGCAATTGAGTGCAGGTGTGCAGAATGTGTTCAATGCTTATCAGAACGATTTCGACCAGGGAGTGGAGCGTGACTCCGGATATATTTATGGTCCGGCTGCTCCGCGAAGCTATTTCGCCGGAATAAAGATCAGCTATTAACCCCGTTACATTTGAATGGAAACCGAGCTTCTGTTCGGTCGAGATGAAGGCTCTGTTCCGACCGGACAGAGCCTTTATTTTGCCCGGACGGAGGCTCTGATTGAAAAAAGTATCATGTTGAACACAAATATCTGATTTATTGTTTTTATATTTGTCGGCAGATTGGTTCGCCGAAGCTTTCCTGCTTTGGGCGATTAAAAGGGAATCGGGTGTAAATCCCGGACAGTCCCGCTGCTGTGAAGCTTTATTATAAACATTCCGACAGGATACTCTTTGGCCACTGACTCGTGTAGTCGGGAAGGCGTTCGGAATGGAAGCTAAGTCAGAAGACCTGCCACTCTCGCTGATAAGTCTTGGTTCCTCGTGGGTTAGGAGCGAAGCACGATAGTAACAATCAATATTAAAAACGTAGAACGTATGGAAAACGTAGTTCCTCCGTTCAAAGTAGACGTTGCCGGTACTTTTCTTTTGCCCGCTGCATTGAGAGAAGCCCGTGAGCAATATCGAAACGAACAAATCAGCCTGCTGACCTTGCGTGCTGTCGAAGATGCCGAGATACGGAATCTGGTAGACAGACTGAAGGCAGAAGGGTTGAAGGTGGTCACTGACGGCCGTTTCCGCAGTGATGCGTGGCCGCTCGACTTTATGTGCGGATTGGATGGTATCCGGTTCCGGGATGACAGAAAGACCTCTGTCGAACTGACCGGTCGGATCGATGTACATCACCATCCTGTGCTCGATGATTTTGTCTTTCTTACCGGGGTGACCGGTGGAGATGTAATAGCTAAGCAAGTGCTTCCTGCGCCTTCGCGCCTGCTGGCAGAATTAATGAAAGACGCAAACCGGACCGAACTCGATTCGGTCTATCCCGACCGTGAGATACTGTTGGTAGACCTTGCACAGACGTATCAGAAACTGATTATGGAACTGTACAGATCGGGATGCCGTTATCTGCAACTCGATGATGCAACGCGTACGGTGACGGATAACGCGATCCGTGTCAACAACATGGCATTGGAGAATCTTCCCGCCGATCTTTTCATTGCTTTTCATTCACCTACCGAGATGCTTTTCTCGCTACAGGGGATTCATGCTTTTTTCCTCGATTACGATTCGGAATGTTGCGGCAAAAACCGTTTGTTGTGGTTCATCCGCGAGAAGCAATCTGTGTTTCCCATTATCCCGTGGAGGAAGAGCTGGAAGAGTTGAGAGCCAAGATCGACCAGATCATACGTTATATTCCTTCGCACCGTTTCTCGCTGTGCATACCCAATGCCGAAGTGTTGCCTTCGGAATCTTATGAAGCTGCCGAAGAAAAACAGTGGCATACATTGAAAATGGCTGAAATGGTTGCTGGAGAACTCTGGCCGGAAGAAGGATAGAAATTCTTTATAACTATAGTATATTTTCGTGGAACAGATTCGTGAGAAGCTGTTTAGAGGGGTCCGGGCGATGTGATTTCGACCGGACTTTTTTATCTCTTTCCGGAAAATAATGTATCTTTGACCTCTGAAATAACCATATCTCTGTTTTTACAACTATGAAGACACATAAACTGCTATTCGTCACACTGCTGGGCACTGTCTGCATCTCCTGTGGTCATCCGTCTCACAAAACCGGAAGTGAGAAGGAAGCGCTGGGCAAACTCCTTTTTCATGATACTTCACTGTCCGAGCCACCCGGGCAATCGTGTGCCACCTGCCATGCTTCTTCCAAGGGATTTGCCGATGAACAAGCCCGTGCCATATCCGAAGGAGCCGTCCAGGGACTCTTTTCCCAGCGCAACTCCATGTCAGTGTGCTATGCGGCCTTTGTGCCCGAATTGCATTATGACGATGATGACGAAAACTACGTGGGAGGTTTGTTCTGGGACGGTCGTTCTCCCTCCTTGCAGGATCAGGCAGGCATTCCGCTCTTGAATCCTGTAGAAATGGGAAATAGGGACAAACAGATGGTGGCGGAGAAAGTGAAGCGGACTCCGTATTATAACCGGATAGTGCAGATATATGGAGAGACAGAACATGCCGATTCTTTGTTTGCCCATGTTACGGACGCATTGGCCGCTTATCAGGCATCCAGGGAAATCAATCCCTTTACATCCAAGTATGATGCGTATAAAAAAGGAAATTATCAGCTGACCGAACAGGAAGCGAGAGGCAAGGAACTGTTCAAAGATAAGGGGCAGTGTGCCGAATGTCATATCCTGGACCGTGACAAACGTGCGCATCGCACGCTGTTTACCGATCATACTTATGATAATCTGGGCATTCCGAAGTTGCCGGATCATCCTCACTATAAGGTAGTGGCAGAATATTTTCTGTTAACTGCGGATTCTGTTGATCTGGGACTGGGAGCCATTGTGAATGCCGAAAGCGAAAATGGCAAGTTCCGTGTACCCACGTTGCGAAATGTCGAACTGACGGCTCCGTATGGTCACAATGGCTATTTTAAGACACTCGAGGAGATTGTACATTTCTATAACGTGCGGGATGTGAGTGATGAATTTCCTCCTGCCGAGTATCCTGCCACCGTGAACAAGGAGGAACTGGGAAACCTCGGACTGACACAGGAAGAAGAAGCCGATATCGTGGCATTTATGAAAACACTGACCGACGGCTATATGAAAGTGCATAAATCGGAGAAGCGCTAGAAACACGAAGAGCGGCCTCGATACCTGTTGGAAGGAGAGGCCGCGTCAGGAATCATTGTTTCAATAATACTTTATCGATGTATCCTTTTAATTGCTCCTTGGATAAAGCTCCCATATTGACCTGGGGTTCGCCTTTCATCGGCACAAACCAAATGGTAGGAATACTCTGAATACCAAAGTCTCTTGCCAGTTCCGGCTCTTTATCGACATTTACTTTATAGATATAAATCTTTCCGGCATACTCTTTGGATAATTCTTCAAGTATCGGGGCCACCATTTTGCAGGGACCGCACCAGTCGGCGTAGAAGTCGACAATAGCCGGTTTGTCACCCAGATACTTCCACTCTTTGGAATGGTTTTCGTAGTCGGCTATCTTTTTCAGAAATTCCGCACGGGTCAGGTGAATGGTGCCCGATTGTGGCTTTTCGGCTTGTACCGTATCTGTAGCGGTGGTCGATTTATTCTCGGATGTCCCTTTGCAAGATGCGAAAGCCAACAGTCCCATGAATAGGAAGGGGATAAGAATGCTTTTTTTCATTTTTTCTGCTTTTTAATGGTTATTAATGGATGATTTCTTTTTTCCAGGTGATACCGCTGATGTCGGTCAGTACTAATTCATACTTTCCTTTGGGCAAACTGCCTATAGCCGTATCATCGACTGTAAGGGTCGCTTTGCTTCCGAGTGGGATTACCAGGCTGTGCTTACCCGGAGCTACCCGGGCAATGTATTTATTATCGATATTTCCGATCGGGAAGTCTGCTAATTCTTCTCCTTTCTTTTCCAGCACAATGTCTCCATCGGCATTCTTCAGGCTGATACCAATCAGGAAAGAACCGTATACATCGACACCTTCAACGCGATAAACACTGAATGACAGAGAGTTGTTCTCTATTTGTGCGTCGGATATTTCAATTTTCGGTTTGACGGACTTGTTATGAAGGGGGCCCCAGACGCCATTGTGGAACTCTTGGTTGGTATATAGGCTCAGTGTGAAGATAACGATGGCACCTGCCACGCTGACATTGGCAAATCGCTTGGCGCTTACAGGCAATTCTCCGGAAGTCAGCCATGACAGCCAGGCTGCTTTCTTCTTTAAAGAGAATTTCCGCTCTATCAGATGGTCGACCGAGTACTTTCCTCCGCCGGAAAGGAAGATGGTGAAACCGGCGGCTACACCCAGAATACCGATCTGCCATTCGTCCAGACAGGTGGTTCCCAACCATCCTGAGCCCAGGAGAATGCCGGTGGCCAGACTGAATACGCCGATACTCATCAGACGGGTGAAGAACCCCAACATATAAAGCAGTCCGACTATACCTTCTACAAGAGTAAAAATCACCATTGCCCACCATAACATATCAGGTGTCGATACCAGATATTCGATGACCGGGCGGATACCTATCGAATTGGGAAGGAAATGGTTAAACTTCTCTCCGATGTATCCGGCACTGTCCGGTATCAGCTTATTCTCGAGTACGAGGCGTCGCCAGAAAGCCGAAAAGTAAGTCCATCCCACTACAAGACGTAGTGAGAGCGTAAAGAGGCCTGCAAGTATGTAGGCTCTCGATTGTTCTTGTTCGTTTGTGGTTGTCATAAGAGGTGTGATTAGTTTGTTTTTTTAGGGGTACTGTCTGTTTTAAACAGATTCAAGAGCAGGCCGCCCATAACAGCTCCCCAAAGGGTACTGTTGACCGGTGAAGAGGTAATGGGACAAGTTCCGCTGGTGCAACCTACGTATTTCCAATACAGGAATCCTCCTACAGCTCCAATGACGAGACCGATAAATGTGAGTCTGTTCTTTTTCAAAAATGCTTTAATCATCTTTATTTCAGGGTATTTTAGAATCTGTCAGAATTTTGTTCGAGATTGTTTTGAGATTTATTTTCAAGGATATTCTCTCGTCTCTGTGAAGGCATAGCGGGCTATGTGACGCATGAAAACAAGGAAATAGATCGAAAAAGAGACTCAAAACAGATCGATAAAAACCATATAAAAGTTTATTCCAGGAAAATTTAAACAGGTTCTTAATTAATTGTTTTCTTATAAAACAAATTTCCAACGGAAAATACTACGGGAATAACATTCTTTATGAAATGAAGAAAGAAAGAGGCAGTAGGTGTGTTGTATCCGGTAGAGAGGTAGTTCGGTTGGGGGGTGAATTGATTTCACCACAAATTGAAACAGAGTCCTACGGAGTTTTCTGTTATTCTCTTCTCTGTGGAACTCTGTGTTACCCTGTGATGGTGAGACTTTCTAATAGTTCATCTCCCTATGGCATTAATGCATTGGCCTGATGAACCTTGTTACCTGTACTGAAAGCAAGCTGCAACTCAGCCGGCAATCTTTATATTCCCTTTTTTGTTGCAATAGCGTTTGCACTGTTGGCAGATGTCGTATCCGAGCATGGCGCCCAGAATGAAATCTTCTTCCGGAGTGAGATGGTTTAAAGGCCGAATAATGATATGTCGTATGGCATCCATACATTCGGCCTTACCAAAGAACAGATTTATCTTATTGGCGTTTACTTCTTGTATCAGGTAGCTGATATTCTGTCTTTCCAGACGGCGTATGGCAAAGGCTTCGTGTTCCTTGTTCATCGTATAGAGTACCATGTTGCGTACTCCCTTCTTGAATTCGTATACATGGTTCAGGAAAATTCGTATTTCACCCGGAACCTTTCGTTCGATAGCCATAACGTTCGTTGGAGTTTTTAAATTAGTTGATACATTCTTTTTTCAAGGCTTCAGTCCATTGAGCGATACGCTCGTCGGTTTTGCCATCTTCGTTCACTTCATCTAAAGGAAGTCCTACAAACTTGCCGTTGATTACCGCAACAGAAGAGTCGAATGTGTAGCCCGACGGATCGGTTGCCCCGCAGAAGGTGCAGTGGGTGTCTTTAAGTTCTTCGTATAAGATGCCGATACCGTCGCAGAAGGTGTCACTGTAAGAGTCTGAATCGCCACAGCCGAAGAGGGCTACGAATTTGTGAGACAAGTCAGCCTTCTTCAGCACTTTGATACCGTCGTACCAGTCATCCTGAAGCTCGCCTGCTCCCCACGTAGAGGTGCCCAGTACTAATACATCATATTCTTTCACTAACTCGTCGTTCAGTTTTGAGGCATCGTGGATGTCACCATTGGGAACGTTCAGTTTTTCTGCAATCCGGTGGGCTACATCTTCGGTAGTCCCCGTTGTGGAACCGTAAAATACTCCAATCTTATTCATTTCTGATCTTGTTTTTAAATGATACGGCAAAGATAGGCGGTCCGGCAGAAATAGAAAATCCCCATTTATAATGGAAATAGCAGGGTAGCTATCACTATAAATGGGGAGGGGGGCGATTGTTATCAATGGTGGAACAGGCGGATACCTGTAAAGGCCATTGCTATGTCATATTTATCACAAGTTTCTATCACATGATCGTCACGAACAGAACCTCCCGGTTGGGCAATGTAGCTCACACCGCTTTTGTGCGCGCGCTCAATGTTGTCTCCAAACGGGAAGAAAGCATCCGATCCTAAAGCTACGCCCGATTGGGTATCGAGCCATGCACGTTTTTCTTCACGGGTCAGCACTTCCGGTTTCCGGGTGAAGAATTGTTCCCATACACCATCGGCCAGTACGTCCATGTAGTCGTCCGAGATGTATACATCGATTGTATTGTCGCGGTCGGCACGGCGTATTTTTTCTTTCCAGGGCAGATTCATTACTTTCGGGTGTTGGCGCAAATACCAGATATCGGCTTTGTTTCCGGCCAGGCGGGTACAATGAATGCGTGATTGCTGTCCTGCACCGATGCCGATGGCTTGTCCGTCTTTGGCATAGCAGACAGAGTTGGATTGTGTATATTTTAAAGTGATCAGTGCGATAATCAGGTCGCGTTGGGCATCGGCCGGGATGATCCGGTTACGGGTAGGCATTTCCTTTAGCAGGCTTTCGTCTATCTTCAGTTCGTTTCGTCCCTGTTCAAATGTGATTCCGAATACATCCTTATGTTCGATGGGAGCCGGACGGTAGGCCGGATCGATCTTGATGACATTATATGTACCTTTACGTTTGTTTCTCAGGATCTCAAGTGCTTCCGGAGTATAGCCGGGAGCAATCACGCCATCCGATACTTCACGGTTGATGATTCGGGCAGTCGGTTCGTCACAGATATCGGAAAGGGCGATAAAGTCCCCGTATGATGACATTCGGTCCGCACCTCGGGCACGGGCGTATGCAGTTGCCATCGGAGAGAGTTCCATGTCGTCTACGAAATAAATCTTCTTCAACGTGTCGTTCATTTCTACTGCTACCGCAGCACCTGCCGGGCTTACATGCTTGAATGAAGCAGCTGCCGGAAGTCCGGTCGCTTCTTTCAGCTCTTTCACTAATTGCCAACTGTTGAGGGCGTCCAATAGATTGATATATCCGGGGCGTCCGTTCAGGACTTCGATAGGCAGCTCACCTTCTTTAATAAAGATACGCGCGGGCTTTTGGTTGGGGTTGCAACCGTATTTCAGTTCCAGTTCGTTTGTCATATTGTTTATGTTTTAGTTGAATTGTGCAAAGGTAAAAAATAGTGGTGAACGATGAATAATAATCTGTGATTTTGTTGCTTGCAGACCGTCCTGTTTAGTCATTTCTTGTCCTTTTTTAGTCTGTTTATAGTGAAAATACCTATTTATAGTGATTGTATACCATTAAAATATTGTGTTTCTTTGCACCCGTAATATAAATAAGGTGTTTGATGGATAAACTGCAAAAATATAAGCCTACCGATAAAATGATCGACCTTATCGGTGATAATTATTCTCTTTTACAAGTTATGAGCCGGTTTGGACTTTCGCTGGGGTTTGGTGACAAAACGGTGAAAGAAGTCTGCGAAATGAATAATGTCGATTGTCAGACGTTTCTGGTAGTCGTTAACTTCATGGCCGAGGGATTCTCGCGTATGGACGGCAGTGCCGATGATATTTCGATACCGGCCCTGGTCGATTATCTGAGACAGGCGCATATTTATTTCCTTGATTACTGCCTGCCTGCCATCCGGAGGAAACTGATTGAAGCCATTGACTGTTCGCAGGACGATGTCTCCTTCCTTATTCTAAAGTTCTTTGACGGATATATGCGGGAGGTACGCAAGCATATGGAGTATGAAGAAAAGACAGTGTTTAAGTATGTAGATACGCTGATTCATGGCAATGCTCCCAAGAATTATCAGATCAGCACCTTCTCGAAACATCACGATCAGGTAGGGGAACGCCTAACGGAACTGAAGAACATTATTATTAAATACTGTCCTGCCAAGGCCAATACCAATGTGCTGAATGCTGCCTTGTTCGATATATATGCTTGCGAAGAGGGACTTGAATCACATTGCAAAGTAGAAGATTATCTGTTTGTTCCTGCCATTCTGAAATTGGAAAGGAGGATGCGAGAAAATGAAAAATAATGAATCAATCCGTATAGCTGTCGCCGAGACTTCGGTGATCATACGCAGTGGTCTGACACTGGCCCTGAAACGTTTACCCAATTTAAAGATTCAACCGGTGGAGTTGTTGTCGGTAGAGGCGCTTAATGATTGTCTGCGTACGCAGTTTCCTGACATACTGGTTGTCAATCCCACCTTTGGTGACTTTTTTGATGTGGCGCGTTTCCGTGAAGAGACTGCCGGCAAAGGAATCCGGGTAGTAGCGTTGGTCAGTTCGTTTATCGATGCTTCGTTGCTCAGTAAATACGATGCGTCTTTTTCTATTTTCGATGATTTGGAGGCATTGGCCAATAAAATCAATCTTTTGCAGAATATCGAGCCCGAAGAAGAGGAGGACAGTCAAGAGAATTTGAGCCAGCGTGAAAAGGAGATTGTGATTTGTGTGGTGAAAGGAATGACCAATAAGGAGATAGCCGAAAAGCTGTTCCTCTCCATTCATACTGTGATTACACATCGCAGAAACATCAGCAAGAAGTTGCAAATACACAGTGCGGCCGGTCTGACCATCTATGCTATTGTAAATAAGCTGGTTGAGCTTAGTGATGTGAAGGATTTATAGCTCTAAAAGAATGTTATAAAACATAAAAGCGTTTGCTGAATCCGAAAAAATCCGTACCTTTGCAGTGCAGTTGAGAAATTGCTATTTAAGGTAAAATAGAATATTAGGTATTAGATAAAGATTTAAGGTATTAAAAAGTTTCAAGTGATTTTCAATTAGGTAAAGATTTTTAAAGGTAAAAGAAGAATAGGTTATTGAAAGTTTTTTAGGTAAAAAGAAGATTGTGTTTTTAGGAATTTTGAGGTAATAAAGAAAAGCCTTTATGGCTTTTCTGATGTGGGGCGGGTAATTCTACTTAAGAATTTACTCGTTTTTTTTATGCTCGGAACTCACTGCAAATTATGTGGATAAATAATTTATTTCATTGAGAATCAGATGATGGAATCTGTATTGATCCGTGTAATCTGTGGTGAAATAGATTCATAACAAAATCCCGACGAAATCACTTCGGCGGGATTGTTTCTTTTACTCAAATGTGGCTACGTAATAAAATTATGACTAATTAATTAAATTCTGATACTGCAAAGATA
>ERZ824522.2127-NODE-2127-length-10883-cov-3.416328_pt1 | contig 10883 bp, 10 predicted proteins | sample MGYA00519935_ERZ824522 | MGnify/ENA primary metagenome ERZ824522 (study PRJEB31778, sample SAMEA3449160) | human gut metagenome | biome: human gut; feature: human-associated habitat; material: faeces | place: United Kingdom | collected 2010/2012 ...
ATTGAAATAGGGAGCAAAACAGAAATCAGTAACTCGAAGAGTTTGATTTCTCCTTAGCTAACTAGCAAATCAACTTGTTTTATAAACAGATCATGAGGCAAAGGCAAGCAGGCCCCAGCCTCTTTCTTATATAGAGAAAGGTTTTTTCTATGTCTTATAATGATTTGAAAGATTGTAAAATCATCACTGCATTTATCACCCCCTTCCATGAAGATGGGACCATTAATTTTGACGCTCTTCCTGCCTTGATTGAGCATCTGTTGGCCCATCATACAGACGGCATTCTTCTAGCAGGGACGACTGCCGAGAGTCCAACTTTAACCCACGATGAAGAGTTGGAACTCTTTGCAGCTGTACAAAAGATTGTCAATGGTCGAGTTCCTTTGATCGCTGGTGTCGGAACCAATGAAACTCGCGATTCGATCGAGTTCGTTAAAGAAGTGGATGCTTTTGGTGGATTCGCAGCAGGATTGGCTATCGTTCCTTACTATAACAAACCATCCCAAGAAGGTATGTATCAACACTTTAAAGCCATTGCGGATGCATCCAATCTTCCGATTATTATCTACAATATTCCAGGGCGTGTGGTAGTGGAAATGACCCCTGAAACCATGCTTCGTTTGGCAGAACATCCAAACATTATCGGGGTTAAAGAGTGTACAACTCTTGCCAATATGGCCTACTTGATTGAACACAAGCCCGAAGAATTTCTCGTCTATACAGGGGAAGATGGAGATGCTTTCCATGCTATGAACCTTGGAGCTGATGGGGTGATCTCAGTAGCCTCTCATACAAATGGAGATGAGATGTATGAGATGTTCCAAGCCATTGAGCACAACGATATAAAAAAAGCTGCAGCCATCCAACGTCAATTTATCCCTAAAGTCAATGCTCTCTTTTCTTATCCGAGTCCAGCTCCTGTCAAAGCTGTTTTAAACTATATGGGCTTTGAAGCGGGGCCAACTCGTTTACCATTAGTGCCAGCTCCTGCTGAGGAAGCGAAGCGCATTATCAAGGTTGTAGTGGATGGGGATTACCACGCGACCAAAGAAATCATTACGGGAGTTCTTCGTCCGGATTATTGATGTCTTAGATTCTTGACAAATCCCCTATTTATTAAGATAATAGAAGTATATTGATGATCAAGGAGAATAAGATGGAAGTCATTAAACGTAGTGGTGAAGTTGTAGAATTTGACCCAGATAAAATCTATCAAGCTGTTTTGAAGGCAGCACAAACAGTTTATGTCTTGACGGATGATCTTCGCCAAAACTTGGCGCAAGTGACCAAGAAAGTTGTGATGGATTTGGAAGAAGCTAAAGTGGACCGTGCGACGATCAGCATGATCCAGTCAATGGTTGAGCACCGTTTACTTGGTGCTGGTTATATTACCATTGCTGAACACTATATTTCTTATCGCTTGCAACGTGATTTGGAACGGAGCGGCTATGGTGATCATATCGCCGTGCATTTGCATTTTGAGCAAATTCGCTAGAATATAAAATAGAAGTTACTTAGGTAGCTTCTTTTTTAGTATTTTTCTTAATCACAGTGATTTCAGAAAACATGGTATAATAGAAGAGATTGAACTGGAAAGGAATGGAGAACATGGCAACTATACAATGGTTTCCTGGACACATGTCCAAAGCTAGAAGACAAGTACAAGAAAATTTAAAATTTGTGGATTTTGTGACGGTTCTGGTAGATGCTCGTTTGCCCCTATCAAGCCAAAATCCTATGTTAACGAAAATTGTTGGTGATAAGCCTAAATTAATGATTTTGAACAAGGTAGACTTGGCAGATCCTGTGGCAACAAAAGAATGGCAGGACTATTTTGAGTCTCAAGGCATCAAAACCTTGGCTATCAACTCCAAAGAGCAATCTACGGTTAAGAAGGTCACAGATGCTGCTAAGAGCTTGATGGCCGATAAAATTGCTCGTCAGAAGGAACGGGGGATTCAAATTGAAACCCTTCGGACCATGATTATTGGGATTCCAAATGCTGGGAAATCAACGCTGATGAACCGTTTAGCAGGGAAAAAGATTGCAGTCGTTGGTAATAAACCAGGGGTGACCAAGGGGCAACAATGGTTGAAAACTAATAAGGATCTCGAAATCTTGGACACTCCAGGGATTCTTTGGCCCAAATTTGAAGATGAAGAAGTGGCCTTAAAGCTGGCCTTAACTGGAGCCATCAAGGATCAGTTGCTTCCAATGGATGAAGTGACCATCTTTGGCCTTAACTATTTTAAAGAGCACTATCCAGCTGTTTTGCAGGAACGTTTTAAACAAATGGATCTGGAACAAGAAGCTCCTGAAATCATTATGGAAATGACCCAGAAATTAGGATTTCGAGAGGATTACGACCGTTTTTACAGTTTGTTTGTCAAGGATGTACGTGATGGTCGTTTGGGACGCTATTCCCTTGATCGTGTAGGTGAAATAGATGCCAACGATTAAAGAAATCAAAGAGCGTTTGGCAACGATTGACGATCTAGATCATCCCTTATTTGAAGAATTGATCCTTGATGGTCGAGCGGGGGTTCAAGCGGCTATCAGCAAACGAAAACGCGAACTCCAAAAACAAGTGGACGAAGATTTGCGTTTGGAAAAAATGCTAGCCTATGAAAAAGAACTTTATACTCAAGGGATTCACCTTATTGCAGGTGTGGATGAAGTAGGGAGAGGTCCTCTGGCTGGCCCTGTCGTCGCAGCAGCCGTCATTCTGCCGGAAAATTGTAAGATTCCAGGGCTAAACGATAGTAAAAAGATTCCAAAATCCAAACACAAGGAAATCTATGAAGCTGTGTTCCAAAACGCCATTGCGATCGGTATTGGTATCAAGGACAATCACGTGATTGACCAGGTTAATATCTATGAAGCTACGAAGCTAGCAATGATGGAGGCCATTGGTCAGCTAGACCCACGACCTCAACATCTCTTGATTGATGCTATGAAGTTAGATCTTCCTATTTCCCAAACTAGTATCATCAAAGGGGATGCTAACTCCTTATCCATTGCTGCAGCATCCATCGTAGCCAAGGTGACTCGGGATCAGATGATGGAAGAGTTTGATAAAGAATATCCAGGTTATGATTTTGCTCAGAACGCTGGCTATGGGACGGCTAAGCATCTGGCTGGCCTCGACAAGCTGGGAGTGACACCTATTCATCGGCGTTCATTTGAACCTATCAAATCAATGTGTGAGGATTAGGCTATGCTATTTACCATCGATATCGGAGGAACCTTTATAAAGTATGGTCTGATGGATGCGGACTATCAATTGGTTCATACAGACAAGATCCCAACACCACCCACGATTGAGGACTTTTGGCAAGGATTAGAAGAAATCGTTGCACCCGTAAGGGAAGAAATCGAGGGGATCGCCATTTCATGCCCTGGTGAGATCCAAAAGAGCCTTGGCTTTGTCTTTCGAGGTGGTCTCATTCCATATTTACGAGGCATTCCTCTAGCAAGTAGACTCGAACAAACATTTCAAGTACCTGTCACCGTTCTCAATGATGGAGAAGCCGCTGGTCTAGCGGAAGCAAGGCTTGGTAATCTAAAAGATTGTCCTTGCGGTGCGACCTTGGTCTTGGGGACAGGAGTTGGCCTTGCTCTTCTTTCTAATCGTGACCTATTGAGAGGATGGCAACTGACAGAATACATTCGGTCTATTGATAAGTCAGAAAGAACACCAGAAAATCGCCGCTTTCATCGCGGACTCTTTTTGCAAGGTATTTCCAATCTTTTGGAAAACACCGGTTCAGCTGTTCAATTTGTTGAGAAGGCTAGTCACATCTTAAACCTAGAAAAGGCAGATGGTATAGCCGTTTTCAAGGCTCTTGATCAAGGAGGCCATGAGGAGCTGAAATCCTTGTTTCGGGAGTATTGTCATGATATTGCTATTCTGATTTTTAATCTTCAATCATTGCTCCTGCTTGAGAAGGTGACAATTGGAGGGGGCATTAGTAGCCAACCGCTACTGATCGATGAGATCAGTCGACAATACCATAACCTACTCTCTCAAAAAGGGCATAAACAATTTGAGGCCTTGCCGATCCAAGCGGCTCGCTTCCATAATGAAAGCAACTTGATTGGTGCCGCATCTTACTTTTATTCTTCTACATATCAAAAAAAGTTCTAGAAATAGAGCTTTTTTTCCATTCTTTTTCGAATAAATAAGTGAGAGGAAGTAGAAGGTGACCATGGAGAAATTTGAAATCTTTAAATTAAAAGAAGCTGGTTTATCAAATGAGCAAGTCTTGAGAGTTTTGGACTACTGTAGGAAAGACCAAGCCTTACCAAGCTTAGAAGAGATAGCAAGGATCGCTCGCTGTCGCAGTATTATTCATTTTGTAGACAAATACCGGCAGCTGGATGAAGAGCATTTACACAAGGAGTTTGAACGGTTCCCATCTCTATCCATTTTTGATCCTGAATACCCGGAGGAATTGCTACAGATCTACAATCCTCCTGTACTCCTTTTTTACCAAGGAGATTTGGAGCTGTTAACCAAACCGAAGATTGCAGTCGTAGGAGCTCGGGAAACGACGCGAGAAGGGGTGCGATCTGTAGAGAAGATTATTAAAGAACTTGGAAATGAACTGGTCATCGTTAGTGGACTTGCTAAGGGAATTGATGCGACAGCTCATTATGCCAGTATACGAAATGGTGGCAAGACCATCGGAGTGATAGGAACGGGACTGGATGTCTTTTATCCTAAAAGCAATCAAAGACTGCAGGCACATATGGGGGAAAACCATCTGATCTTGAGCGAGTATGGTCCAGGGCAGGCCCCACTTAAGTTTCATTTTCCTGAGAGAAATCGCATCATTGCAGGTCTCTGTCAGGCAGTGATTGTGGCAGAGGCGCGACTCCGTTCAGGGAGTTTGATTACTTGTGAGCGTGCTATGGAAGAAGGCCGAGACGTTTTTGCTATTCCAGGAAATATTTTAGATGGAAAATCTGCAGGCTGCCATCATCTGATTCAAGAAGGTGCAAAGCTTGTCACCTCAGGCCAGGACATTCTTGATGAATTGAAATACGAATTGTGATTTTCCTATAGGAGAAGTTCCTAGTTGACATCTTTCTTAAAATGTATTAAACTCAATGAGATTTATACAATACAGAGGGATAAAACGTGGTAACAAAAAAGAAAAGCAGTACAACCAAGAAAAATTTGGTGATTGTGGAGTCTCCTGCTAAGGCGAAAACAATCGAAAAATACCTTGGTCGTAACTACAAAGTCATGGCTAGTGTTGGCCATATTCGGGATCTGAAAAAATCTACGATGTCTATTGACTTCGACAATAACTATGAACCGGAGTATATCAATATTCGCGGAAAAGGTCCCTTGATCAATGATTTGAAAAAAGAAGCTAAAAAAGCCAAACAAGTCTTTCTCGCAAGTGACCCGGACCGAGAAGGAGAAGCTATTTCTTGGCATTTAGCGCATATTTTGAACTTGGATGCCAAAGAAAAGAACCGTGTGGTCTTTAACGAAATCACCAAGGATGCAGTAAAAAATGCCTTTAAAGAACCGCGCCAAATCGATATGGACTTGGTCGATGCCCAACAAGCCCGTCGTGTCTTGGACCGGATTGTAGGGTATTCAATTTCGCCTATTCTTTGGAAAAAGGTTAAAAAAGGACTTTCTGCAGGGCGCGTGCAATCAGTTGCCCTCAAATTAATTATTGATCGTGAAAACGAAATTAATGATTTCAAGCCGGAAGAATATTGGACCATTGATGGTGTCTTCAAAAAAGGGACCAAACAATTCCAAGCTAGCTTCTATGGGATTGATGGCAAGAAGATGAAGCTCAACACCAATGAAGAGGTGAAAGCTGTTCTTGAACGCTTAGATGGCAAAGATTTTACTGTTGAAAAAGTTGAAAAGAAAGAACGTCGTCGGAATGCACCACTTCCTTACACCACCTCTTCTATGCAGATGGATGCAGCCAATAAGATCAACTTCCGTACACGCAAGACCATGATGGTCGCTCAGCAATTGTACGAAGGAATCAATATCGGCTCTGGTGTTCAAGGTTTGATTACCTATATGCGTACCGATTCGACTCGTATCAGTCCTGTAGCGCAGAATGAAGCAGCTAACTTTATCGTGGATCGCTTCGGTGAGAAATATTCTAAGCATGGAAGCCGTGTGAAGAATGCTTCTGGTGCCCAAGATGCCCACGAAGCGATTCGTCCATCCAGCGTCTTCAATACTCCTGAGAGCATTGCTAAATACTTGGACAAAGACCAATTGAAACTCTACACCTTGATTTGGAATCGTTTTGTCGCTAGCCAGATGACGGCAGCTGTTTTTGATACTATGAATGTCCGTTTAGGTCAAAATGGGGTTCAATATACAGCGAATGGGAGTCAGGTAAAGTTTGACGGTTATTTGGCGATTTATAATGATTCAGACAAAAACAAGATGTTGCCGGACATGGTAGAAGGCGATATCGTCAAGCAGGTCAATAGCAAGCCGGAGCAACACTTTACCCAACCACCTGCTCGATATTCTGAAGCAACCTTGATTAAGACCTTGGAAGAGAACGGTGTTGGACGACCTTCAACCTATGCTCCGACGATTGAGACCATTCAAAAACGCTATTATGTGAAGCTGGTAGCTAAACGCTTTGAACCAACGGAATTAGGGGAGATCGTTAATAAACTGATTGTTGAGTTTTTCCCAGATATTGTCAATGTGACCTTCACAGCGGAGATGGAAGGGAAACTCGATGATGTCGAACTCGGAAAAGAAGAGTGGCAAAAAGTCATTGATGCCTTCTACAAACCATTCTCTAAAGAAGTCGCCAAGGCTGAAGAAGAGATGGAAAAAATCCAAATCAAAGACGAACCAGCTGGTTTTGATTGTGAAGTCTGTGGCAGCCCGATGGTGATTAAATTAGGACGTTTTGGTAAGTTCTATGCTTGTAGTAATTTCCCAGATTGTCGTCATACTCAAGCCATTGTCAAAGAAATCGGGGTGGAATGTCCAAACTGTCATCAGGGACAAATCATCGAGCGTAAAACCAAACGAAATCGTATTTTCTATGGCTGTAATCGCTACCCAGACTGTGAATTTACTTCTTGGGACAAGCCAATCGGCCGTGACTGTCCAAAATGTGGTCATTACTTAGTTGAGAAGAAAGTCCGTGGCGGTGGCAAACAAGTCGTTTGTAGCAACGGTGACTACGAAGAAGAAAAAGTGAAATAATCTTTTAAATGATTCGATGTCTATTATAACGGCAATTTTCTTTAATGTCTGTTATAATAGACATTTTTGCTTTTTTTCGTTATAATAGACATAAGGAGGTGGGCCTATGTATCTTGCTTTGATTGCAGATGTCATTGATTCCAAAATGGTTCAAGAACGTCTTGACCTGCAAAAACAGGTAGAAAAAACGCTTCAAAAGATGAACGAATTATTTGGAGATTACCTGGCATCCCGTTTTACTTTGACCTTGGGGGATGAGTTTCAGGCGCTTTTAAAAGTGGATGCTCCAGTTTTTCAAATCATCGATACCTTACGTTCAGAACTAACCCCTACTCAGCTTCGTTTTGGAATTGGCCTTGGGGAGATTGTAACAGCTATTGATCCCTTGCAAAGTGTTGGAGCAGATGGTCCAGCTTATTGGAATGCACGCGCAGCCATCAATTTTGTTCATCAGAAAAATGACTATGGCAATACACAGATTTATTTTTCAAGCGGGAAGGAAAACCAAGACTTTTTTGTGAACGCCCTCATCGCTTCTGGAGAAGCCATTCGTTCAGGTTGGCGGGATAGTCAGGAAGAGATCTTGCTCAATCTTCTAAAGAGATCCGTATATAGCGAGTCCTTTAGTCAGCAGGATTTGGCCCAATCACTAGCTATCAACCCAAGTGCCCTCTCTAAACGGTTGAAGAGTAGCAGTGTCCGTGTTTATTTACGGGGGAGAGCAGCTGCCCTGGCCAGTATACAAAGCATAGTGAAAGGAGAGGAAAATGAGCGGATTGTCTAGTATCGTAGTGAATCCATACTTGATTCTCTTGTTGATTTGTCATTTACTATCAGATTATTATTTTCAAAGCCAAAAGATGGCGGATCGCAAGGATCAGGATAAGAAGGTGCTAGGGCTTCACATTCTATATGTAGCTCTGCCTCTGATCGTCGTTTCCTTCTGTCATCTAGATTTGTGGTGGATTTGCTTGGTTATTTTACTGACCCATGCTACAATAGATTTCTTAAAACCGATCGTGCAGAAGCAATTGAAATTACCAACCGCATGGACTTTTGCCTTGGATCAAGTCTTGCATATCGCCATCATTAGCTGTCTAGTCCTTTTAGGAGCGAAGAATGGCACGACCTATCTACCCTTGGACATTTTAAATCTAATCTTTTATGTCCTCCTAGTTGGGAAACCAAGCAATATTTCCTTTAAAATTATGTTTGCTAAGTATCAACCCACCAGCAAGAAGAAAATGGATACGATCACTGGGGCTGGTTCCATGATTGGTTTTTTAGAGCGTTTGGTGATTGGTGCCTGTCTCGTCTATGGGCAATTTGCTTCTATCGGCCTAGTATTTACGGCCAAATCTATCGCCCGCTACAATAAAATTTCGGAAAATCCAGCCTTTGCGGAGTATTACTTGATTGGATCCTTATTCAGTATCCTCTCTGCCCTCCTAGCAGCCTGGTTGTGTCTATGAATCTGGAAGGATACTATGTCAAAAAATATAGATAATTTTATAAGATCACCAATCAACTGGAAATTGATCCCTTTAAGATTCTAACTGTAACGAAAATAAGGATTTTGTTTAAATTGCATGCTAGGAGGAGAAATGAAAAGAAAAGCGATTAAGAAAGTAATTAGTGTACTCTTACCTATGCTGACATTATTAATATTGTCATCATGTAACAACGGAGTAGATAATGATTTAGCGAATGCGGCTATATCAAATATTCGTTCCGTAGTAGAAGCTGCAGGGCTAAAAGCGGAAGGATACTCGACAGCTGATACGTTCGGCTATCAGGGATCTCCAATTTACATTGAAGGAACTGAAAAATTTGTTGATGTCTATGTAGATTTTGAAAAAGATTATGTTGAGAAAACTCCAGTCCTCAGATATAATCCGAAACTTAAAGAAGTCGAGAAGAAAATTTTCCTAGGTTTTTCGAAGAAAAAAGTCTATCGCCTAGAAATGGAGTATGTTTCTGGTGATGACAATTATGATAGGCTAGACGAAGCATACAATAAGCTACTTCAGAGCGGTAGCTTGATTTCGACATTTTTAAGCGATGATGCGATTAGGAAACTTTATATTAAAAACTCAATTGAATTGAAGTTCTTTAACTCGAGGTATTCTTTGGTACCAAAAGAAGAATATAGTGGAAATCCAGAAACTTATCTTGAGGAGCAAGAAAAAAGAGAGGCCATTTTAAAGACGGATATCAAAGAACTAGCTCCGTTGATCAAGCAGCTAGACCCAAGAAGAGAAAAAAATCTAGATGATGATATACTTATTCGTAATCGCGAAATACTCTTAAATAGAGTTGCTGATAATCGTTCGACCTTTAGAATTGATATAGACATTGATATAAAAGAGGTACGAAAACAAAACCTACAAGTAACTAATGAAGATATTGAAAATTGGACGGATTCTGATTTTCAATACTTACTTGCTCAAATACTTCAAGTTGATAAACTACCTAGGAATACAGAAGTGGGCTTTAGCATTAGTTACGAAGACAAAAATCAGCTGAATGCTTATAGATCATTCAGCTTCAATAAACAATGATTTTCGAAGACAGTCAGGGTTTTTCCTGTTTGTCTTTTTACTTGGCTTTTTGGTATAATGGACCAAGTAGAAAATTAGAAAATTAGAAAGATTTGTGGGTGTCTAACAGTCCAGTGGGGTGTTTTGATACCCAAAGAGGTATTAGTGTCATGTCTCAATCTTATATCAATGTGATCGGTGCGGGCCTTGCAGGCTCGGAAGCAGCTTACCAGATTGCCCAACAGGGAATTCCGGTCAAGCTTTATGAAATGCGTGGAGTCAAATCCACTCCGCAACATAAAACAGACAACTTTGCTGAGCTAGTGTGTTCCAACTCTCTTCGTGGGGATTCGTTAACCAATGCTGTCGGGCTCCTCAAAGAAGAAATGCGCCGTCTGGGTTCTGTCATCCTTGAAGCAGCGGAAGCGACTCGTGTACCAGCCGGTGGAGCACTTGCTGTGGACCGGGAAGGTTTTGCTAGCCGAGTGACGGAGAAGGTGTCCCAACACCCGCTTATTGAAGTCATTCGCGATGAAATTACAGAATTGCCGACAGATGCCATCACGGTGCTCGCAACGGGGCCTCTAACCAGCGATGCCTTGGCGGAAAAGATCCATTCCCTTAATGGTGGCGACGGTTTCTATTTCTATGATGCAGCAGCTCCAATCATCGATGTCAATACTGTCGATATGAACAAGGTCTATCTCAAGTCACGCTATGACAAGGGAGAAGCAGCTTATCTCAACTGCCCGATGACCAAGCAAGAGTTTATGGACTTCCACGAGGCCTTGGTCAATGCGGAAGAAGCCCCGCTCAACTCTTTTGAAAAAGAAAAGTATTTTGAAGGTTGTATGCCCATTGAAGTCATGGCCAAACGAGGCATCAAAACTATGCTCTATGGCCCTATGAAACCAGTTGGGCTCGAGTATCCTGATGATTACAAAGGGCCACGTGATGGGGAGTTTAAGACCCCTTATGCGGTAGTCCAATTGCGCCAAGACAATGCGGCTGCCAGCCTTTACAATATCGTTGGCTTCCAAACTCACCTTAAATGGGGCGAACAAAAACGGGTCTTCCAAATGATTCCAGGTTTGGAAAATGCGGAGTTTGTGAGATAC
>ERZ824522.2134-NODE-2134-length-10865-cov-2.750601_pt1 | contig 10865 bp, 7 predicted proteins | sample MGYA00519935_ERZ824522 | MGnify/ENA primary metagenome ERZ824522 (study PRJEB31778, sample SAMEA3449160) | human gut metagenome | biome: human gut; feature: human-associated habitat; material: faeces | place: United Kingdom | collected 2010/2012 ...
ATCCCGCGGCTGCTCTGCAGAAGATATCGTCGGCGTAGTAGCTCTTACTGCTGTACAGGCTCAGATGTCATAATCCTGCAGGCGGGTTCTATCAGAAAATCGGAAATCAAAAGTTGCACATGTAATAGTTTCATATAACTTATAGAGGACAGCCCCGAATCCGTCTGTGCCTGAAAGGAGAACAGGCGTACGGCCGGATGCCGGGGCGTCCTGATGGGAAAGGGATTATAAACGATGAATATTTTAGTTATCAACTGCGGAAGCTCTTCCTTAAAGTATCAGTTAATCAATGCTGCCACAGAGGATGTCCTTGCAAAGGGACTCTGTGAGAGAATCGGAATCGACGGAATCCTCACATATCAGCCTGCTGACGGTGAGAAGGAAAAGACGGAGAAGGCTATGCCGACCCACACAGAGGCAATCAAATATGTGATCGAGGCTCTGACAAATGAAAAGACAGGAGTGATCAAGAGCCTGGATGAAGTTGGAGCTGTCGGACACCGCATCGTACACGGCGGCGAAAAATTCACAACCTCTACACTTCTGACAGAAGAAACTATCAAGGGCATTGAGGAGTGCAGCGATCTGGCACCTCTTCACAACCCGGCAAACCTTATCGGTATCCGCGCATGCCAGGAGCTTATGCCGAATGTGCCGATGGTAGGTGTATTCGATACAGCCTTCCACCAGACCATGCCAAAGACAGCTTACCTGTACGGCCTTCCATACGAGTACTATGAGAAGTATAAGGTAAGAAGATACGGCTTCCATGGAACAAGCCACAGCTTCGTATCCAAGAGAACCGCTGAGCTGATCGGAAAGCCATACAATGACTGCAAGATTATCGTATGCCATTTAGGAAACGGTGCAAGTGTTACAGCAGTCAAAGGTGGAGAATCAGTAGATACATCTATGGGATTAACACCACTTGAAGGACTGATCATGGGAACACGTTCTGGAGATCTTGATCCAGCAATCATTGAATTTATTGCGAATAAAGAAAACAAAACAGCATCTGAAGTATTAAATATCTTAAACAAAGAATCAGGAGTTTACGGATTATCAGGAGTATCTTCTGACTTTAGAGATGTAAAAGCAGCAAGAGCTGAAGGTAACAAAGTTGCAGCTGCAGCATTAGATGCATATGCATACCGCGTAGCAAAATACATCGGAGCTTACACAGCAGCTATGAATGGTGTTGATGCGATCGCATTTACAGCAGGACTTGGTGAGAATGATGATATCACACGTAAAGCAATCTGTGAATATCTTGGATATTTAGGAACAGAACTTGACGAAGTGAAGAACGATGTTCACGGAGAAACAGCGATCATCTCTACAGATGATTCTAAAGTTACACTGCTTTGTGTACCAACAAATGAAGAATTAATGATCGCAAGAGACACAGTAGCCCTTGTCAAATAATCATTTCATAAAAAATAAAGCTTGTTAAAATGTGCTTCGGGATTGTTTTTTTAAAAGTAAGGAAAATTACTTGACAAACCAGAAGCACATTCGTATAATAGTACAGTATGAAAATTTAGGAGATCGTATGAAGATTCAATTATCAAAAATTATTTCAGTACCTAAATATGAAGAAACCGTCGAAGCGTCAATCGATCTGAATGAGATTAAGCTTAAAGGTGTGTCTTATCCTATTCGAGAGAAGAATGATTTTTCGATTGTTTTTAGAAATATTGGAAAGGATAAGATATCATTTGCATTTGAGACAGAAGTCACGCTTGGAATTCCATGCAGTCGATGTCTTGAAGAAGTGAGTTATCCGGTTTCCGTGCAGGTGATGAAAGAATTAGATTTTTCGGATCTCGATGAAGAAGATTCTTCATATATCGAGGACAAGTATCTTGATCTTGATATACTGATCTTCGATGAAGTTGTTCCAAAACTTCCGTCCAGAGTGTTATGCAAAGAAGACTGCAAAGGACTTTGTCCGGTGTGCGGAACGAATCTGAATGAAAAAGAGTGTGGCTGCGATCGTACGGTGGCAGACCCTCGTATGGCAGCGATTCAGGATATTTTTAAGAATTTTAAGGAGGTGTAAAACCAATGTCAATTTGTCCAAAGAATAAATCATCCAAAGGAAGAAGAAACAGACGTAGAGCAAACTGGAAGATGACTGCTCCAACACTTGTAAAATGCAGCAAATGTGGTGCTCTTATGATGCCTCACAGAGTATGTAAAGCCTGCGGATCTTACAATAAAAAGGAAATTGTTTCAGCACACGCTGAATAATGGTAAATGAAGAGAAATGCCATACGTTTAGGCTTTTTAAGAAGGTTTAGGCGTGTGGCATTTCCTATTTTTAAGAAAAGGAGTAACAGGTCATATGGAGAAATTAGTGAAAGTGGCAGTTGATGCCATGGGTGGAGATCATGCACCAGGAGAAGTTGTAAAAGGTGCCGTTGATGCTGTGAATGAAAAAAACAATCTGAAAGTATTTCTTGTAGGAAAAGCACCAAGGATTCATGAAGAATTAAGCAAATATCAGTATAAAAATGAACAAATTGAAGTTGTGAATGCAGAAGAAGAAATTTCTTGTGACGAATCACCAGTAGAAGCGATTCGTAAGAAGAAAGATTCTTCCATGGTGGTCGCCCTGAAAATGGTAAAGGATAAGACTGCAGATGCATTTGTATCAGCTGGAAGTTCAGGAGCGATCCTTGTTGGAGGACAGTTTGTTGTTGGAAGGATCAAAGGGATCAAGAGAGCACCACTGGGAGCAGTGATGCCAACAGCCAAAGGTCCGATGTTATTAGTCGATGCTGGAGCGAATATGGATGCGAAAGCGGAATATCTGCTTCAGTTTGCACAGATGGGATCTATCTATATGGAAGATGTTCTTGGAATCAAAAACCCAAGAGTTGGACTTGTCAATGTCGGTGTGGAAGAAGCCAAAGGAAATCAGCTGGTAAAAGAAACAGGTCCATTATTAAAGGAATGTGAAAATATCAATTATATCGGAAGTATCGAAGCAAGAGAAATCCCATACGGTGCAGCGGATGTTGTTGTATGTGATGCATTTGCAGGAAATATCGTTCTGAAACTGGAAGAAGGATTAGCAGCAGTGTTAGTCAGTCAGATCAAAGAAGGAATGATGTCAACATTAAAGAGTAAGATCGGTGCACTATTAGCAAAACCAGCATTAAAGAAGACGTTAAAGAAATTTGATGCTTCTGAATATGGTGGAGCGCCATTACTTGGATTAAATGGATTGGTTGTAAAAGCACATGGATCTTCAAGTGCAAAAGAAATGAAAAATGCGATCATTCAGTGTATCGCATTTGCCGAAGAAGATATTACGCAGAAGATCAAAGACCAGATTGTGAAAGGATAAGAAGAAAATGGATGCAAAAAGTGTGGAAGAATTTCAAGAGCAGATAGGAATTAAATTTCATGAGCCATCCCGACTTTGGAATGCCTTCATTCATAGTTCCTATGCAAATGAACGAAGAATGAGCAAAGATAAGAATAATGAACGTCTCGAATTTTTGGGAGATGCAGTTCTTGAGCTGGTAACAAGTAATTATCTGTATCGCACATACCAGAAAGAATCAGAGGGAAAGTTAAGCAAGATCAGGGCGAGTCTTGTATGTGAGCCGACACTTGCAGGATGTGCAAGGGATATCAACCTTGGGAAATATGTTCTTTTAAGCAAAGGAGAAGATATGACAGGTGGAAGATCAAGAGATTCCATTCTTTCTGATGCATTTGAAGCTGTGATCGGTGCGATTTATTTAGATCAGGGAATCGAAACAGCAACAAAATTCATTGAGACATATTTATTTAAAGATGTAGAAAATAAAGTTCTGTTTTTCGATGCAAAGACGAATCTTCAGGAGATTGTTCAGGGAGAAGGAAAAGGACGATTAAAATATGTGCTTGTTGGAGAAGAAGGTCCAGATCACGCCAAAATCTTTACGGTAGAAGCACGTCTTGGAGAGAATGTGATCGGAACAGGATCAGGACATAGTAAAAAGTCAGCAGAACAGCATGCTGCATTTGAGGCGATCAAACGCCACAAAAAATAACACGAAACAGAGGTGGACATGTATTTAAAAAGTATTGAGGTCAATGGCTTTAAATCTTTTGCCCATAAAATGATCTTTAAATTTGAACATGGGATCACAGGAATCGTAGGTCCAAATGGAAGTGGAAAGAGTAACGTTGCAGATGCTGTTCGATGGGTGCTTGGAGAACAAAGAGCAAAACAGCTTCGTGGTTCTAGAATGGAAGATGTTATTTTTTCGGGGACAGAGCTTCGAAAGCCGATGGGATCTGCTTATGTTGCGATCACATTAGATAACAGTGACCATAGTCTGCCAATCCAGTTTGAAGAAGTAACAGTTGCCAGAAGAGTCTATCGTTCTGGGGAAAGTGAATATTTGATCAACGGAAGTGCCTGCCGAAGAAAGGATATCGTAGAACTTTTTTTTGATACAGGAATCGGAAAAGAGGGATATTCGATCATCGGACAGGGACAGATCGAACAGATCTTAAGTGGAAAACCGGAAGAGAGAAGAGAATTATTTGATGAAGCAGCAGGAATTGTTAAATACAAGAAAAACAAGCTGGAAACACAAAAATCTTTGGAAATCGAACGTGAGAATCTGGTACGAGTCACAGATATCTTAACGGAATTGGAACGTCAGGTTGGACCGCTTAAGAAACAGTCAGAACATGCGAGAGAATATCTGTTGTTAAGAGATCAGTTGAAAGATGAAGATGTGAAGTTGTTCCTGCTTGAGAATCAGAATCTTGAGAAGGAATTAAAAGAGCTGGATGAAAAGATAGAAATCGCTCAGCGAGAGATCAATGAGGCAAATCAGACACTTGCCAAAGCAAAAGAGAAATACGGAAAACAAGAAGAGTTTTTGGATCATTTAAAACAGGAAATCGAAACGATTACTGCTCATATTTCTGAAATGAAGCTTACAAAGCAGAAAAAAGAAGGAAAGATTCAGGTTTTAAATGAACAGATCAATACAGAACATATGCGTGAGAGTATGTATCTGGAGTCTAAGGATAAGCTGTATAAAGATCTGAATGAAAAGAAAGCACAGTTAAAGAGATTTGAGGCAGAGACAGAAGAAATTCGTAAGGAATATGAATCTGTCATGGAACAAAAGATACAAAAAGAAAGCGAAGTTGCATTGTATCAGAAGCAGATTCAGGATCTGGAGAGAGAACAAGAAGAGATTGAAATCCGAGTGAATGCTGTCAGAGAAGGCCGTATGCGGGTGGCTGGAGCGATTGAGCGTTCCCAGACTGTGAAAGAACAGCTAAATGTCCGGATCATAGGACTGGATCATCAGATAGAAGAAATAAAACGGCAGATCAATGATCAGGAAAAAGAAAAAGATTCTTCTAGTCAGAAGATCGAAGAGATCAATGAGAAGAAAAAACGATCTGAGATCGAATGTCATAATGCCAAGAGAATCGAAGAAACATTGATAGCGGAACGCCGTCAGATTCAGGAACAGATGGATCAGAAAAGAGAGAAATATCATAGAGTGCGTTCCAACTATGAAACAATGCGGAATATGGCAGAACGTTATGATGGATATGGATTCGGGATCAAGAAAGTGATGGAACAACAGGCCGTGACATCTGGGATCATTGGAGCTGTTGCGGATATCATTAAAGTGGAAGAAAAATACGAAACAGCGATCGAGACAGCTCTGGGTGGAAGTATTCAGAACATTGTAACGGATACGCAGAAAACAGCGAAGAAGATGATCGAATATCTGAAGAAGAATCGTTATGGAAGAGTTACGTTTTTGCCGCTGGATGCAGTGAAGGGAAAAGAATTTGCAAGGAAAGAAATTCTTTTAGAACCAGGGGTGATCGGGGCAGCCAATCAACTTGTGATCTATGATGAAGTATATAAGGATTTATTTGCATCACTGCTTGGACAGATTCTTGTTGTAAAAGATATGGATGCAGGAATTAAAATTGCAAATAAATATCATCACAGTGTAAGGATCGTAACGCTTGATGGGGATTCTTTAAACCGAGGCGGTGCAATGTCTGGAGGTGCTTTTAAGAATAAGAGCAATCTGCTTGGAAGATCCAGAGAAGTTGAAGAATTAAAGAAGAAGCTGGATCGATGGACGAAAGCAATCACAGAAGATGAAGAAAAATATCATGAAAATGAAAAAAAACTCAAAGAATATCAGCAAAATATGATAGACTTAGAGAAAGAGATGCAAGAAATCTCTTTGGAATTAAATACACAGCAGATGTCACAATCTGCGATCAAGCGAAGAAAAGAAGAGCTTGATAATAGGCACGAACAGTTAAGTATACAGAGACAACAACTGGAAGAAGAATTAAGGAATGCGGAAGATGATGCTGACAGACTGCAAGATGAACAGGTAGATCTTGAAAGTGCAAATGAGCAGGATGAAGAAAGGATCAAGGAGATCAGTGAGATTCTTGAACATCTTAGAAAACATGCCGAACAGCATGCAATGGAAGTTTCCAAGGTTCATATGCAGTTAAGCAAAGAATCACAGAAGTTAGAATTTCAGGAGAATAATCAGGAGCGAGTAAGATCTGAGATCGAACATCTATCAGAAGAGGTTCAAGAAAATCAGAAAGATACTGGAAGTATCAATGAGAATGTAAAAGCATTAAAACAGCAGATTGGACATTTAAAAGAATCATGCGAAGCAATGGAACGAAAGATCATAGAAGATCAGAACAGGCATCAGAAGATGCAGGAAGAAGTGAAGGAGAAAGAAGTCCTTTATAAGGATATCCTTAAAGAACGCGAAGAGATGCTTGAACGTATCAGTGGATGACAAAGAAATGTATCGTCTGGAGAGTCAGAGAGAGAATCGCAAAGGAAAGAAAAAAGAGCTTTTGGATTATATGTGGGAGAATTACGAGATCACATATCATCAGGCAAAACAGAGGATCGATCTGGATGAGACGCAGAGCCTTACAAAGGTTAAGGAAACGATCTCTGAGTTAAAAAATAAGATCAAGAACCTTGGACCAGTTAATATCAATGCAGTCGAAGATTATAAAGAAGTTTCCGAACGTTACGAATTTATGCAGAAACAGCATGAAGATATCGTGACAGCAGAAGCACATCTGACAGGTTTGATGGAAGAACTGGAAGATGCGATGCGCCGTCAGTTTAATGCAAAGTTTAAAGACATCAAACGAGTATTTCAGGAAGTATTCGTGGAATTATTTGGTGGTGGAGAAGCAAGATTGGAACTTACAGATGATGATGTATTAGAATCTGGAATCAGGATTATTGCACAGCCTCCAGGAAAGAAACTTCAGAATATGATGCAGTTATCAGGTGGAGAGAAAGCTTTAACAGCGATTTCATTATTATTTGCGATCCAGAATTTAAAACCATCTCCGTTTTGTCTCCTGGATGAGATTGAAGCGGCATTGGATGATTCAAATGTCACAAGGTTTGCAAAGTATCTGCATAAACTTACAAAGGATACACAGTTTATCGTGATCACACATCGAAGAGGAACGATGATGGCAGCAGATGTTTTATATGGGATCACGATGCAGGAAAAAGGTATTTCAACTCAGGTTTCTGTAAATTTGATCGAGAATGATTTAGATGAATAAAAGGAGAATGGCTATGTCAGAGAAAAAAGGATTTTTTAAAAGACTTGCACAGGGATTAAGTAAAACAAGAGATAATATTGCCTCAAGTTTTGACTCTATTTTCAGCGGATTTTCTGGAATAGATGAGGATTTTTATGAAGAGCTGGAAGAGATTTTGATCATGAGTGATATGGGAATTGATACAACAATGAATATCATTGAAGATCTGAAGAAAAAAGTAAAAGAAAATAAGATCAAAGAGCCGGAAGAATGCCGACAGCTTTTGATCGATTCTATTAAGGATCAGATGAGACTGGAAGATAGTGCTTATGATTTTATTGATAAAAAGAGTGTCGTTCTTGTCATTGGAGTAAATGGTGTAGGGAAAACAACATCTGTTGGAAAACTTGCAGCATCACTAAAAGGACAAGGAAAAAAAGTATTACTGGCAGCTGCGGATACATTCCGTGCTGGAGCGATCGAACAGCTCAAAGAATGGTCAAATCGTGCTGGGGTTGATATCATCAGTCAAGCAGAGGGTGCAGATCCTGCGGCTGTTGTATATGATGCGGTAGCAGCAGCAAAAGCAAGAGATGTCGATGTGTTGTTATGTGATACAGCAGGACGTCTTCATAATAAGAAGAATCTGATGAATGAGTTAAGCAAGATCAATCGTATCATCCAAAAAGAATACAGTGAAGCTTATCTAGAGACACTGATTGTCTTAGATGGAACAACTGGACAAAATGCCATGGCACAGGCAAAACAGTTTAAAGAAGCAACAGACATTTCAGGAATTATTTTGACGAAATTAGATGGAACAGCAAAAGGCGGAATCGCGATCGCAATCCAGTCAGAACTTGGAATTCCAGTAAAATACATTGGTATTGGGGAACAGGTTGATGATCTTCAGAGATTTGATCCAGATATGTTTGTCAATGCATTATTCGAAAAAGGAGAAGAAAATTAAAATGTTAGAACTAAAAGATTTTGAAGCTGCATATAATAAAGTGCAGGAGGTTGTCCTTCCTACCAAGCTGATCAAAAGTGATTATTTTTCAGATCAGACAGGAAACGATGTTTATCTAAAACCTGAGAACATGCAGTTGACTGGAGCTTACAAGATCCGTGGTGCATATTACAAGATCAGTACATTATCTGAAGAAGAAAAAGCAAAAGGATTGATCACAGCATCTGCTGGAAACCATGCACAGGGTGTTGCATTGGCAGCAGCAAGACAGGGAGTCAAAGCAACGATCGTTATGCCAACAACTACTCCACTGTTAAAGGTTAACAGAACAAAAGATCTTGGAGCAGAAGTGATCCTTCATGGAGATGTTTATGATGAAGCATGTGCACACGCATTAGACCTTGCAGCAGAACATGGATATACATTTGTTCATCCATTTGATGACCCAACGGTTGCAACAGGGCAGGGAACGATCGCAATGGATATCTTTAAAGAACTTCCAACCGTAGATTACATCCTTGTACCAATCGGTGGAGGCGGACTTGCAACAGGTGTTTCAACACTTGCCAAACTGTTAAATCCAAAGATTAAAGTGATCGGTGTAGAACCAGCAGGAGCAGCATGTATGAAAGCTTCATTAGAAGCAGGAAAAGTAGTGTCATGTGATCATGTCAGCACGATCGCAGATGGTACAGCAGTACAGACACCAGGAAAGATCATTTTTCCATATATTCAGGAAAACCTTGATGATATCATCACAGTAGAAGATGAAGAACTGATCCCATGTTTCTTAGACTTGTTAGAAAATCACAAGATGTTAGCAGAAAACTCTGGATTACTAACAATTGCAGCATTAAAACATCTGGATGTTAAGAATAAGAAAGTAGTTTCTATCATCAGTGGTGGAAATATGGATGTCATTACGATCGCATCTTTAGTACAGCATGGATTGATCATGAGAGATCGAATCTTTACGGTATCTGTATTCCTTCCAGACAAACCAGGAGAGTTAAATAAAGTTTCTGATGTGATCGCAAATGCACAGGGAAATATTATCAAACTAGAGCATAATCAGTTCGTAAGTATCAACAGAAATAGTGCGGTAGAACTTACGATCACAATGGAAGCATTCGGTACAGAACATAAAAATAAGATCATTAAATCCTTGAAAAAAGCAGGATATGATCCTAAAATGAGAAATTCTACATCTGTATATTAAATTGCTTGGATGAATTTCACAATATGGATATAAATAGTGCATTAAATATTGTACAATTTGTTGAAATATATGAAAAGATTTGGTATAATAAAGTTAGTGAAACAAACACTTTTTGAACAGCAGATAAACAACCAGAAAGTGGACTAGAAACGAAAGATATTTACAGTACATTGTTCTTTGAATATGAAAATATCTTGTAAGATGACAACGTGTCACATTTTTATTATACCTATAGAAATTAAAGATATGACTATGAAAGCGTAAATAAGCCATTTGCAAGAAGATTGTTCGTGGTTGTTTACGCTTTTTTATTTTATTAGACTTTTTAGTTTCACAAAGAAGTCTTATAAGATAAGATTTTCTGTAAGTGTGGGATTCGATCACAAGAATTCTTTGTTTTGAAGTTTTAAGGAGGAGTTATACTATGAATGAAACTATCAATCGTGAGGATTTGTATTTGTTTCAGACGGGAAAGGCAAGGCAGGCATACCTGACATTTGGATGCCATTATCAGAAGAAGACAAAGACTCACAGATTTACTGTTTGGGCTCCAAATGCAAAGTCAGTCAGTGTCGTAGGTGATTTCAATTTCTGGAATCCTCTTGCGCATCCGATGAAAGGTGACAAAGACGGGATCTATACGATCGAGATTGAAGGACTGAAGAAAGGTGATCTATATAAATATCATGTAGAAGGCTATGATGGAATCTGCAGATATAAGAGTGATCCTTTTGCATTTTATGCAGAATGCAGACCAGATACAGCTTCGAAAGTCTGGGATTTCGATGATTTTAAATGGTCTGATAAACGTTTTATCAATCAGAGGAAGAAACGCCAGGCATTAGATCAGCCAATGAGCTACATCTTGGAACATGGAGAATGCCGCAGGAAGAAGAGAGAGAATTTTATAATTATCGTGAGATTGCGGACATGCTGATTCCTTATCTTGGAGAGATGGGATATACACATGTTGAACTGATGCCGATCACAGAATATCCATATGATCTTTCTTGGGGATATCAGGTAACAGGATATTACGGTGTAACATCAAGATATGGAACACCAGAAGATTTC
>ERZ824522.2136-NODE-2136-length-10857-cov-3.256527_pt1 | contig 10857 bp, 8 predicted proteins | sample MGYA00519935_ERZ824522 | MGnify/ENA primary metagenome ERZ824522 (study PRJEB31778, sample SAMEA3449160) | human gut metagenome | biome: human gut; feature: human-associated habitat; material: faeces | place: United Kingdom | collected 2010/2012 ...
CTACGGGGATTTGATAGCATTTCTTTACTAACTTTCCATTTAAATAGAAAAGAGGGACTGGGATGAGTGATGCAATACCTGTGAACAGAATAAAAGGTGTGGGAGAGAAGACGGCGGCTCTGTTTGGTAGGATCAATGTTTTTACCGTGGAGGATCTGATCGGACATTATCCCAGGGATTACGAGACTTACGATGCTCCGGTATCCATCCGGGAGGTGTCTGCCGGCAGTGTGCAGGCCATCTATGGGCAGATTACGGCCATTCCCAATGTGAAGAAGGTCCGGAATCTGTCGATCCTGAACGCTGTGCTGACGGATGACAACGGAGATTCCATTCAGCTAACTTTTTTCAATATGCCATTTTTAAAAAAGGTGTTAAAACCCGGCGGATTCTATCTGTTCCGTGGTCTGGTACAGCAGAGGGGCACTCATAAGATCATGGAGCAGCCCAGAATGTTTACCTGGGAGGAATATCAGAAAAAATCAGGTCGGCTTCTGCCCAGATATGCCCTGACCAAAGGACTGACCAACCAGATGGTGCAGAAGTCCGTAGCCCAGGCACTGGAATATTATCCCCCGGAAAAAGAATATCTGCCGCAGTCCGTATTGCAAAAAATACCCATGCTTTCCCACAGGGAAGCTGTCAATTCACTGCACTTCCCGGAAAACCGGGAGGAACTGCTGGCAGCAAGGAACCGTATCGTATTCGAAGAATTCTTTTCTTTTTTACTGGTTCTTCGGAAAAATAAAGATCTGGCGGCGAAGACGGAGAATCATTTTCCCATGTATGAGACCGCGGATACCGTAAGATTTCTGGAGCAACTGCCGTTCCCGCTGACAAAAGCCCAAAAAAAAGTCTGGGGTGAGCTCAGGGAGGATATGGGAAGTCCTTATGCCATGAACCGTCTGATTCAGGGAGATGTCGGCTCCGGTAAGACAATCCTGGCAGTGCTGGCACTTCTCATGTGTGCGGCTAATGGTTATCAGGGAGCAATGATGGCCCCTACTGAAGTACTGGCAGTCCAACATTTTGAGACCATTTCAGGCTATATAGAAAAATATGGAATTGCTTTCCGTCCGGTGCTTCTGACAGGCTCTATGACGGCGAAGGAGAAACGGGAGGCTTATGCAAAAATTGCTTCCGGAGAGGCTAACCTGATCATCGGAACCCATGCGCTGATCCAGGAAAAAGTGGAATATTCTTCCCTTGCGCTGGTAGTAACGGATGAACAGCACCGCTTTGGTGTAAGGCAGAGGGAGACATTAGCCGCCAAAGGGAGTGAGCCTCATGTGTTAGTTATGAGTGCTACGCCGATTCCCAGGACATTGGCCATTATTCTATATGGGGATCTGAAGGTCTCTGTCATTGATGAACTTCCTGCGAATCGTCTGCCGATCAAAAACTGTGTTGTAGGGACTTCCTATCGACCTAAGGCTTATGAATTTATCGCAAAAGAGGTGGCTGCCGGCAGACAGGCTTATGTCATCTGTCCCATGGTAGAGGAAGGGGAAGCGGAAGACCTGGAGAATGTAGTGGATTATACAGAGAAGCTCCGGGCAGTTCTGCCTCCTTCCGTACAGGTGGCTTATCTTCATGGGAAAATGCGTCCGGCAGATAAGAACCGTATTATGGAAGAGTTCGCTGCTAAGGAGATCGATGTCTTAGTCTCCACCACGGTAATTGAAGTAGGCATCAATGTTCCCAATGCCACAGTGATGATGGTGGAGAATGCGGAGCGTTTCGGTCTGGCACAGCTGCATCAGCTGCGTGGGCGTGTGGGACGTGGGGAATTCCAAAGCTATTGCATTTTTATCAGCACTTCCGAAGCCAAAGAGACCATGGAACGATTACAGATCCTGAACCATTCCAACGACGGTTTCCATATTGCTTCCGAGGATCTGAAACTGCGAGGTCCGGGAGATATCTTCGGCATCCGGCAGAGCGGTGAATTTGCATTTGTACTGGGTGATATATATACAGATGCAAATATTTTAAAAGAGGCTTCAGATGCCGTGGAACAGTTGCTTGTATCCGATCCGGAGCTGACAGATGACGACAGCCGAGCATTGGTGAACTATTTCAAAGAACATACCGCAGTAAATGTTGTTGACTTTCGGACCATCTGACAGTAAAATTATTTTTATGTTCAAAGTTTTATACTTAGGATCAGATAATTTATGTTAATTTATGCAAAGGGAAGGTTTAGATACCAGAATGTCAAAAATCGCAATTGTAACCGACAGTAACAGCGGAATTACACAGGCAGAAGGAGCCCGTCGCGGAATCCATGTTCTGCCCATGCCTTTTATGATCGATGAAGTCACATACTATGAAGATATTGACCTGACACAGGAGCAGTTCTATGAAAAGCTGAAATCCGGTGCCAATATTGCCACCAGCCAGCCGTCTCCTGACAGTGTCACCAGCCTGTGGGACAAGCTTTTACAGGAATATGACGAGATCGTACACATTCCCATGAGCAGCGGTCTGTCCGGTTCCTGTCAGAGTGCCATGGCCTTTGCGGCAGATTATGATGGCAGAGTTCAGGTCGTGAACAACCAGAGAATCTCCGTAACCCAGCGTCAGTCTGCACTGGATGCCCTGCAGCTTGCGGCAGCCGGTAAAGACGCAGCCCAGATCAAAGAATTTCTGGAAAATGATAAATTCAACAGCAGTATCTATATTATGCTGGACACCTTGTATTATCTGAAAAAAGGCGGACGGATCACTCCGGCGGCCGCAGCCATCGGTACCATGCTTCGCCTGAAACCGGTGCTGACCATTCAGGGTGAAAAGCTGGATGCCTTTGCAAAGGCAAGAACCACCTCACAGGGCAAAACCATGATGATCAATGCTATTAAAAAGGACATCAACGAGCGTTTTGGCGGCATGACGGAGGACAAGCATATCTGGCTGCAGATTGCCTATACCCACGACCGAGCTGCAGCAGAACAGTTTCGCACCGAGGTAGAGGCGGAATTCCCCGGCTATGATATCCATATCGATCCACTGTCCTTAAGTGTTGCCTGCCACATCGGCCCCGGTGCCCTGGCACTGGCATGCTGTAAGAAAATCACGGTATAATAATATTTTCTGGAGGTGCCATATGATAAATCCAATGCAGTTCAGCTTATTGGAAAACATTTTAACTGTCCTGTTTTTAATAGCAATCGTCCTCTGGATCTGTTATTTATGCCTGCGGCGTCGCAGCAAGGGCGCTTTTCGCACACAGACCATGGAAAAAGCGGTCGTGCTTTCGAAAAATACAAACACCGATACCTCCCAGACGGTTTACCTCCAGAACACCAATGCGGCGACGGGACTGGTAGAAACAGAAGCGGTGCATCAGATTACTTTTCAGGACATGGAGCATCCGAAAAAATGCGTCACCTTGGAAACAGATGATACTGTTTTTTCAACGTTGAAAGAGGGAGAGCAGGGGAAATTAGTGTTCCGTGGCAGCCGGCTGATGTCCTTTGGAGCATTGCAATCGCAAAATCATAAGGATTATAAATTCAAAGGGATTTCTTAACAGACCATTTTGACCACCAGTTCCGGATTAGGGAACCAGTGGTTTTTTATTTCCGGCAAAGCCCTATCCCTTGTATTTTTTTCTTTTCCAAACACAAAATCTATGCTATACTAAAGACAATCATGTGTTGATAAGGAGTTCCATTTCATGGCAAAAGACAATAATTATGATGCGTCAAGTATTACCGTTCTGGAAGGTCTGGAAGCGGTAAGAAAAAGACCCGGAATGTATATCGGCAGCGTCTCCACCAAGGGACTGAATCATCTGATCTACGAGATCGTTGATAACTCTGTGGACGAGCATCTGGCCGGATATTGTGATACGATAAAGGTGACACTGGAAGCCGACGGCTCCGCAACCGTGGAAGATAACGGACGTGGTATTCCCGTGGGAATGCACGAAAAAGGAATCAGTGCGGAGCGCCTGGTATTCACGACTCTTCATGCCGGCGGTAAATTCGATAATTCCGCCTACAAGACCAGCGGTGGTCTGCACGGCGTAGGTTCCTCTGTGGTAAATGCTCTTTCCACAAAGTTGACTGTAAGAGTCAAGAGTGGTGGCTTCATCTATGAGGACCGTTATGAAAGAGGTATCCCCGTGATGGATCTGGTGGACGGTCTGCTTCCCGTAGTGGGCAAGACCAGAGAGACCGGTACGACCATCAATTTCCTGCCGGATGATACCATCTTCGACAAGACCCGTTTCAAGGAAGATGATGTTAAGAGCCGTCTTCATGAGACCGCTTACCTGAACCCGAAGCTTACGATCATTTTTGAAGATAAGAGAAAAGAAGAACCGGAGAAGGTTACCTACCATGAACCGGAAGGCATCATTGGCTTCATAAAAGACATGAACCGTTCCAAAGAGACCGTCCATGATGTCATTTTCTTTTCCGGCGAGAGCGAGGGAATCTCTGTGGAAGTGGCCTTCCAGTATGTGAATGAATTCCACGAGAATGTACTGGGCTTCTGTAATAACATTTACAACTCTGAAGGCGGTACCCACCTTACTGGCTTTAAGACCCAGTTCACCAATGTGATCAATACCTATGCCAGAGAGCTGAACATTTTAAAGGAAAAGGATGCAAACTTTACCGGTGCCGATGTCCGGAACGGAATGACGGCAGTGGTATCCATCAAGCACCCGGATCCCCGTTTCGAAGGCCAGACCAAGACGAAACTGGACAACCAGGATGCCGCCAAGGCCGTGGCCAAGGTGACCGGCGAAGAGATCGTCCGGTTCTTCGACCGCAATCTGGAGACTTTGAAGAGCATTATCGGCTGTGCGGAAAAGGCAGCCAAGATCCGTAAGACAGAGGAAAAAGCCAAGACCAATATGCTGACCAAGCAGAAGTTCTCCTTTGATTCCAACGGAAAACTTGCAAACTGCGAGTCCAGAGATCCCTCCAAGTGTGAGATCTTCATCGTAGAGGGTGACTCTGCGGGCGGCAGTGCCAAGACTGCCAGAAACCGTATGTATCAGGCCATCCTTCCGATCCGCGGTAAGATCCTGAACGTAGAGAAAGCCAGCATTGACAAAGTACTGGCCAACGCCGAAATCAAGACCATGATCAACGCTTTCGGCTGCGGATTTTCCGAGGGCTACGGCAACGATTTCGATATTAGTAAGCTGCGCTATGACAAGATCATTATCATGGCGGATGCCGATGTGGATGGCGCACATATTTCCACGTTGCTGCTGACCTTATTCTATCGTTTCATGCCGGATCTGATCTTCGAAGGCCACGTATACATAGCAATGCCTCCCTTATATAAGGCCATGCCCTCCAAGGGAGAAGAAAAATATCTGTATGATGATAAGGCACTGGAAAAATACCGCAAGACCCACAAGGGTCCCTTTACCTTACAGCGATACAAAGGTCTGGGTGAGATGGATGCCGAACAGCTGTGGGAGACCACACTGGATCCGGAACGCAGATTGTTGAAATTAGTAGAGATCGAGGATGCCCGCATGGCTTCCGAGATGACCGAGCTTCTCATGGGTACGGATGTGCCGCCCAGAAAAGCCTTTATTTACGATCACGCTACGGATGCGGCGCTTGATATTTAATATCAGATATCAGAAGAACGGAGATTAGAAATGGACGACAGCAGAATCATAAAAACAGAATACTCCGAGGAGATGCAGAAATCGTTCATCGACTATGCCATGAGCGTTATTATCGCCAGAGCTTTGCCGGATGTCAGAGACGGTCTGAAACCGGTACAGCGCAGAACTCTCTACGATATGCACGAACTGGGGATCCGTTACGACCGCCCCTACCGTAAAAGTGCCCGTATCGTAGGTGATACCATGGGTAAATATCACCCCCACGGCGACAGTTCCATCTATGAGGCACTGGTAGTCATGAGCCAGGATTTCAAAAAGGGCATGCCCCTGATCGATGGCCATGGTAACTTCGGCAACATTGAAGGAGATGGTGCCGCAGCCATGCGTTATACCGAGGCAAGACTTCAGAAGGTGACGCAGGAAGCTTTTTTGGCAGATCTGGACAAGGATGTGGTAGACTTTGTTCCGAACTTCGATGAGACGGAAAAAGAGCCGTCCGTACTGCCGGTAAAGATTCCGAACCTGTTGGTTAATGGTTCCGAAGGTATCGCCGTAGGCATGGCCACCAGCATTCCCCCTCATAATCTCGGGGAAGTCATTGACGCCGTAAAGGCTTATATGCTCAATAATGAGATCACAACAAAAGAACTGATGCGTTACCTGAAGGGGCCGGATTTTCCCACCGGCGGCATCGTTATCAATAAGGATGAACTGGAAGACATCTATGAGACCGGAACCGGCAAGATCAAGCTGCGGGGTAAAGTGGAATTCCAGAAGGGAAAAGCTGGAAAGACCAATGTAGTGATCACCGAGATTCCCTATACCATGATCGGTGCCAATATTGCAAAGTTTTTATCCGACGTGGCCGCTCTTTCCGAGACGAAGAAGACACAGGATATTGTGGATATTTCCAACCAATCTTCCAAGGAAGGCATCCGTATTGTCATCGAACTTCGTAAGGATGCCGATCCCGAGAACTTTGTAAATATGCTCTATAAAAAGACTCGTCTGGAGGATACCTTCGGTGTCAATATGCTGGCTATCGCAAACGGCAGACCAGAGACTATGGGCTTAAAGCAGATCATCAAGGCCAATGTAGACTTCCAGTTTGAAGTGGCTACCAGAAAATATACCAATCTATTGGCCAAGGAGCAGGAGCGCAAGGAGATTCAGGAAGGTCTGATCAAGGCCTGCAATGTGATCGATCTGGTCATTGAAATTTTACGCGGATCCAAGGATCGTGCCATGGCAAAAGCCTGTCTCGTAGAGGGTAAGGTCGATGGCATCAAGTTCAAGTCCAAGGAATCCAGGATCATGGCAGCCCAGCTGATGTTCACCGAAAAACAGGCCAATGCCATCTTAGAGATGCGTCTGTATAAGTTGATCGGTCTGGAACTGGAAGCACTGATCAACGAACACGAAGAGACCATGGCAAACATCTATCGCTATGAGGATATTCTGGACCGCAGAGATTCCATGGCCCAGGTCATCATGAATGAACTGGACGGATTCAAGAAGGAATACAGCCATCCCCGCAAAACTGTCATCGAGAACGGACAGGAAGCGGTCTACAAGGAAAAAGAACTGGAAGAGATGGATGTCATCTTCCTGATGGATCGTTTTGGCTACGCCAAAACCGTGGATGTCTCTACTTACGAGCGGAATAAAGAAGCCGCAGATGCAGAAAATAAATACATCTTTACCTGTAAAAATACCGGAAGGCTCTGCCTGTTTACCACCACCGGACAGATGCACACTATCAAGGTGCTGGACCTGCCTTACGGCAAGTTCCGTGACAAAGGCACGCCCATTGACAACGTGAGTAACTTCAGCCAGAAGACCGAAGAGATCGTCTATATCACCAGTCAGAAGGAACTGAATCTGTGTCAGGTGATCTTTGCCACTGCACAGTCCATGTTGAAGGTGGTAGATGGCGGAGAGTTCGATGTGACCAAGCGCACCGTTGCAGCTACGAAGCTGGCGGAGGGTGACAGCGTTGTCAGCGTTACGGCTCTTACGGATCAGCGGAATATCGTATTACAGACAAAGGCCGGTTTTTTTCTACGCTTTGCCGTAGATGAGATTCCCGAGAAGAAAAAAGGAGCCATCGGCGTCCGCGGCATGAAACTGGGCGACGGTGATCAGGTGGAAAATGTATATTATACGAAGAATGCCGTAGAGACCACCATTGAATATAAGGGCAAGGAACTTGTCCTGAACAATCTGAAGCTTGGAAAGCGCGACAGCAAGGGCACCAAGGTCAGAGTATAACAAAGTCAGCTTAGAAAACGGAGAAAAATATATGAGAGTCATAGCAGGAACCGCAAGAAGTCTGCCGTTAAAGACACCAGAGGGAATGGATACCAGACCCACTACCGACCGGATCAAGGAAACCCTTTTTAATATGTTGCAGACCTATATTCCCGATTGTGTATTTGTAGATATTTTCAGTGGCAGTGGCGGCATCGGCATCGAAGCCTTAAGCCGCGGTGCCAGAAAAGCCTATTTTATTGAAAATGCGCCGAAAGCCCTGGCATGTATCGAGGACAATCTGGCATTTACGAAAATGAAAGACCGTGCTATAGTATTAAAACAGGATGCCTGCGCAGGACTGACGGGCATCTATGAAAAGCACGTGGATGTGATCTTCATGGATCCACCCTACGATCAGGAGCAGGAGCGCAGAGTCTTAGAGCAGCTGCGCTATGCCAAATATGTCTCCGAAGAGACTCTGATCCTGGTAGAAGCCTCTCTGCATACCGATTTCTCCTATGCGGAAGACTTAGGGTTTGAAGTGATCCGTGAGAAAAAATACAAAACCAACAAGCATGTGTTCCTTCGCAAGAAGTAACACTGAAAGGCATGATTTTTATGAAAAGAGCTGTTTACACCGGAAGCTTTGATCCCGTCACCAACGGACATATGGATATCATAAGGCGGGCATCCGAAATATTTGATGTTCTGATCGTCAGCATTTTGAACAATAAAGAAAAGACACCGTTGTTTTCTGTAGAGGAACGTGTTAAGATACTAGAAGAAGCCACAAAAGATCTGCCTAATGTGCAGATTGACAGTTTCAGTGGGCTTTTAGTGGATTATGCCAGGGAAAAAGATCTGCATGTTATCGTAAGGGGCTTACGCGCCATTACGGATTTTGAATATGAACTGCAGATGGCACAGACCAACCGGATGTTGTCCCATGGCAAAATTGATACGGTATTTTTGACCACCAGTCTGGAATATGCCTACCTCAGTTCTTCCGCCATCAAGCAGATTGCAAGTTTTGATGGAGATATCACCCCTTGTGTTCCGGATTTTGTGGCGAAACTGATCTACGACAAATATCGCGAGAAAAAGCTTTCAGAGCATAGTGATGTGTAAATAAGGAGAGTTTCATGAGCAGCAGAATCGAACAGTTAATTGATGAAATAGAAGAATACATCGAGGGTTGCAAGCCGAAGTTCATGTCCAGTACCGAAATCATCGTGAATAAGGATGAGATTGATGAGTTACTGCGGGAACTGCGTATGAAGACCCCGGATGAGATCAAGCGCTACCAGAAGATCATCAGCAACAAAGAAGCCATCCTAAACGATGCCAAAGCCAAGGCAGAAGCATTGATCAACGAGGCTACCGTGCATACCAACGAGCTGATCAACGAGCATGAGATCATGCAGCAGGCTTACGCCCAGGCCAACGAGGTCGTTACCATGGCCAGTAAGCAGGCCCAGGAGATTCTGGACAATGCCACTATTGAGGCCAACAATGTCAAATCCGCTGCCATGCAGTACATGGATGATATGCTGGCACATCTGGAGAATATTATTTCTTCCTCCACACAGCAGGCCAGCGCCAATTACGATGCTCTGATCGGCAATCTGAACCAGTATCGTGACATTATCCAGTCCAACCGCAGTGAGCTGCACCCCGTAGATGAGGATCTTGATGACGTAGATACTGCTGCGGATGCCGAAGACAATCTGGACGTTATGTAAAGCATGTCCAAACAACGAGTACGAAAAACCAGTTTTCTGCTGAAAGCTGGTTTTTTAAAAATAAAGGAATACGATAAATGAAAGTATGGAAAAAGCAAAAAGGGCTGTTAATCAGGACAATGATCTGTGCGGTCAGTCTTGCGGCAGCCTGTTTTTATGGAAATTCCCTGCCTGCACAGGCGGCTCCCAGAGCGCAGGAGACCGGAGAAAGGGTCGTCATTGTCATTGATCCCGGACACGGCGGTGATAACGAGGGAACGCTGGAAGGCCCTGCACAGGAGAAAAAAATGACCATGGTGACCGCGCTGGCCATGTACGAGGAACTGACAAAATACGATAATGTGGATGTCTATCTGACTCATACGGATGATGTGACCATGTCTCTGGCAGACCGGGCACAATTTGCTGCAGACCGGAATGCGGATTTCCTGTTCAGTATTCATTACAACGCTTCCATGGATCATGATCTGTTCGGATCCGAAGTCTGGATCTCTTCCGTACAGCCTTACAACGCTTACGGTTATCAGTTCGGCTGGGAACAGATGCAGCAGATGCAGGACATGGGACTGTTTCTACGGGGAGTCAAGACGAAACTGAAAGATAACGGTGATGACTATTACGGAATTATAAGAGAAAGTACCGCCAGATCCATTCCCTCCGCCATCATCGAGCATTGTCATGTGGATGAGAGCAGAGACACTCCTTACTGCCAGACAGAAGAGGACTGGAAGAAATTCGGCAGGGAGGATGCTTTGTCTGTTGCAAAATATTTCGGATTATCCAGTGCAAGTCTTGGTGTGGACTACAGTGGAGAGGCAGACGCTCTTCCGGAAGTCTCGCTGCAATCCATTCTGCCTGCCACTGTGCGGGACAAGACCGAACCGGATATCTGCCAGCTGACTTTGCAGAATGCAGACTATGAGACCGGAGAAGTCTCTCTGGAAGTGACGGCAGCCGACTATGACTGCCCCATGATGTATTACGATTACAGTACCGATGGAGGCAGGACTTATACCGAACTGCTTCCCTGGCCGGGACTGGATATTATGGCCGGGACCTATCCCGATACCTTCACATTTTCCGTGACCTTCACAAAGGGGGAACAGCCGGTGATCACCGTCCGCGGTTACAATCAGGCGGATCTGTTCACAGAGAGTGATCCTGTCACCTTTGCACAGCCTTTTATTGATCAGGAAAAAGCTGCCGAAGAGGCATTACAGGAAAGTCTTGCGGCACAGGAGGCAGCGGAAGCTTCCCGGG
>ERZ824522.2145-NODE-2145-length-10836-cov-2.300992_pt1 | contig 10836 bp, 7 predicted proteins | sample MGYA00519935_ERZ824522 | MGnify/ENA primary metagenome ERZ824522 (study PRJEB31778, sample SAMEA3449160) | human gut metagenome | biome: human gut; feature: human-associated habitat; material: faeces | place: United Kingdom | collected 2010/2012 ...
GAACAGTCCTGCTGCTCCGATGGAGCTTCAACGGGAGGAGGACCGGACGAATATCTGCCTTCTGAGTGACGACGGAGTACCGGTGTATCTGCCGCTGTGCGGACACCGGAGTCACATCAACGGCTGCCGGATTGTGATTCCGCATGGGCATCGCTACTGGACGGGGAGCAGCCAAAGCCCGGTATATGGTTATTCGCTCTGCGTGGAACCCAGTCGGCAGATGTATCTGATGCACGATATGAAAAAATATGGGTTTCCGGTGAGAAGCATTTTCAACGATGAACGACAAATGGTTAACGATAAACTTTGAAAGATATGGTAGAGATAAGAAAGATCGAGGAGGTGTGGGGAGGTGTCGACATTCCGGAGATAACCGGAGTATACGATCCGCTGAGCGGGCTGAGAGACGGGACTATTACATCGCAGGCACCGATTGTTGTTTCGGGTTACAATCTGAACCGTTATGCGTTGGAGAATATCAGATTGTGCCTGGTGACACATGCCAAACCGGAACAGGTGATCGATATCAGGCTTGTGTATACGTACTCTGAGGGGAAGGTGGTTGTGGCTTTACCGGAGTTGAAGCCGGGTGAGTATCGTCCTGCGGTGATACTGAAAGGAGATGAAAAAAAGGTGTATGTACTGCCTATGCGGTGGGTGGTACGAGGAAGGTGGAGAAGATAAGGAACGAGTAATTCTGCGGTGCAGAAATAAACATAAGCAAAATGAATGCGAAGAAGAATTTAATGGCATTTATATTGACGGTATCCTCAATAGCGTTGATGGTGATTTGTCTGGGCCTGGGGATGGTGAAAGCCTGTGCGGGAGGAGACGGGAGCGAATGGAAAAAGAAGGTGGCGGCAGACACGCTGCATGTGGTGCATTATACACGGCCGGATTTACCACAGATAATGACCGATCCTGCGGAACGTGCGGTCTACTACGTGAAACATTACTGGGATGGTTATCTGACAGGTGATACGGCATGGGTGAATAGTGGAGACACGGAGCAGTTGTATGTTGACTTTATCGATGCGCTGAAGTATGTCGAACCTGAGACCGGGCGAAAGGCATTGCATACCATGATGGTACGGATGGAGGCAGACAGTACGGCATACCGGCGCTTTGGCCTGCTGGGGGAAAAGTATCTCAACGAGCCGAATTCACCGATGCGCAACGAAGACTTTTACATCGCGGTACTGGAACAGATGCTGCAATCGGACAGATTGCAGGAATGGGAGAAGATTCGTCCGGCAGACCGATTGAAGCAGGCACACAAGAATCGCCCGGGAATGAAAGCGGCGGATTTTACATATGTCACGGTACATGGTGACAATAGCCGGATGAGCAGGCTGAAAGCCCAATATACGATGTTGTTCTTTTACGATCCGGACTGTTCGAATTGCCGGAAGTTTGAGAAGTTATTTGCTGAAATACCTGCTTTCGTTGAGATGGTGGAAAACGGGACACTGCGGGTGCTGGCTATCTATCCTGACGAAAACAGGGAAGAGTGGGCGGCAAAGGCAGTGTATATGCCGCAGGGATGGATCGTGGGCTGGAACAAAGCAGGCGATATCCGAACCCGGCAACTTTACGATATCCGCGCTACGCCGACTATCTATCTGCTTGACGGGCGGAAACGGGTGATACTCAAAGATACTTCGATGGAACAGTTGATAGACTATCTGGCGACACAGGCCGGAAAGTGATATTAGATAACACAAGTTTGCAGATTGCCCCGGTACTCTCTTCCGATAAAAGTATGTACAACAGTGGTTGTCGTTTATTCTTGTCAGGAATCACCGGAAGGGAGACCGGGGCTTTTGATTATTTTAAACCGGTTTACTCCTCCTTCATCGTCAACTGTATCCGTTTCCGTTCGAGGTCTATGCTCAATACTTTCACCGTGACGTGTTGGTGAATGGAGACCACTTCGGTGGGATCGGTGATGAATCGGTTGGCAAGCTGGGAGAGATGGACAAGCCCGTTCTCCTTGATGCCTATATCGACAAAAGCTCCGAAGTTGGTGATGTTGCTGACAATACCGGGTAGAGTCATCCCTTCGCGGAGGTCGTTGATGGTGCGCACGTTACGGTCGAACTCAAATACCTGAATGGTATCGCGTGGGTCGCGTCCCGGTTTGTCGAGTTCTTGCAGAATATCCTTCAAGGTAGGGAGTCCTACGGTGGGGGTGATATACTTTTCCATTTCGATACGGGTACGCAACGATTTGTCGGCAATCAGTTGAGGAACAGTACATGACAGATCTTTGGCCATCTGTTGCACGATCCCATAACTTTCGGGATGCACAGCGGTGTTGTCCAACGGATTCTCTCCTCCGGCGATACGGAGGAATCCGGCGCATTGTTCAAAAGCTTTAGCTCCCATGCGGGGCACTTTCATCAACTCTTTACGTGAGGCAAAGGCACCGTTGGCAGCGCGGTAGGCTACAATGTTCTGTGCCAGTTGCGGACCCAGACCGGAAATGTAGGTGAGCAGATGACTGCTGGCTGTGTTGAGATTGACACCTACCTGGTTGACACAGTTCTCCACTGTCTGGTCGAGTGATTTTTTCAATTTGGTCTGGTCTACATCATGCTGGTATTGGCCGACACCGATGGACTTAGGATCGATCTTGACCAGTTCCGCCAGCGGATCCATCAGCCGGCGAGCGATGGAGACGGCCCCACGGACGGTGACATCATAATCGGGAAACTCGTCACGGGCCGTTTTGGAGGCCGAGTAGATGGAAGCACCCTGTTCACTGACAACAAACACCTGTACGGGACGGTCGAACTGTTGGTGCGTGACGAAGTTTTCCGTTTCGCGGCTGGCAGTTCCGTTACCGATGGCGATGGCCTCTATCTTGTAAGCTTCAATCATTTTGCGGAGTTTCGAAGCCGCTTCGGTTTTCTTGTCTACCGGCGGGTGAGGATAGATGTTTTCATTGTGTACCAGATTGCCTTGTGCATCGAGGCAGACCACCTTACAACCGGTACGAAAGCCGGGATCGATACCCATTACCCGTTTTTGTCCCAAGGGTGGGGCAAGAAGCAGTTGGCGTAGGTTTTCGGCAAAGACCCGGATCGCTTCGTCATCGGCCTGTTCTTTACTGAGGGAGGCAAATTCGGTTTCGATGGAAGGTTTCAGCAGACGGCGGTAGGCATCCTGTACGGCCTCTGCCACCTGGCGGCCACATTCGTTATTGCTACGGACAAACTGGCGGTCGAGCCGTTCGAGGCATTCGTCATCGTCGGGGGTAATGCTGACTTTCAGCAAACCTTCGGCCTCGGCACGGCGGATGGCCAGCAGGCGATGGGAGGTGCAGCGTTTCAAGGGAGAAGAGAAGTCGAAATAGTCCCGGTATTTGGCGGCCTCTTCGTCTTTACCCTTCACTACTTTAGCGCTGATGACAGCCTGGCGGGCAAAGAGATTACGCACTGCATTACGGGCACGTTTGTCTTCGCTCACCTGCTCGGCGATAATGTCGCGGGCACCTTTCAGAGCATCCTCCGCGTCTTTGACATCGCCTTTGACGAACGCAGGAATACGGGAGCCCAGGTTGTTCTCGCGCTGCATCATCAGTAGCAGAGCCAGAGGTTCGAGTCCTTTCTGGCGGGCAGCTTCGGCGCGGGTCTTGCGTTTAGGCTTGTAGGGCAGGTAGATATCTTCAAGAGCGGTGGCATCCCAGGTGGCATCGATGCGTTGCCGCAACTCAGGCGTCAGTTTGCCTTGCTCGCCGATGGTGCCGAGAATGGTCTCTTTGCGTTTGGCGAGTTCTGAGAGTTTATCGTACTGCGTTTTGATAGATTCTATCTGCACTTCGTCGAGTCCGCCGGTGATTTCTTTACGGTAGCGGCTGATGAAAGGGATAGTGGCTCCCTCGGCTAACAGCCCGAGAGTATTACTGATCTGCTTTTCCGGCAGGTTGAGTGCTGCCGAAATCATTTTGTGAAAAATTTCCATAAACTATTTTTAGGACATTGAGCGACAAATGTACGCAATAAATCTGCTATAACCATCAACTTTTACTATCTTTGCGGGCATAAAAAAACGGATACACACACTCTAAAACAGATGAATATGCCGGTATCGTTCAAATATATTCTTTATTTACTTCTGTTAGTTATTGGTTGCTGTCCTCCCATGGCAGGACATGCTGCTACCGGTGAGAAACCCATACTGATGATCTGTTCGTACAATCCGGGAGCGTATCCGACTTCTGCCAATGTATCCGACTTTATGGACGAATATCAGAGGTTGGGGGGCAAACGGGGAGTGGTCATTGAAAACATGAACTGTAAGAGTTTCTCAGACTTTCCCCGCTGGAAGGGAGTGATGGAGAATATTCTGGATAAATATCGGGGAAGCCAGGAACCGGCGCTGATCATTCTGTTCGGACAGGAGGCGTGGGCGTCTTATCTGTCGCTGAATGACTCGGTGACAGGAGAAGTGCCGGTAATGTGCGCACTGACCAGCAGGAACGTGGTGCTTTTGCCGGACGACGGGAAAGATCTGGCACACTGGATGCCGGAATCTTCCGATTTTTATGAAGACAGTCTGAAGCACCAGGTATGCGGCGGTTTTCTGTACGAATACGACATCGCGTCGAACATCCGCATGATCCGGGCAATCTATCCCGATACGAAGAACATTGCTTTTATATCCGACAATACTTACGGTGGCGTCACTTTGCAAGCTCATGTGCGAAAGGAAATGAAACAGTTTCCGGATATGAACCTGATTTTGCTGGACGGGCGCGAACATACCATTTATACTATTGTGGATGAACTTCGGAAATTGCCGAAGCATACGGCCGTTCTGTTAGGCACTTGGAGAGTGGACAAGAACGAAGGCTATTTTATGCGCAATGCTACGTATTCGATGATGGAGGCGATTCCGGATGTACCGACGTTTACGGCTACTTCCATCGGTCTGGGTTATTGGGCCGTAGGCGGAGTGGTTCCCGTTTTCCGGACGTTCGGTAAGGAATTGGCGGAGGAGGCGGTCAAGTTGTTGGATAATCCTGAAGATCCGAATATGCGGGTAGAAGTAGTGGGTACGGAAGCGTTGCTGGACAGTAAGAAAGTGAAGGAACAGAAGATAGACGTGGCCGCTCTGCCGATGAAGGTAAAGTTGGTCAATGAATCACCCTCTTTCTATAAACAGTACCGGTATCAGATTTGGGTGGGCGTAGGTGTCCTCTGCATTCTGGTGATAGGATTGCTGGTTTCTATCTATTTCTATCTGCGGACAAAGCGGCTGAAAGACGATCTGGAGCGTTCGCAAGTTGCTTTGTATGAAGCGAAGGACCGGGCGGAGGAGTCGAACCGGCTGAAGAGTGCTTTTCTTGCCAATATGAGTCATGAGATACGAACACCCCTGAATGCGATTGTAGGATTCTCGGATGTGCTGGCTTCGGGTGGGAGCTCGGAAGAGGATCAGCGGAATTATTTCAGAATTATCCAGTCGAACTCCGACCTGCTGTTACGACTGATTAATGATATACTCGATCTGTCGAGGCTGGAGGCGAACAAGGTGATACTGACACCGGAAGACTGCGATGTGGTTCAACTGTGCAGGCAGGCATTATCGTCGGTGGAGATGTCCCGCAGGGAATCGGGTAACCGGTTTGTTTTTGAGACAAAGACCGACTCCTTTGTTCTTCAGACAGATATTCAACGCTTACAGCAAGTGCTTATCAATCTGCTGACCAATGCGGCGAAGTTCACCAAGAATGGTACGATCACATTGCAGTTTGAGGTTGAGAAGGAGAAGAACCGGGTGTTGTTTGCGGTGGCGGATACCGGATGCGGCATTCCGAAGGAGAAACAGAAACAGGTGTTCGAACGGTTCGAGAAGCTGAGCGAGTATGCGCAGGGAACCGGATTGGGACTCTCAATCTGTAAACTCACGGTAGATAAATGGGGTGGCGATATCTGGATCGATCCGGATTATGAAGATGGGGCGAGATTTGTGGTTTCGCACCCGTTATAAGAAAAAGAGACTACCACAGGGTCACACAGAGTCTTACAGAGTTCATTCCCTATTTAAATTCTCCCGGTGGGACTCAGTGTTATTTGGTGGTGAATCAAATTTAAAACATGATTATGATGAAAAGATTGATTTGTATGTATGCTTTCTTGCTCTGCCTGGTATGTGTGTTGCCGGCACAAGAGAGAGAGGTGAAACTGAAAATTGTGCAGACCAGTGATGTACATGGTAATTACTTTCCATATAACTTCATTACACAAAAGGAGTGGGGCGGAAGTCTTGCACGTGTATATGCGTTGGTGCAAAAGAACCGGGAGGTGTATAAAGGAAACCTTATATTGCTGGATAACGGAGATATTCTGCAAGGACAGCCTTCGGCATACTATTATAATTATATAGATACAGTGGCGCCTCACGTATGTGCCGAGATGATGAATTTTATGGGATATGACGCCGGGAACATGGGAAATCATGATGTGGAAACAGGACGCGCTGTATTCGACCGCTGGATTGGTGAGTGCAATTTCCCGGTGCTGGGGGCAAACATCGTTGAAACGGCTACGGGAGAGACTCATCTTCCTCCTTATCGGGTGTTGGAGCGCGACGGAGTGAAGATTGTGGTGCTGGGAATGATTACGCCGGCTATTCCCGCGTGGTTGTCAGAGAATCTGTGGCAGGGACTGCGGTTTGACGATATGGAAGAGACAGCACGGAAGTGGATGAAAGTCATCCGTGAGAAAGAAAATCCGGACCTGGTGATCGGGTTGTTTCATGCCGGACAAGATGCTTTTGTGATGTCAGGCAAGTATAACGAGAATGCTTCGCTGAATGTGGCGAAGAATGTACCGGGATTTGATATGGTGCTGATGGGGCACGACCATGCGCGGGAGTGCAAGAAGGTGGTGAATGTGGCAGGCGACTCCGTACTGGTGATCGATCCGGCAAGCAACGGAATCGTAGTGTCGGACATTGACGTGACTTTAAAGTTGAAAGACGGTAAAGTGGTGAGCAAACAGATAGACGGTGTGCTGACGGATACGAAAGAATACGGAGTCAGCGAGTCCTTTATGAGACATTTCGCATTGCAATACGGGGCGGTTGAGAAGTTTGTTTCTAAGAAGATCGGGGTATTTACAGAAGATCTGTCTACCCGTCCCGCCTATTTCGGTTCGTCGGCATTTATTGATTTTATCCATTCGTTGCAACTCGATATTTCGGGAGCGGATATTTCGTTTGCCGCTCCGTTATCTTTCGATGCAGAGATAAAGAAAGGAGATATTCGTGTGAGCGACATGTTCAATCTGTATAAGTACGAAAATATGCTTTATGTGATGAAGTTGTCGGGCAAAGAGATTAAAGACTTCCTGGAAGAGTCCTATTATATGTGGACGAACCAGATGAAATCTCCCGAAGACCACTTGTTGTGGCTGAAAGAAAAACGTAGGGCAGGTGCCGAAGACCGGGCTTCGTTCCAGAATTTTAGTTTTAATTTCGATTCGGCTGCGGGAATTATCTACACAGTGGATGTGACCCGACCGAAGGGAGAAAAAGTGACTATTGTCAGTATGGCGGACGGTTCTCCGTTCCAGATGGATCATATCTACAAAGTGGCGCTGAACTCTTATCGTGGCAACGGCGGGGGAGAACTGCTGACAAAAGGATCGGGAATCCCGCAGGAGAAACTGAAAGAGCGTATTATCTTCTCTACGGACAAGGACCTCCGTTTCTATCTGATGCAGTATATCGAGAAGAAAGGTACGCTTGATCCGCGTGCGCTGAACCAATGGAAATTTGTACCGGAAGAGTGGGTGAAACCTGCCGCAGAGAGAGATTATGAATATCTGTTTGGTGGAAAATAAAATAATATGGCTGAAGAACTGACATTTATATCGGGTAGCAAAGAGGAGCAATACCTCTCTTTGCTACCTCAGGTGAGATCCCTGATAGAGGGCGAGGTGGATTTAGTGGCCAATTTGGCCAATGTGGCTGCTGCCCTGAAGGAGGCTTTTGACTTTTTCTGGGTGGGTTTTTATTTGGTGAAGCAGGATCAGTTGGTACTGGGCCCGTTCCAAGGTCCGGTGGCTTGCACACGTATCCGGAAAGGCAAAGGAGTTTGCGGTACTGCCTGGCAGGAGGGTGCCACGCTGTTGGTGCCGGATGTGGAAGTTTTTCCGGGACATATTGCTTGCAGTTCGTTATCCCGATCGGAAATAGTGGTTCCGCTGATAAAAGACGGTAAGGTATGGGGAGTGCTGGACATAGACAGCGATCTATTGAATTTCTTTGATGAAACAGATCGGAAATATCTGGAAGAAATGTGCGGCTATTTATCAAAATAATGACTATCTTTGCCGCCTCAAAATAAGAGTATAGTAGGTGGGACACATCAAAAAGATTCTATTATCGTTTCTGTTATTGACGCTGTTCGTAACGTACCAGGTAAGCATTACAATGTTTACTCATGTGCATTACGTGAACGGTGTGATGATAGCTCACTCTCATCCCTACAAAGGTACCCACTCGCATACTGCTTCCAACATTATTGTTATTGCACATTTTGCCGCATTCCATTCTTTGGAAGTCGATGTGCATTATGATTTTACACCCGAACGCCCGATTCTGTTCACCGTAGAGATACCGGAGAGTATACCGGTGACGGCCGGAACACATCTGCAGGTGATTTCTTTGCGGGCCCCTCCGGCAGAGTTAGCTTAAAAATGGGGATATGTCAAAATTCGCATTCACCACATAATCGGTGGTGGGCTATGCTCCCCTCTTTTCTTTTACTCATTTACATTTAAATATACAACTGCGAATCAGTATTTGGGAGTGAACATAATGCTTCCAAAAGGTGGGCACTGTGTGTAAGTGTGTTCATGTGGTACTGCTGATTCGTCTTTTATGGCTAACAAAAAAGAATGAAACATTATATAGTTATGCTTGTGCTTGCTTGTGTAAGCATGAGTTCGTATGCGGTCAATCCGATTAAAGAAGGTAATATGATTGCCGGACACGTTATTGTGAAGGGCACTGAAGAAAGTATCCCATTCGCAACAGTGATGATTCTGGGAACCAACCGCGGTGCGGTGTCCAATGAGGAAGGACAATTTGAATTCCGTAAACTGGCTGCCGGTAAATATACGCTCCGTGTACAGGTGATGGGGTATAAAACACAGGAAAAAACAATTACAGTCAGTGCAGAGGCTACGTCCGTGGTTCATTTCCAAATGGAAGAAGTAAGTTTTACGACAGATGAAGTGGTGGTTTCGGCCAACCGGAACGAGGTGAGCCGAAAGGCGGCACCGGTGGTCGTAAACGTGATGAGCGCTAAACTGTTTGAGACGGTGAACTCTACCGATCTGGCTAAATCGTTGAACTTCCAGTCGGGTCTTCGGGTGGAGAACAATTGCCAGAATTGCGGTTTCCCACAGGTGCGTATCAATGGGTTGGAAGGTCCTTACTCGCAAATCCTGATTAACAGCCGTCCTATCATCAGCGCTCTCTCGGGAGTGTACGGACTGGAACAGATTCCGGTAAACATGATCGAACGTGTGGAAGTGGTACGCGGTGGTGGTTCGGCGCTGTTCGGTGCCAATGCCGTAGGAGGAACGATCAATATTATTACGAAAGACCCGATTAATAATTCTTTCCAGGTGGCAAGCACGATGTCTAATATGAATGGCAAGTCGTGGGAGCAATATATGGGAGGAAACGTTTCTTTGGTGGCAAAAGACAATTCGTACGGTATCGCCTTGTACGAGACCTATCGTAACCGGAATCCTTATGATGCCGACGGAGACGGTTTTTCGGAACTCGGTAAGCTAAATATGAATACATTCGGGATGCGTGCTTATTATCGTCCTAACTATTTTAGCCGTATCAATGTGGAGTATCACACGACAAACGAATTCCGGCGGGGAGGAAATAAGTTCAATTTGAAACCTCACGAGGCGGATATTACTGAACAAACGAAACATATCATCAATAGTGGAGGAGTGAGTTACGATCGTTACTGGGGCGAGAAGCATAAAATGTCCGTATACGGTTCTATCCAGCATACGGATCGCAACAGCTATTACGGAGCACAGAAAGACATGAATGCCTATGGTAAGACAAACGATCTGACTTGGGTAGTGGGAGGTATGTATGTGGGCAACATGGACCGCTGTCTTTTTGCTCCGGCTACGTTTACCGGCGGTGTAGAGTATCAGAGCAACTCACTACACGATGTGATGACGGGATATCACCGCGACATGCAGCAGGATGTGCGTATTGCCGGAGGTTTTGTACAGAACGAATGGCGGTTGAATCGCTGGACGATGCTTGTAGGGGCACGTCTGGACAAGCATAACCTGATCGATCATCCGATTTTTAGCCCGCGTGTGAATTTCTTATATAAACCGAGCGATAATTTGCAGGCACGTCTGACATACTCTACCGGATTCCGGGCACCACAAGCATACGATGAAGACTTGCATGTAACGGCTGTGGGGGGTGAAGGAGTACAGATCCGGTTGGCCGACGGACTTCGTGAAGAGCGCTCCAACAGTTTCAGCGGTTCGGTGGATTGGTCGTTCCCGATGGGGCACTGGCAGTCAAACATTCTTCTCGAAGGGTTTTATACGGATTTACATCATGTATTTGTGCTCGAAGATATCGGTGAGGACCAAAATGGAGATAAGATAAAAGAGCGCCGGAACGGCAGCGGGGCCAAAGTATATGGTGTCAATCTGGATGCAAAGGTAGCCCATGGACGCGAAGCGCAGTTGCAGTTGGGATTTACGGTGCAGCGCAGCAGATATAACCGGGCGGAAGTATGGACCAGTGAAGGAGAAGAAGAGC
>ERZ824522.2148-NODE-2148-length-10825-cov-2.434355_pt1 | contig 10825 bp, 6 predicted proteins | sample MGYA00519935_ERZ824522 | MGnify/ENA primary metagenome ERZ824522 (study PRJEB31778, sample SAMEA3449160) | human gut metagenome | biome: human gut; feature: human-associated habitat; material: faeces | place: United Kingdom | collected 2010/2012 ...
TTGTTCCTAAGAATTAGGTTTTAGGTTTGACTTGTGGTAACTTCTGGAAAAAGCTTGTCTAGGATTTTTGGAGTGATAGCTTGTCCAGGACCTTCAGCACAATAGGTGTGCATATACATAGAGGGATTGAAATTGAGCTCGATACAAGTGCAATGAGGTTTTTCCTTGCTAGCAGGCTGAGTTTTATCTGGAATGATGAGGTCAACCCCGCAAGCCCAGGCCCCCATGCTAGTCGCCATAGCTGCAGCTAATTCTTGATAGGATGAATCCATGGTCTCAGTGACATCAATAGAGTCACCGCCCGTAGAGATGTTGGAGTTACGGCGGAGATTGACCTTTTTCCCTTCTGGGAGAATATCATCAGGTGCATAACCTTGCTGAGTCAACATCAGTTGTTCGATGTCTCCTAGCTCAATGATTTCCAGCGGTGAGCGGTGGTCACGGCCTCGCAATGGATTGGCATTTTTCTGAGCGACTAATTCACGAATGGTGTGTTTGCCATCACCGACAACATTAGCAGCGACACGAAGGAGAACAGCCTCACAACGCCCGTCCAGAATGAAGAAACGGTATTCGGTTCCTGGGATAAATTCTTCAACAAGAACAGCTGTATCTTCTGCAAAGGCAATTTCGAGAGCTTTCTTATAGTTATCAAGGCTGGCAGGCTCTTGGAAAATGGAAATGCCCAGACCGAAGTTGGTTGATTTTGGTTTAACCACAATTTGCTTGCCCTTGATAAGAGGATAGTAGGCTAGACCTTGTTCTAGACTGGTAAATTCGTCGCCGGCAGGGACAGGGAAGCCAGCATCAGCCAGGATTTTTTTGGTCACGGTTTTATTAGCCATGGCAAGAGGAACTACATAGTTGTCTTTTGAGGTCATGTTACCATTTTTGACGTACTCAACATGATCTTTATGCCAGAGTTTAAGGAATTGATCCTGCTCATCTAGGATTTCAAAATGAAGCCCTTTTTGAATGGCATCAAAGAGCAGCATCTGGGTAGAAAGTTCCATTTCCTCATAACCCTTAAGGGCATAGTGGGCAGTCCAGTCGTAATCATGATAGGCAAGAGCCTTGTCGAGGGCAAAGTCAGCAAGGGACTTGTCTTTGATATGAGGAAGAAGTTGAGCAGCTAGTGTCTGACTAGGATCTGCAAAGGCATCTTTAACTTGTTTGACCAAACCTTGATGATAGTCACCAAGCCCAAAGTGTTGCACCAGTTGGTCCAGAGCTGTCGTAATGTTCTGAGTTTCAGCTTCAGAAGGTAGAGGTTCTAAAGGATGAGAGAGGGCAACTTTTTCATTCAGCGCGTGAGCTTGATCCAGAGCCTGATCAACATTTTCAGGGGCATCCATCCAGAGGAAGGCTAGAAGGAGTAGGTGTACGGTATCCATGGTAGTTTGGCTAATACCGATACGCTCAAAGGGGTTGAGGTCGAAGTTACGGAATTCCAGGTAGGTGATTCCCTTGTCAAGGAAGGAGCGATTAACCTTTTGTCCACGGAAACGAACAGCCGAGTAAAATTCCTTCTCCGCAATCAAATCACCTTGTTCGATATAGTTTTCGATGGCAGAGACATAGTCTTCTAGGCTTGCAAAAGATACTTGGATTTCTTCCTTATTGACATAACCATGGTCGCTGTTTCGGAAGGAACGCACGGGTTCTGGCACTTCTTGGTCGAAGAAGCCTTGCTCAGCAACAGGTGCAGCACCAAAGAGATAGGTAATCACCCAACGATAGCGCAAATAGTTCTGAGCCAGCTTAAGATAGAGGGCGTTCTTGAAAGCAATCATATCAGTCTGGTCACTTTCTTTGAATAAAGCCTCAACCAAATCTTTCCCAAGTTCCATATTATAGTGGATACCTGAGATAGCTTGAAGTTTAGTTCCGTATTTTTCAGCCAAGTAGTTACGATAATGGCGTTCGAATTCATTTTCCAGTTGAGCGACTTGGATTTCTTGGGCCTTGATACGAGGTGGCATGGACAAGGGCCAGAGAAGTTCATCTTTACTGATGGAACGTCCAGCTACATCGGTAATGGCTCCAAGAAAACGACGAGCCTCAGTGGTGGATTTAGCAACTGGCGTGATGAGTTCCATTTGAAACTCACAAAAATCTGTTTGAATATAAGGATGGAAACTTCGAGCTCCTAGGCAAGAAGGGTGAGGCGTATGTGCTAATTTTCCCTGTCTATCGACACGAAGACTTTCGCGTTCAATTCCAAAGTTAGCTTGAAGGATAGGGCTGGTAGGCTCCAGCTTTTGAAGCAGTTGATTTATAGTCATAGAGTCACCTTTTCATCTAATGTTAGTGTTAGTCTATTATAAATAGGAACAGAAAACAAATTTCTGCTACGTTTGGCTATGATTTACGAACATTTATGATAAGTTTGTGAAAAATGAGCAGCTTTTAGAGCGATATTTTTATCAAACATCGTAAAAAACTTACAAATGTTAGCAAAATGATATTATGCTTGCAATTTTACTCAATTTAACCTATACTAATGACATATATATGAGAACGAAAAAATCCCTAGGGTCTGCCCTCAGGGGCTTTTGTATGCTCTCAAAAGGGTATGACCGTTCTTTTATAGATAAATGATAAGCATAAGACTGTTAGTTTTATGCCTAGAGTAGACGATATTTTTCGCCGTGGTAACAGTTATCTAAATCTGCTAAGTCTTGTTGAGAGCAGAGTAGGATACTAACAGTTCGCTCTGCTCAACAGCGATGCTTTCACCGTGATGATATTCCTATAACTGCAGAAGCAGTTATAGGAAGCGGAGTTATCGAGACTTTGGCTCGATAACTAGTCATGGAACGACTGAGTCGGTCGCTGACGTCCGCCATCACTTAAGAAAGCATCAAAAAAGAAAAATATCAAAAGAAAAAAAGAATAAGAATAAAAACGGAGGTAATTATGTTTCAAACCCTGATCGCCCAGATAAAGGAATACAAGAAACCCTCAATCCTAGCGTCCCTCTTCATGACGCTAGAAGTCATGTTTGAGATTTCTATTCCCTTTGTCATGGCCAATCTTTTGGACAAAGGTGTCCAGCAATCTAACATGTCTAACATTTGGCTCTATGGTGGCCTCATGTTGGTCTGCGCCTTCCTGTCGCTTTTCTGTGGGATGCAGTCGGCACGCTATGCGGCCTTTGCCTCTGCTGGATTTGCCAAGAATCTACGTCAGGCTATTTTTAAAAAGGTTCAAACCTTCTCTTTTGAAAATATCGATAAGTTCTCAGCTGGTGGTTTGGTAACACGTATGATGACTGACGTTACCAACGTGCAGAACTCTTACCAGATGATTATCCGTATCTGTGTACGTGCACCCCTTAACTTGATCTTTGCCATTGCAGCAAGTTTCCTGATTAATGGCGAAATGGCTTGGATTTTCGTTGGTGTGACTCTCTTCCTTGGTCTGGTTTTGGCTATTATTACCAAAATCGTTTACCCTCTCTTTACTCAAGTGTTTGAGGCTTATGACAACCTCAACAACAGTATCAAGGAAAACATCACTAACATGCGTGTGGTGAAATCCTATGTTAAAGAGCAGGAAGAGACGGACAAATTCAAGAAGGCCTCACGTCGTATTTACAAGATGTTCATGCGTGCTATTCGTGTGGTTGTCATGTCTAACCCAGCCATGATGTTGTCTATGTACGCATCCTTCCTCATGATTTCTTGGTTTGGTGCTCACCTTATCGTTGTCGGCAAGCTATCTACAGGTGAATTGACTTCGATGTTCAGTTACACCATGACCATCCTCATGTCACTCATGATGTTCATGATGATCTTTGTCATGTTGTCTATCTCTACAGCATCTGTTGAACGTATTGATGAAGTTCTTAACACTGAAGCCACCATTGTTTCACCTGAAAATGGTTTAACAGAAGTTGCAGATGGTTCTATCAGCTTTGATCATGTGGATTTCTCATACACGGATGAAAATGGTGACAAGACCCATGTCCTCAAAGATATCACTTTGGATATTAAGTCTGGTGAAGTTATTGGTATCCTTGGTGGAACGGGTTCGGGTAAATCAAGCTTGGTTCAGCTGATTCCTCGCCTTTATGATGTGGAAGAAGGTCAGGTTAGGGTTGCCGGGCATGATGTTAAGGACTATGATTTGGATAGCTTACGTAAGCAAGTTGCCATGGTCCTTCAAACCAATGTCCTTTTCTCAGGAACCATTAAAGAAAATATGCGTTGGGGAAATAAACAGGCAACAGATGAGGAAATCATTGAAGCTTGTAAGATTGCCCAAGCTGATGAATTTATCCAAGAGTTTAAGGATGGCTATGATACCAAGATTGAACGTGGTGGAGCCAATGTCTCAGGGGGACAACGTCAACGTCTTTGTATCGCACGTGCCCTTCTCATGAATCCGAAAATTTTGATTCTGGATGATTCGACATCAGCAGTTGATACTAAGACAGATAGTTTGATTCGTCATGGTTTCGCGTCGAGTCTCAAGGAAACAACTAAGATTATCATCGGCCAACGTATTTCATCTATCCAAGATGCAGACCGTATCCTCGTTATGAATGATGGCCGTATCGATGCTATTGGTACTCATGACGACTTGATAGCTAATAATGCCATTTATCGTGAAGTATACAAGATGCAAACACAAGGGAAAGGAGTAGCAGATGCAGAATAAGAAAAAAGCTAATTGGGGCTCTCTAGCACGTCTTCTACGCTTTTTGTGGCAAGACTACAAACTTTCACTTAGTATTGCCTTTGTCCTCATTGTTGTTGCTTCTTTGGCAACGGTCAATTTGACGGCTTCTATTCAGTCCTTGGTTGACGTTTACGTTCAACCTTTGCTCAAATCTGGTAGCCATGACTTTGGGCCATTGTTACGTTTCTTGACTTCAGTGGCTGTCTTCTGTCTTATAGGTGTGCTTGCCAACTATGTGTCATCACTCCTTATGGCGACGATTTCGCAAGATTCTCTGCGTTCCCTTCGTAATCAGCTTTTTGCCCGCATGCAAAAGCTTCCGGTTCGCTACTTTGATACTCACCAACACGGGGACATCATGTCTATCTATACCAATGATATCGATGCCCTCCGTCAAGCTGTCGAGCAATCTATTCCACAGTTGTTACAAACGGCCATTACCCTTATCGGGGTGACTGTAACCATGCTTACGGTTAGTCCCCTTCTCTTTATCGTGGTCCTAGTCATGGTAAGCATCATGTTTATGGTCATCAAAAATGTATCAGCCAAATCAGGTCGTTACTTCGGTGAACAACAAAAGAACCTAGGGATTGAGAATGGTTTTATCGAAGAAATGATGTCAGGTCAAAAGGTAGTCAAGGCCTTCGTCCACGAAGAAGAAAGCATGGCTGACTTTGACAAGATTAATGAACAACTCTTTGAATCGTCATATTTAGCCAATCGCTATGCCAATGTTCTCATGCCAATTCTTGGGAACTTAGGAAATGTTTCCTTTGTTTTGACTGCCCTAGTTGGTGGACTCTTCGCTCTAAATGGTGTCGGTGGCTTGACTATTGGTGGTCTCATGGCCTTCCTACAATTGAACCGTTCCTTCAACGGCCCAATTACTCAGGTATCTCAACAACTTAACTTTGTTCTTATGGCACTTGCTGGTGCAGACCGTATCTTTGACCTTTTGGATGAACCAGAAGAAGTTGACCAAGGTAAGGTCACTTTGGTCAACTACGAATTGGTAGACGGTCAGATGGTTGTGACAGACAAGAAAACCAACCACTGGGCTTGGAAGCACCCACGTCCAAATGGCGACTACGAGTTGGTCGAGTTGGTCGGAAATGTGGTCTTCCAAGACGTTGATTTCTCTTACGATGGTAAGAAACAAATTCTTCATGGCGTTAACCTCTATGCAGACAAGGGGCAAAAGATTGCCTTTGTTGGTGCGACGGGTGCAGGTAAGACGACGATTACTAACTTGATTAATCGTTTCTACGACATCCAATCTGGTGTGATTACTTATGATGGAATTGATGTCAAATTGATTGAAAAAGATTCTCTTCGCCGATCACTTGGTATCGTGCTTCAAGATACGCATCTCTTCACAGGGACTATCGCTGAAAATATTGCCTACGGCCGTGCGGATGCGACCCGTGAAGAAATCCTTGAGGCCGCTCGTATTGCTAACGTGGATTCCTTTGTTCAACATCTGGACAATGGTTACGACACTGTTCTTACAGACGATGGTGCAGGCTTGTCTAATGGACAACGTCAACTGATTGCCATTGCGCGTGCTGCCCTTGCTAATGCACCGGTTCTTATCCTTGATGAAGCGACATCCTCTATTGACTCTCGTACCGAAAAAATGGTCCAAGAGGGGATGGACCGACTTATGGAAGGACGTACGGTCTTTGTTATTGCCCACCGTCTTTCAACCATCGTTAACTCTGACGTTATCATGGTTATGGACCACGGACGTATCATTGAACGTGGTGACCATGACAGCCTTATGGAACAAGGTGGTACCTACTACCGACTCTATACTGGTGGTCTTGAAATTGATTAAGATTAAAAGAACTCAGGTTTTGCCTGAGTTCTTTTGCATATGAAGAAAATGATTCTTTTGAGACTTTTCTTGTAAAAACGATAGATTTGATATCTTAAATCTCAACTTCTTCTAAACCATGTGAGTCTAGACGATAAATCTTTTGGCAAACTTGTCTGAGGTAGTTGACATCATGTGAGACTGTCAGAATGGCACCTGGATAGTTCTCGAAGAGCTGTCGGACTTGGGGTTGTGAGGTGGGTGAAAAATTTCTGGTTGGTTCATCTAAGATAAGGAGCTGAGGGCTTTCTAAGACCAGGTGTAGCAGGAGTAGTTTTCCTTTCTGTCCGCCAGATAAATCAGAAATGGCATGGTTCATTTCATCATGACTAAAGTTGAGGTTGGCGAGATGGGAGCTTATAACCTCTCGTTCAGACTTGTCGCCTGTCTTACTTAAAAACGCTATCGGTGACAAATCATTTTGAAAGATAGCGTCATAACGTTGAGGCATGTAGCCAATAGTCAGGTCTGTCTTCTTGCTAAGTTCTTGGTAGAGAAAGTGTAAGAGAGTGGATTTACCACAGCCGTTATCTCCAACAATACCAATTTTTTCTTGCCCTTTCAAAGAAAGTTTGAGATGGTCAATGGTTAGGTGAGGAGCGATGTTTATCTGCTTTTCATCCAGATTTAAGAGATATTTTCCCTGAGGTAGAGGAGTGATATGAGAGAAAAATAGTTCAATACTGTCTTCTTTATCAGGCATTTGTGTCATATCTTGGGCAAGACGGTCGTAGCGTTTCTCTTGCGAGAGGACTGCTTTCATCTTTTTGGCAACCAATCGTCCTTGCGTGCTATCATGCGTATTACGTAGGGTAGTTTGGACATTTTGTTTGATACGGCGATGCTTGGCCATGGCTTTGTCATAGGCTTTTTTCTCGGTTTTCGCTTGCTGCATTTGTTGCTGGAAGGCATCAGTGCGTTGCTGGCTATAGTTATCATAGTCGAGGTGCTCCACACTAGTCCTTGCCTGACGGCGACGTTTAAGGAGTTCCAGATGGATAATGGTATCTGCTGTCTGGCTTAGTAGGTCTTCGTCATGTGAGATATAGATTATGGTTTGATCAGAATGTTTGATAAAATTTTTTAGCCAAGTCATAGTAGTCAAGTCCATATCGTTTGAGGGCTCATCAAGAAAAATGATGTCGTGGGGACGGGCTAATTCTCGGATGAGTTGAATTTTGAGTTTCTCGCCACCTGACAGAGAGGAGACAAGCTGACTGCTAGCAAAACGCTCACTATCAAAATGAAGTTCATCAGCCAGACGATAGAGGGTAGCATAGTCTAGGTCATAAGTATCCGCAAAGAAGTAGTCGTTAAGGGTTAGGGATTGTAAGTCATCCGAAATCTGTTGGGGAATATAGACCTGTGGGCTATCTGGTTTATTAATAGTTCCCTCGTAAGAAAGATGGTCGAAATGTGCTTTAGGATTGACAAGAAGGGCAAGGAGACTAGATTTTCCATTGCCTTCCTCCCCAATGATGGCGACTTTTTCACCAGTAGCTATCGTTAGATTTAAGTCATGAACGAGTTCACGCAAATCTTTGGTATGGGTAATAGTTAGATGTTGAATCTGTATCATAGGACCTCCTAGGTCTGAGTGCTTGTTGATAGTGTTTTATGGGTAGTACAGTTTTTACTTCAAACAATATCAAAGGTCAAAAAACAGTTCTACCTTATAAGATAGAACCGTCTTGAATCTAGCTAAAAAGCCCTCTAGGAGATAGTGATGGTGTGGATGCAAAAAAACTCAGATACCACCAATAAATTTTCTACAGAAAAAGAGCGCAAAAAAGACATGAAAACAATCTATCGAATAAAGCAGGTTTATTGTGAATAGACTTAGTTGTTCATGTCTCCATTTACCTCCGAATGTTACTTGCCTTGATTGTACGCTGTCCGAGAGATTTTGTCAAATGAAAATCAAAAATCCAACCCTCTTAGACCTCCGATGCACCTTATCAACAGTCTCCACCTATGCTATACTAGAATCAGTACTAAAATGGAGATTATTTATGGAAAATAAGTTTGTAAAGCAACCAACACCTAAGGGGGATAAGTCCACAAGAATTGTTTTTATAGGTCTCTTAGTGGCATTACTTTTTATAATCGCAGGGACGGCTATCTTCTTTGCTGTGAATAGTAGCAGTAAGGCTAACAAAGGTTCAGCTGCATCCAGTAAGTCGCGTACGACTGTCTATTCCGGCAGCAATGCAGAAGACCCCTTGTTCAAAATCACCCTGAAAACCTTCGGAGATAATAAAGAATTTTTACTCGTGATACCAAATCCTGGTCATGATAGAAACATGTTTAACATTGTGGGGGTAGCTGGTCAATACTTAGTCACTCAAGAGTACAAGGGGGATGAATCTGGTAAGAAAAATGCCAAGGGTGAGACACTTTATAAGTATGACTACTTTAATATCTATATGTATGACACGGAAAAACCAAATCAAAAACCTAAACAAATTGACCTCTTGAAATTGGCTAAAAAAGCTGGGGATGAAGATTATTTAAATCAGGCAAGTCTAAGGCTTTTCATGCTTAATGAGCAAGCTTACTTACAAATGCCTTTTGGTGCGTCATCAGCTGATTTTGCTTCTAATAAAAAATACCTCAATCTCAAAACGCAAAAGATTGAGGAAATGAATATTCCAGCTAACTCGAATACTTTGGACTCGGAATTGGATTACGCCAATGTTGATATGCGTAAGACTTTAGAGCCTTTTGGTCTTGAAATGTGGCCAGGTGCAACTAATGGTAAGGATCTAGATCATCCAAGAGAAACACCAATTGCGAGTCTCCCTGCTCTTTATTACATTTCTGAAAAAGACAGAAGCCTCAATATGGCTAGTACCAACTTTGTCAAAGAGCATAAGGATGCTTATGAAGCGATTAAGACCAAACATGCTAGGATCTACACCATTCCAAGCAAGATTAACAATGAAACCTGGTTCAATACCTTACTCCATTGGATGGCACCTGAAGGCCAGGATGCCTACGAGTTACCGGTTAGGGCATTTAGACCGACTCAGGAAGAAGGGAAAGTCAAGTCCTACCAAGAATTGCAGACTTGGAATGACAACCATATCAGAAAAAAATAGAGGAACTTACCTCTGAAACCGATAAGATTATGAACCCAAGTCTATGATACTTGGGTTTTTAGTGTTTTTGAAATGCTAATGGGAGACTTTAGTCGTGAAAGAGGATTATTAAATTGTATCAATGGTTTATCGAGGGTGTTACAGAATCGGATGTTTTGTAATAAGAAGGTGAAAATTAGAATCAAAGTGAGAATATTGGCCAATAAAATGAGTTAAACTCTCTCATAACTCTGACATCTTACTTGAATAATATGAGAAAGTTAGGAATGAAAAGAAAATAAAATAGAAAATTGTAAACGGTATAAAGCAAATAGAATCAAGGGTTTTACACTTGTAAGAATAAAAAATAAGCGAAAGTTGTTGGTTGAATTGTCAGACAACTTGATTTTTTTTTAAAAAATATCAATTAATCACTTGACCATGAATTGTCAGAATGTTAGAATGTAATAGAATCATGAGTTCAAGTATAGGATTCTTGTATACTCGTGACCTATAACTAACTATTTCATACAGAGGGAGACTTGAAATGAAAGACATTTTTAACAGACGTCAACGATTTTCATTGCGTAAATATTCGTTTGGTGTCGCTTCAGTCTTGCTAGGAACGGCACTCTTTGCTGCTCATACTGCACAGGCTGATGAAGTCACAGCACCTGATGCTTCTTCATCAAACCCTGGTTCATCAGTTGAGGGCGAGAGTTCTTCAGACCTGGTTGAGACGTCAACAGCATCAACAGCTCAAGCAGATCCTACTGCAGCTGTATCTTCAACTGAGGCGACTGCGTCAACATTTAACTTGACGCCAGAAGCTTCAACAACAGATAAGGCTGCCGCAGAGACAACTGACAAACAAGCTACAGAAACTGCAAAACCTGAAGCAGCTAAACCAGCTTCAGAGACTGCAAAACCAACTGAAAAAGCTGCTACAGAAACAGCTAAACCAGCTACAGCGGCATCTACAAATGCAGCTAGCAACAACGTTGAAACAACAGCTTCAGCGACAACCGCTGCAGCAACTCCAGCTGCAACAGCGGCTAATCGTACTGCTGCAACAGCCGCTCCAGTAGCTGAAGAAACAGCAGCAGCTGAAACTGCGGCAGCAGCAACAAGCGTTAAGCCAAACGTTACAGCACGTGCTTACTCAGTTAGAGCAGCTGCTGAA
>ERZ824522.2151-NODE-2151-length-10803-cov-2.994045_pt1 | contig 10803 bp, 9 predicted proteins | sample MGYA00519935_ERZ824522 | MGnify/ENA primary metagenome ERZ824522 (study PRJEB31778, sample SAMEA3449160) | human gut metagenome | biome: human gut; feature: human-associated habitat; material: faeces | place: United Kingdom | collected 2010/2012 ...
GCCCACCGGCTGTCCACCATCCGGGATGCGGATCTCATCCTGGTGCTGGACAAGGGCGACGTGGTGGAGCAGGGAACCCACGGCGAGCTGCTGGAAAAAGGCGGGTTTTACGCCAGTCTGTATAATTCCCAGTTCGCGGGGGAAGAAGCCTGAAAAAACGCCCGGAGGTAAGATTACCTCCGGGCGTCTGTTTGTTTATATAGTCCCGCTGTGCCGTATCGCGACTTGCATAACCTGCTACTAATAAGTCAAGCAGGTGGGCGCCGCCCAGGACGTTCCGACTCCCTTCTTCCCGCCGAAGCGGGGAGGTCTGTCATCCGGCCCCGGAGCTAGGCTCCCGAAGTCCAAGTGTAGTAGGGTTAAAAAGCCGCAGTCCGCGCACACAGCAGGAGGGCGGACGATGGAATCAGTTAAGAGGCTCCTCGTCTGCCGGGGATTCCAGTTCCTCGACCTCGTACAGGTCGGACAGGCGTTCCTCGAAGATTTCGGCGATCTCATCGAACACGGCGTCGTCTTCGATGGGCACCAGCAGATCCTCGCCGTTTTCCTCCGCCACTTCCAAAATAATCAGCTCGCCGTCGTCGTTGACGGATTCGTCCGCATCGTCATAGACGGGAAGAAGGGCCACATACCGCCCGTCGTCCGTCTCGATGGCGTCCAGCAGTTCGAACTGGTGCTCGTTTCCTTCGTCGTCCAGGACGGTTACCAAATCCGCGCCGTATTCATCCGACATAGTCTTTCTCCCATCCGCAGCGGTCCCGCCGGGGGACACGTTCGTTCAATTTTACGTACCGGCGGGTTTGCCCGCAGGACGTTACCACCATTTTACCCTGTAAACCGGGTTTCGTCAAGAGTAGGAGATTGGAATTTTCAATAAGTTAATAATTCCACTTTTCATCTTTTATTCACAAATAATATATTGACAATTCACAAATGAAGTGCTATACTACAATCAGCGAAAGGGAACAGAGAAGAACCTCACAGGGTGAGGAACCTGAGCCTGATCGTGAAGGCGAAAGAAAGGGGTGAGTCCCATGCACAGCGATTCAGAAGCACAGCAGATTGCCTGCGCGGGGCGGAACCCGCAGCAGGCGGAACAGCGGATCGACCCTGCATAGAGGCCATACCGGGAAGGAAAGCATGCGCATTCCGGCAAACAGGCAAGCAAAATCCATACTTGCAGCCTGCCGCGTTTTGCAGCATCTCCATCCAAATCAATCGGTGTATCAAAAATACCTCTTGGCGACGTTCGGTGTTCCGGCGCGAAAAGCGCCAGCGATGAGAGGATGACGGCCCGCGTTCCAGTGTTGCGGAGCGTGTTCCACCAGGGCCGGTGACTAAAGTATCCCCATCGTACAAGTAAATATGCGCAAGGTCCTGACTGGCTTTCCCGGAGGGAAAGGCCGATACCAATGATTTCTTCATATAAAATAGCGTGACCAATCTTCCCGGGAGGCAAAACCTCCGTATCGTGGCAGGCTATGAAATACTCTTTCCAGAACGGGATTCGAAACCTTGATTCCAGATGTTTGATGCCGAGGAAGCGGCATAAGGGAAAGTCAAAAAGGTGAGTCCAATGCCTTAAACAACATGTCACTTGGAACCATGCCTAGGCGATGCCCTATAGCGAGTTTGTCAGCCGTGGATGTCACGCGGGGGGACCGGAACGGGTGCCCGCCGAAAACTGCATAAGAAAGGTGAGTCCCATGGGCTAAACGCTTCCGCAAGGAGCAAACTTCGCATAGAACCGACTGCCGGCATATTTCACGCGGGGCCATCCCGCGGGAAAAGGTGAGTCCCATGGATTAAGAAATCCAACCCTTTGAGGTTGAGAAATCCTAAAAAACTGGAAAAGGTGAGTCCCATGGTGTAAAATGGCAGCGTATCCCGTAAAGACAGGGGAGTACGCTTCTTGAGAACGGGCATATCCGAAGAATGCCGTTCTTTGGTCGGCGGGGGCGCCGAACGGATGCGTCGGCAAATGACTGGACGTGTCCGAGCTGCTTCTTACAAAGGAGGATCATGATCACACCATTTCGATAACCTCCTCTGCCGTGTTGTGCAGAGGAGGTTATTGTATTATACCGCCCTCTGGGTAAACCGTATACAAAAAGGCTGTGGAATTACGGTCATAGCCTTTTTGGAGAAATCGGAGCGACAGCTTCGATTTCTGGAATGCGGCACACCGCACTTCCGATTCTCCGTTAAGTCTATGCCGCATTCTCCACAGCCTTTTTGTTATCGAGGGGATTATTCCCAATCGGGGAGGGCATGGGTGCGGATATACGTGAGGATTGCTTCGCCGGCGGCGGCGTTGAAATGCAGGCCGTCCCCTTTGTCAAAACGGGGATCCAGATTGTTGTCCGCGCCCTTGAGAGCCTGTGCCGTGTCGAGATAGTACAGGTTTTTCTCTTCCGCCAGCTTAAGCAGCTGCTGGTTGTACCAGTCGATGGTATCGTTGGCCATGCGGGGATCCTTCTGGGCGTACGCTTTCGAGACCGGCAGGATGGACTGGATAATCAGCCGGCTGTCCGGCGACTGTGCGAGCAGGGCGTCGATGAATTCCTCGTAGCTTTTCATAAAGCCGGTTTTCCCCATATAGGCCACCCCGTTGATGCCGAAGGCCACGAGCATGATGTCGGGCTTTCGGATGCCCACCGCCTGGGGAATCGTCAGCAGCTTGCCTGTGCCCAGGTCGATGATCGCTTTGTTCAAGGCGACGCTGTGGCTCAGTCCGTTTTCCGCAAAGGTGTTGGCGGAAGAGATCTGACGGCTGTACAGCATGCCGTTGATGCGGGAATCGCCCAGAAACAGGATTTTTTGCGTGTAAGCGTCCCCGGCATCCGCGGTCTTTGCAAGCAGCGTGGAGGAGGGGGGCGTCGTGGTTTTGGCGGGGCTCGAGGAACCCGTGGACACGGAGACGGTGGTCGACGCGGACGAGGGGGAGGCGCCGCCGGAGGCCGCGGACGAGGAAAGTCCCTCCGCCATTGGGCTGATAGTGGGGATCTGCCTTTGCAGGCCAAGATATATGGCGAACAGGGAGCCGCCGCCCGCCAGGACGATGACCAGCAGCAGGCTAATCGTTCTCCAGGCGGCGGAGGGCTTACCATGCCGCCCGGTTCGTCGGGAGGTGGAGGACAAAGCGCGTCACATCCTTTGAATGCCTAGCAGTTTAGTAAGGGGCGGCGAAAAGTCCGCCCGGGGTGCAGTATACCATAAACCGGCGAACGTTGCAACTTTTGGGGAGAAGGCGCGTTTCCATGCCGGGATATCGAAACACCCACGCGGCGGTAAAGCATCTTGCGCGGCGGAAGAAATTGTGGTATACTGTTCCAGGATTATGCGGGTATGGCGGAATTGGCAGACGCGCTGGATTTAGGTTCCAGTGCCGCAAGGCATGCAGGTTCGACCCCTGTTACCCGCACCAAACCAATATAATCCGAACCAAATCTTCTTAATCGGAGATGGGTTCGGATTATTTGTTTTCTTCGAGAAGTTCGAGGATACGCATTTCAGAAACGGCGTGGTAAAGCGTCCAGAATCCAAGCCCAGAGGGCCGAGAAAACCAAAGATATAGAGGCGTATCTGAACGCCGTCACGGAGTATAAGCCCTATGAAAACTGAACGAACGCACAAAAGGGGATGGCGGTCTGCCATCCCCTTTGCCATGCTGTTTTAGGAGCATATACCCCTTGGATTTGTCTTATCTCTATCGTCAGGCGACATTCTCGCTGTTGCTGTCTTTGTCCGTTTTTGCCCCGTCCTGCGCCGCCTTCCATTCGGCAAATTCCCGCTGCCCTTCCTCACTCTCGTAAAAGGCGAGGATGTCCGGCAGCAGAATTCGGGCGATGTTCTCGATCTCATGCTGCGGGATGCCGCTGTTGTTGGTGAGCTTTTTCCGCCTGCTCAAGTTGCACCTCCGAAAAAGTATTTTGCCGCAGCTTTCTCCCGTGCGGCGGAGGAATGGCGTCTTGAGCGTCTTTTGCCGTCTGTGCCTCTTTTCCCTTCGCATCCTTCCTTTTCCTATCTGAAAATAAAAATGCAGCCGCCTGTCAAGCCTTTCAGCCCGTCTGCGTCTGCATGATGTCTTGTATCTGAAATTGTGCTTTTATTATAACAGCGGAGAGGCTGCACGTCAATACCACGGGACGGAGCGGCTGACAGCGTAATTTGGGCAGCGGCTACCGAAATTGTTCTGTGGCTTGCAGATTGGAAAGGGTCGTAGCGCAGCAGCCGCCAGCCGTCAATGGTCAAGATGAACGCTTCGCGCCATTGACTGCCGCCGCCCGCCGCGCTTTTGGGCGGACAAGACGGGCAGGCACAGCTTGTGCCTGCCCGTCCATACACATGCTGGCGATTGTAGATGTTGGATTTTCAACCGGAGTTGTAGTCGGGTGCGCCCTGTTTTGGGGCGTACCCGCCGCTGTTGCTTGCTACCTATCTTCGTATGGTGGCGGCGCGGGAGCGTTTGCGTAAAGCAGGGTTTGGGAAGGCACTCCCCAACAAGCTTCCGATGGGACGGAATGAGCGGCAGGCGAAATCCGGCTCTGGAAATTCAGCTCTGCCTTTGTCGTAAGCTGCTTATTTCTTCCTTTTATAACCTACAACACCAGATGCCCGATAGATGTGTGTTGACTGCATTAGCTTTTTCAATGCCCATGCTGTGATTCTTGGTCTAAGGTCGGTAGAAATCGCCGCTCCCGCATGATATAATAAATTTGGAAAAGTTATTTCCTGCCCACGCAATGAACGGCGATTTTTGTTGTCTATATAGGTGAAAGGCCTTTACGCAGAGAGAAGGGAGGGCGCAATGAGAGACCATGAGATCATAGAATTGTACTGGGCGCGTAACGAGAGCGCGATTGCCGCCACCGCAGAAAAGTACGGGAGCTACTGCCATACGATTGCATATAACATACTTCGTAACAAAGAGGACGCGGAGGAATGTGCCAACGATACATACCTCGGCGCATGGAATTCGATCCCGCCGCAGCGTCCGAACCGTTTGTCGATCTACTTAGGAAAAATCACGCGCAACCTCGCTCTGAACCGTTATAAGCGGTATACTGCCGAAAAACGCGGACACGGACAAGTAGTCCTCGCGCTGTCTGAGTTGGAAGCCTGCGTTCCTTCGGAAAAGACTGTGGAGCAGACCATCGAAGAAAATGAGTTGGCTGCCGCCATTGACCGCTTCCTGTATGCAAAGCCCAAGCTGAACCGTAACATTTTTGTCCGCAGATACTATCATCTCTACGCAATACGGGATATTGCGGACGCATACGGAATGAGCGAGAGCAAGGTGACGTCTTTGCTTTTCCGTATGAGAAACGAATTAAGACGATTTCTTGAAAAGGAGGGAATTATGCTATGAAAACCGAAGTTCTTCTTCGTTCGATCGGAAAGATCAATGACGAGCTTATCGCTGACGCGGAAAGCGAAGCAAATACCAAAAGAAAGCCCGGTTGGGCCAAGCTTGGAATCATGGCTGCCTGCCTTGCACTGGTTCTCTGCACCGGCATCGCCACACATGCCATCCGAAGCAATGCGACAGCAGGCACCTTCACAATGGATGTCAACCCCAGCGTGGAATATACGATTGCCAAAAGCGGGATCGTTAAGAATGTCCGCTGCTTGAACAACGATGCGGAAAATGCGCTCAGTGATGTTGCGCTGGGAAAGCAGAGTGTCGAGACCGCTCTGACGCGCACGGTCGCCGCCTACGAGGCCTGCGGATATATGGAAAACGGCGAAGCGACTGTTCTGATTTCTTTTGATTCCCGTCTTGATGCGAATGCCGAGCTAAAGGCATCGCTCTCTGCGGAGATCCAGCAGACCCTGGAGCAGACCGATGCCGTCGGCACGCTGGTTTTCCACTCCGAACTGACGGAAAACGCCGAAGTGGCGAAGATCGCCGAGGAATTCCATGTTTCCCTTGGCCGCGCCGACTGGATCCTTACCGCAGCAAACAAAACCGGGTTGCCCACGGACGAGGTCGCCCGCATGTCGTTGGATGAGCTTCTTAAATTCCAAGAGGCCTCCGGCATTGCTTCTGTCAGTGTATCGAAGTTCATCTCCTTGGAGGAAGCAAAGAAGATTGCGCTGAAGGACGCGAAGCTTGATGAACTGGTGCAGAAGATCGTGTTCACCCGAGAGGAGCTGAGCCGCAATCAGGGCAAGCCCTGCTACCTGCTGGAGTTCTACACCGGGACGAATCAATATTTCTACCAAATCGACGCAAAGAGCGGCAGCATTATTTACGCCGGGAAATTTATCACTCTTTCCGAAGCGAAGAAAATCGCCCTGGATGATGCCGGATGCAAGGATAAAGTCAGCTTTACCGAGGAAACCCTTGTGAGCGGCGGCATTAAAACGCCTTACTACCGGCTCGTCTTTGCCGATGCAAAAACACAGTGGACATACCGCATTGATGCGGTGCTGGGTATCGTTCTGGAGAAAAAGCAGAAAGAGACCGCCACAACGGAAATCGACACTGCAGATTTCATCTCTTTGGAAGAAGCAAAGAAGATCGCCCTGAAGGACGCGGGACTTGATGAAGCCACACAAAAGATCGTGTTCACCCGAGAGGAGCTGAACCGCAATTCTGGCAAGCCCTGCTACATCTTAGAGTTCTACACTGCGAAGAAGCAGTATTCTTACAAGGTGGACGCCAAGAACGGCAACATCATGGAGGCTTACCACTTCATTCTTCTGGCGGACGCGAAGAAAATCGCACTGGACGATGCCGGGGTCAGCGAAAAAGTCACCTTTACCGAGGAAACGCTGGTTGCCGGCGGCATCAAGTCGCCCTACTATTACTTCGCCTTTGAAAGTGCCTCTGCTCGCTGGACCTACAAAATCGACGCCGTTCTGGGCGTGATCATGGATAAGACCTGCGATAAGATCATTCCCCCTGCCCCGGAGTTTATCGGCTTGGAAAAGGCAAAGCAGATCGCGTTAGAGGACGCGGGGCTGGATGAGACAGCGCAAAAAATCGTGTTCACCAGAGAGGAGCTGAGCCGCAATTCTGGCAAGCCCTGCTATATTCTGGAGTTCTACACGGATAAGTGTGCGTATTCCTACAAGATCGATGCAGTATCCGGGGAAGTTATCGGGAAGAAAGCCGGGTGGTTTTCCCGTCAGGTGTCCGAGACTGTGCCGGACACGTCTCAAAATTCCGATTCCAAGCAGCGCAGGGGAAACTAATCAAAACATGACTCGTTCAAGCCATAGAAAATGGGGACAGGCTATAATATTCAAAGGCGGTCTCAAATCGGTGCAGCCGCTGACCGAATGACAGCGGCTCACCACTGCCTCTAACCCTAAAAGCTCAAGATTTTTCGTAAGGGAACAAATACTACCCCCAAAAAGGCGAAAAAATCTATTTTATAGTCCTACCACATTTTGGCCGGCATGACGTTTGTCTCCATATACAACTTCTTGGCGTCTGTTCTCAGGAGCATCGGCAACACCGTGGTTCCCCTGCTTTTTCTCGCGGCGGCGGCGGTGACCAATATCGTGCTCGATCTGGTTTTTATCCTGGCGCTGGATTTGGGCGTGGCGGGGGCAGCGCTGGCGACGGTGATCGCGCAGGCCCTTTCGGCGATCGGCGTGTCACTGTATGTTTTTGTCAAGGCCAAAGACCTGTGTCCCCGACGGCAGCACAGGCATTATGACCGTGAGCTGCTGCGAAAGATCATCAGCAATTCGGTATTGACCTCCATCCAGCAATCGATTATGAATTTCGGCATACTGATGGTGCAGGGGCTGGTCAACAGCTTCGGCTTTGCCGCAAGCGCCGCGTTTGCGGCTGTGGTGAAAATCGACGCATTCGCGTATATGCCGGCCCAGGATTTCGGCAATGCGTTCTCCACGTTTATCGCGCAGAACCATGGGGCGAAGCAGGCGGAACGCATCCACAAGGGCACGATTACCGCCATGAAGATGTCCAGCGTTTTCTGCGTGCTGGCGTCTGGCTGCGTCTATGTGTTCGCCCGGCCGTTGATGCGGCTGTTCGTGAAGGCGGGCGAGACGGAAATCATCGCCATCGGCGTGCAGTATCTGCATATCGAGGGCGTATTCTATGTGGGCATCGGTTTGCTTTTCCTATTGTACGGACTGTTCCGCGGGTATGGGCGGGCCGGCGTCTCCATCGTGCTGACCGTGGTGTCGCTGGGAAGCCGTGTGGCGCTGGCGTATGCGCTGTCGGCAATTCCGGCCGTCGGTATGGTTGGCATCTGGTGGTCGGTGCCCATCGGGTGGGCGCTGGCGGATATTGTCGGCATCGGGATTTACCTGAGAGAAAGAAAGCAGGCGGCTTAGCCGCCCGTGGGGATAAAAAAGACCGCCGGTATATGCAAGAGGGACAACCTGTGTGAAGAAAAAACGGCGGACATCGTCGCCTGCGCTATGGCCTCCAGAAAGTCGTGCAGGCGGCTTTGTCTTCCAGGTTATATCGAATCATGGCCTCGAGCAGCGCGTAATCCACCGGCCGGTCCCATTCCATGCGCAGCAGCTGCTGGCTGTGCGAATAGCCGGCCCGGCGGATATCCTCTGAAAAACGCTCGAGCCCCGCTCTTTCCGGGGCGATCGCCAAGTGGTTTTTGGCCGTGCTGAAACCGATGATAAAGGTGCCATGATGGGTAAACATCGGCTGGCTCCAGGCAGTTCTCGGCGTCAGCTCGGGAAAAGTCTCGGCCACCCAAGCCAGCACCTCCTGTATGCGCGCCCGGTGGCGGGGATCCCCGATCCGCTCCAAATACTCGTCAAACAGCTCCATAAGTGCCGCCTCCTGACAGGTTGTGGCCGTTGCCGGCCCCATTAGTATCGCCGGAAAAATGCGGAATCCTCAGGCCGGTCGACGCTTTTTGCCCCATGTGCTATACTGGAGGCGGAAATGAACGGGAAGGGGATGCAGACGATGCGTACATCGGAGGAAATGTTCCGCTTGATACTGGATGTGGCACGGGAGGACGACCGGATTCGGGCGGTGGTGCTGTCGGGATCGCGCGCCGATCCGGAGGTGCCGCGGGATCGATATCAGGATTACGATATTCTGTTTTTGGTACGGGAGGTCGCCCCGTTTTACAACAACACGGCTTGGATAGAAACGACCTTCGGCCGGCCCGCCGTCATGCAGATGCCGGAGGTTATGACCCATCCGCTGCTGCCGCCGGACGGGGATGGGCATTTCACCTATCTGATGCTGTTTGAGGATGGCAACCGCATCGATTTAAGCATCGATAACCGCCCCTATATCGACGACGGGGAACCGGCCGTCGTTCTGCTGGACAAGGACGGCCTTCTGCCGAAGCTGCGGCCCCGGAAAGAGTATTGGCATATCCAGCCGCCGGACAGGTCGGTATACCGGGACTGCTGCAATGAGTTCTGGTGGTGCCTGAACAATGTGGCGAAGGGCATTGCCCGGGATGAACTGCCCTATGCGATGGAAATGTTCCAGAAATATGTCCGGGACATGCTCAATGAGATGGTGCGGTGGGCGATTGGTGTGCGCACGGGATTTACGGTTTCCGCGGGAAAATGCGGCAAATATTTCAAGCGCTATCTGCCGGAGAGCCAATACCGCCTATATGCGCAGACTTATGCAAGCGGCGATTACACCAGCCTGTGGGCGGCGGTGTTCACCGCCTGCGAGCTGTTCCGGCTGACCGCGGGGGAGGTGGGCGCGTATTTTGCGTTTGCCTACGACGAGCGGGAGGACCAGAACATGACGGCCTATCTGCTCGCCGTCAAAACACAGTGGGAACAAGCCGGCCCCCCTTGAAAGGGAGCGCGAATAAGAAGACCGCATCCGTTAAGCGACGGATGCGGTCTTTTTGTCGTTATAGGGCGGCCATGGCGGCGTTCAGGGCCGTCCGGGGATCCCCCGACGGCTCGGTGGGGTAGGGGTCGCCCAGGGTGGTGAAAAAGTATTCGGCGTCGTACCGGCTGTAATCCGCCACCGGCCGGCCGGTCAGCAGGGAGATGCGCAGCAGGCGGATGTACGATTCCCAGCGAGGCCGGTAGAAATCCCCGAGCAGGCCGCTCCATTCCCGGGCGGCGTAGTCCCGCAGGCCGATGGCCCCCTGCCGGTCGCCCCAAAGGGTCAGCAGGGTACGGGCCTGCCACTCGAAATAGGTTTTCTCCTCCGGTGTGCGGCCGCAGGCCTTCGCCCTCTCCAGCCACGGGCCCAGCAGCATGTGCCGGTCGGTGGACACCAGCGCCTCCTGCACCGGGTAGAGGGCCAGAAACGCGTCGGCGCAGGCGTCGAAGGCAGCAACGTCCTGATCCTGGAAGGCCTTCTGCAGCCCTTCCACATAGCCCCAGGCCTTGTTAGCCAGGGCCTGGCGGACGAAGTCGATGACGTCCAGCCGATAGGGATCGCCCTCGGCCAAGGCCTCCCAGCCCTCCAGCAGCAGGCGGCAGGCGTCCTCCAGCCGCCGGGTATCGTAGTTGAAGGTGGGCAGGCTGTAGGAGGACACCATGTCCACCGTCAGGGAGGGGCGGGTGCAGAAGGCGGATTCCCGGGGAGAAACGGAGGTGTCGGCCAGATACACCTCGTTTTTCAGAATGCGCCATCCTTCCAGCACGGAGGGCGGGCACGCGCCGTATCGCTGGGTCAGGCAGGCCTCCAGCCAGGCATCCTCCTCAAAGGGGGCTTGCCGCAGGGCCAGATCGGCCACGGCATCGAAGAGGATTTCGTCGGTTTCCACCCCTTCCGGCAACAGGGCGACACCCACCATGGAGCAGGCGGGATCGGCGGCGTAGCGGTGCGGCTCCCCCAGCAGCTTGCGGAGATTGCCGCGG
>ERZ824522.2160-NODE-2160-length-10759-cov-3.232717_pt1 | contig 10759 bp, 9 predicted proteins | sample MGYA00519935_ERZ824522 | MGnify/ENA primary metagenome ERZ824522 (study PRJEB31778, sample SAMEA3449160) | human gut metagenome | biome: human gut; feature: human-associated habitat; material: faeces | place: United Kingdom | collected 2010/2012 ...
TCCTCCTCCGTCATAAGTGATATGCGACCGGGGTATATCACTTATTAAGGCAATCTCCTCCTCCGTCATAAGATCTGCTGCAATTTCAAAATGAAAATTAGTTACACCATTATCGTGTTTCTTAATATATGACCAAATTTCCATTGCATGCTTCTTGTTGCAATTAAAAGTTCTGTCCACAAACTTAACCTGATTAGTATTATTGTCTATGAAAAACTGAAGTTCCTTCTTAACCAAATCAAGACTTCTAAATCTTAATCTTTTGTCAATGGATGAAAGACAATAACTGCATGAAAAAGGGCAGCCTCTGCTTGTTTCATAGTAAATAATCTTGTTTTCAAAGTCCTTCATCTCCTTATAAACAAAAGGAATGTCCGACATATCAACAGGCTGTTGAGGTTTGTTGATTATAATCTGGATTCTCTGTTTTTTTGAACAATCTAGTATTCCTGTTTCTGATTCGAATATCTGATGTTCTAAACTTTTAGACTTTCTATATCCTATGCCAAGTATATCCTTAAGGTCATCAATACCAATTCCATTAAAAGTATACTTGTCCATTACTTCTTTGAAAGTAAGCTCGCCCTCCCCATACATAACATAATCAATGGTTTCATTCTCCCTAAGAACCTGCTCCACATTGTAGGAAACTTCAGGGCCACCTACCCAAACATCCACATTTGGGCAAATCTTCTTATAATCCCTAACAATTTCCTTAACCATTCCAATATTCCAGATATAGCATGAAAAACCAACTGCATCCGGTTTTCTTTTATAAATATCTCTTAAAATATCATCACTGTACTGGTTAATAGTATATTCTGCAATCTCTATTTCATTATTATTATTTCCATATTTTTCAGCAAAAGCCTTAAGGCTGTAAACTGCAAGATTTGAATGTATGTACTTTGCATTAATTGCAACTAGCAAAAACTTCATATTATTTCTCTTTTACCTCACATGTAATCATCCATGGTGCCGGCTGTGCGACAAATACTCCATTCTTGTCTACCTTAGACACAGCTATCTGCATTACTTCTGTTACATCTACACCATGTTTCTTCATTAGGTATTTAATATCTGCTAAAATATCTAATTCTAATGTATAAATAATAAATTTAATCTTCGGATTTACTTTTAATAAAGTTACTATATCATTTTCGATGGTACTTTCTTGTGCCACGATAAAAGCAAGTCTTGGCGTTGGAAGTTTTTCCAATGCTTCAACAGTAATTTCAGGAATAATTTCAATATTATGGGTACCAAACTTAGAAGCATTCTCTTCCATTGTTCTAAGTGAACCTGCATCTCTTTCCGCTGCAATAACAACCCCTTCATAAGCTACCATTGATGCTTCAACTGCAATACTCTCAGCATTTGCAAGTAAAACAGTGTCTCTTACATCCATTTCAAGCTTATTCATAATAACTGCACGGATTTCATGACCTACATATTTAACCATACCTGATGAAAAATTATCATTCTTCATTCCGAAAATCATTGATTCTCTTGTGTTTTCATTAACAATATAAATAACCGTTGGTCCTTCTAAATTGCCGTCCATCATATCGCTTACTTTGCAATGCTTCATTTCAGAAGGTTCGTACCCTTCACCAAAGTACATTTCATAATCACCATATCCTGCTTCCCAGCATTTATATAACATATTAGGATATGTAGAATCTGCAAAAATCAAAACTCTCTTATGTGTTGCAATAGTTGCCAACACATTTCTTCTCTTGCTACAAGTGTTAAGCATCTTAATCTTCTCCGCACTTACTCCCTGCATATCTGCCACATATTCCATCCATTTAAGCATCTGTGAATTTGTAAATTGAACTTTTTCTGCCATATCTAATTCCTCCGTTCTTCATTGCGTAAAATCGCAACACTCTTTTTTAATTTTACCACAAAAGAACAAAGATACAACAAGGGGAATATAAAAAGAAAAGCCACCGTGCTTTCTTTAGCACGGCAGCCTTTCGGGCAAAAAAATAGAGCGGGTGATGGGAATCGAACCCACATATCCAGCTTGGAAGGCTGGTGTTCTACCACTGAACTACACCCGCATATTTATATAGTGCCCAGTTCCGGAATCGAACCAGAGACACGAGGATTTTCAGTCCTCTGCTCTACCAACTGAGCTAACTGGGCGATTTGCGTTATGACTTATCGCTCTGTTATGTTACACTATATAAATATTTTTGTCAAGATTTTTTTAATTTCTCCTATATAAAAATTATTTTATACTAGCAGTATACCATATTATTTCTCCATGTTTTTCGGCAACTTACCTCTTAACTCTTCCCACAAGCCTCTGTGATAAATAAAATATTTTATCAGGGTAAATGCCATTATAATCATATCTGCTATAACCAAAACATTAACCATAACTTCCGGCATATTAGGAAATAAAAGCAATACAATCAGAATTACATAAGTTGCAAAAGTACATACTTTGCCATACCACATTGCACCTTCGATTTTGTGTCCGGCTCTAATTGATATAATTCCTGCAACCGCCATATAGCCTTCTTTTATTATATAAAAGACAACCATGGGTACAACTATGGAATATTTGAAAGACATGCTTATAATAATAGCTCCCAAAGTTATTTTGTCGGCTATTGGATCAAGCATCTTTCCCCAGTCTGTTATCATATTAAACCTTCTGGCAATTTTACCATCAAAGAAATCTGTTATTCCCGAGATTACAATTGTCACAATTACAGGCCAGTAAGGAGCACCGTCTAACGCCCTGTAAAATAGCAACATATATAACATTGCCAACGCTATTCTAAAATATCCCATTATATTAGGAATAGAAAAATATTCCCTCCAAAAATTTTTGTCCATGATTCCCTCTCTCATTTATTTCAAAACATAAACTTCAATTTAATATATTTAAATTACTTTTAATTTTTAAGCCAAAACTTTAATGTGATTGAAATTTTAAATTCTAATGTGACTTAACTTTTGTCCAAAGACTTGAACTATACGCCTTTATATCCTGTGGCTGGTCTTTAAAAACTTCATTTTTAGGATTTGACGTGTCAGGTCCACAGCCCGGATTTCCTGCATAAGCATCATTTTTAAAATATTCATAAACACTTTTTACTGCGCTGTCATATCCTATATAATCAGTATTCTGCTCTGCCACATCATAACTTAAGAAATAATCAATAAACTGATGAGCAAGTTTAGTATTTTTGCACTTTTTGGTAATAACCATTCCGTCAGTCCAAACATTACTTCCCTGATCCGGCACGAGAAATCCCATATTATCATTCTCATTAATAACATATGAGCCATCTCCTGAATATACTACAGCCATTGCCTTATTACCTGAAATCATGTTGTCCATAACATCATCTCCAACATATACAGGTTTCATTGTATTATTCTGTTCAATAAGCCAGTTGTACGCCTGTTTTAGTTCATCTTTATTTCTTGTATTCATTGAATAACCAAGGCCTTTCAAAGCCACCATAAAAGAATCCCTTTCAGAATCATACATATAAATCTGACCGCTGTATTTCTTATTTCTTAGAATATTCCAACCTTCTTTTAAGTCATTTTCATCTACAACTGTTTTGTCGTACAAAATCCCTACAGTTCCCCAATAATAAGGTACTGTGTATTTATTATCAGGATCAAAATCATTCTTCAAGAGCTTTGGAATAATCTTGTCTTTGTTAGTTATAAGTTTCCAGTCAATTGGCTGCAAATAATCTTCTGATATAAGTCGTTCAATCATATAATCAGACGGTATTATCACATCATATTCTGCCCCACTTTGAAGCTTTGTATACATTGTTTCGTTAGAATCAAATGTTTCATATACAACCTTGCAGTTATACTCTTTTTGGAAATCCTCAATAAGAGAAGTATCCATATATTCCCCTGAATTATACACACGAAGAACCGGCTTACTGCTAATGGCTGAAAATCTTGCCCCACAAAATACTGCCACTGCCAAAACTCCAACAGTTGCAACAGCCACACCAATCTTTTTAAGGGGACTATTGTGTGATGCTGACATTTCAACCTTTTTGTGTCTTTTTTTTGCAAGAGCCGGTATAACATTTACACCAACCAAAATCAAAACAACCACAAGAATAAGCAATGTTGACAAAGCGTTAATTGTAGGATTTGTTCTCTTTGTCATATTGTAAACAACAATTGAAATGTTGGAAACACCATTTCCTGTTACAAAATATGAAACAACAAAATCGTCAAGTGACATGGTAAATGCAAGAAGCATTCCTGCAAAAATTCCCGGTTTTAACATCGGAATAATAACCTTAGTTAACGCCTGAAACGGTGTGGCACCAAGATCCATGGCAACATTTGCAAGGTTGTGGTCCATACTTCGAACCTTTGGATAAACGCTTGTTATAACATATGGCGTACAAAAAGCAATATGTGCTAAAAGCATTGTAAGATATCCACGTTCAAGTCTCATTGACGTAAACAAAATCATAAGTCCTATTGCCGTAACAATATCAGGGTTCATAATAGGCATATTGTTAACATTCAAAAGCCATTCTCTAAGAATTTTTCTGCTTCTTGAAAGTCCGATTGCCGTAATTGTACCAAGAACTGTAGATATAATTGTGGCAATAACAGCAATACTTATAGATACATAAACTGCTGCAATAATATCATTGTCTGTTAAAAGTTTCTTATACCATTTAAGTGAAAATCCGGTAAACTTAGTTAAGGATTTTGATGAGTTAAATGAAAAAAACATTGTAACTGCAATTGGTAAATAGAAAAATATAAAACACAATGTAATATATAATTTTGGTCCTATGGAGATTTTCTTCTTATTCATTAGTTACCTCCATTCTCGTCAGGATCTATTTTTTTCATAAATCCCATCATTGCTAAAATAATAACTGCAAGAATAACTGAAATGGAACTTCCGAAATTCCAGTCACCTACAGAAATAAACTGATTTTCAATAAGGTTACCAATAAGTACAAACTGATGTCCGCCAAGTAACTGTGGTATAACGAAACTTGAAATAGACAAAAGAAATACCATTGAAACACCGTTTATAACGCCAGGAAGTGACAATTTCAAAATAACCTTTGTAAAAGTCTGAAATCTGTTGGCACCAAGGTCACTTGCAGCTTCCACAAGTGAGTGGTCCATTTTTGCCAGTGATGTGTGAATTGGAATAACCATAAATGGCAACAAATCACATACTAAGCCCATAACAACCGAAAAATTAGTGTACATCATTGTCTGCTGATTTAATCCTAACAGTTTAAATAATGAATTAATAATTCCGTTGTCTGACAAAAGACTTATCCATGCATAAGTTCTAAGCAATGTGTTAATCCACATTGGAATTGTTACTAACAGTATTAAAATATTCTGAGAACTTTCATCAAACTTTGAAATAATATACGCCATTGGATATGCCAAAACAAGGCAAACTCCCGTTGTAATTAGTCCCATTTGCAAAGATTTAATAAAAACATTTAAGTAAATAGGATCAGATATTTTTCTAAAATTATCTAATGTAAAATGTATTGTTATAAGTGAATTATCCCCTGTTGTAATGGAGTAAAGTAATATTAATGCCAAAGGCAAAACTATTAGCAGAAAAGACCATAACACATAAGGTTTCACTAAGCCTTTATAATGATGCATCTCTTTCCTCCTTAATTCTCCATTTTGTGCATTACCTGAATGTCAAAAGGATCAATTGTAAGTCCTACTTTTTTCCCAATTTCATAATTTTCTGTTGTATGAACCTTATAATTTCTGTTTTTAGTTTCCACGAGATATTCATAATGAACACCCATAAAAACTTTTGAAATAATAGTTCCTGAAACCTTACCTGCCTCCGGTTCCACAACATCCATGTCTTCAGGTCTTAAAACAACTTCAATATCTTCATTATCCTTAAATCCCTTGTCTACACATTCCCAGTCTCTGCCATCAAAATTAACAAGACAGTCCTTAATCATATTACCTTCAATAATATTTGACTCACCAATAAATTCAGCTACAAATCTGTTCTGTGGCTCGTTGTAAATATCCATTGGAGTTCCAATCTGCTGAATAACACCGTCGTTCAAAACAACGATTGTATCTGACATTGAAAGTGCCTCTTCCTGGTCGTGAGTAACAAAAATAAATGTAATTCCAACTTCCTTCTGAATCTTTTTAAGCTCAGTCTGCATATCTTTTCTAAGCTTGGCATCCAACGCACCCAAAGGCTCATCAAGAAGCAATACCTTAGGTTCGTTAACAAGGGCTCTTGCTATGGCAACTCTCTGCTGCTGACCTCCTGAAAGTAAAGTTACATCTCTTTTTTCAAAGCCTTTAAGACCTACCAGTTCAAGCATTCTGCTAACCTTTTTCTCTATGACGTCTTTGTCCATTTTCTTAAGATTAAGGCCAAAAGCAATATTATCTGCCACATTTAAGAAAGGAAACAGGGCGTACTTCTGAAATACTGTATTTACTTCTCTTTTGTAAGGCGGAACCTTTGAAATATCCTTTCCGTCAAAAATCAACTGACCATTACTTGGTTCCTCGAAACCACCGATAATTCTTAACAAAGTAGTCTTACCGCATCCGCTTGGTCCAAGTAATGTAAGAAATTCGTTTTCATATATGTTTAAATCAATCCCCTTTAAAACCTGCTGGTCTTCAAAATTCTTGCTAATATTTTTTAATTCAATAATCTTCTTTTCCATAACTTTCTCCTAAACTTTTTTAAAAACTTGGGGGTCCACTAATCCATAACACCTTTGCGCCCTTGTCTGACTTAAGATAGTGCTTATATTTTGCCTCATAATAAAAAGTTTCACCTTTTTTCACTTTATAAGTCTTGCTTCCAAGCACAACCTTAATCGTTCCTGACAAAACATAGCCAAACTCTTCACCCTCGTGAGGATTGTCAGGGTAAGTTGAACCGCCTGCCTCTAATGTGACCAAAATAGGTTCCATCAGATTTTTTTGCGCATTTGGCACAATCCACTGAATCATATTTTTAAGTTCTTTATCTTCCTTCTCAAAATAGTTTTCATTAGAAAAGACAATCTGATTATCCTCATCTTCTTCAAAAAAATTTTTCAAATCCGTACCCAGACACTGGAGAATATCCACAAGAGTTGCTATTGACGGAGATGTATGATTCCTCTCAACCTGAGAAATAAATCCCTTAGTCAACTCTGCCCTATCAGCCAATTCCTCCTGAGTAAGTCCTTTCAAAATTCTTAACTCTTTAATCTTTTTTCCTATATCCATAGTATTATCCCTTTTTATTTTTAGCTTTAATCATACTTTAAGACTAAGTTTGTTATTTTTAAACAAAAAGTTTAGTATTTCTAACCTTATATAATATATAATTATCTTATTTCATTGTCAATACAATGGTGCTACAATATTAAATGATTACAACGTCAAAAAGTCTTATCTCACTTGTGCCTGCACAATAAAGGGATAATGACTTTGAGACACGCCCACAATATGAGCATAAAAGTGAAGTGCAAACTTCACAATATGCGAATATTGAGGGGAAGGATTGTGGGAGTGCGAAGCACGCAACAATCCGTGTAATCATAAATAAACGAAGTATACAGGAGGAAAAATCTATGAACAAAATTCTCGCAGATATGCACACTCACACCATTGCAAGCGGTCACGCTTATGCCACACTCACAGAAATGTGTAAAGAAGCAGCAAACAAAGGTCTTGAAATTTATGGAATCACTGAACACAGTTCAGGAATCCCCGGAACTTGTGCTGATATTTATTTTCAAAATCTAAGAGTTGTTCCAAGAGACCTTTTTGGATTAGATTTAAGACTTGGCGCAGAAATTAATATAATCGACTACAATGGCACACTTGATCTTGATCAGAAATATATTGATCGACTTGATTTTGTTATTGCCGGCATCCATTCTGTATGTTACAAGTTCGGCTCAAAAGAAGAAAACACTGCTGCAATAATAAACGCCATTAAGAATCCTAATGTAAACATTATAAGCCATCCTGACGACGGCCGTTGTCCTCTTGATTACGAAGCCCTTGTTCAGGCTGCAAAAGAATATCACGTTCTTCTTGAAATAAATAATAATGCCCTTAGGGATAAAAATAGAAAAAATGTAAAAGAAAACCAGAAATTAATTATCGAAAACTGTAAGAAATACAATCATCCTTTCATAATGGGAAGTGATGCACACTTTACAACTGATGTTGCCAACTACGACCACTGCGGTCCATTGGTAGAATCAATGAATGTTGATAATGAATTAATAATGAATTATTATCCGGATAGGTTGAGGGAATTTCTTAGGAAATAGTTAACAAATATTTGTACTGTAATTCATTGAAGAAATCAAAAAAAGAAACCATATAGCATCAAATAGGATACAACCTCAAGCCCATGGTTTCTTTTTTTACTATTCAAACTCGGCTTGTACTGAGTTTGACTTAAACATATTTGTTTAAGTTTCGTGTGTTTTTATCTGTTAACTTACCTATATTATATTATTTGTATTATCCTTCTGATTTCGTGTTGCCATAGTGTTGCCACGGAAGTATTATAACATAAGTCAGATTTTATTTCGTTAAGTTATTTTTATACCTATAAAAAATATGTTTCAAATTTAATGAACTATCATTCTTCATAATGACATTTTATACACAATACTTTATTTTTTAGTGCTAGTGCATAAAATAATCTAATTGCACAATTGCAAATCAATAATTTTCATTACACTATATATTATAATGTATATAGTACAATATATGACTATTTACGTCATATAAAAATACACTGTAATTATCATTATTTGACCCTGCTCTCAGGCTATAATAGTCTCCTTCATTTATATTATCTGTTTCAAAGTCATACTTATTGCTATCCTCCATACTTTCATAAGGGAACTTATCAAAATAACTCTTTATATCATCTATATTTTCTTTTGTTACAATAGAATAATAACTGTTCTCCTCAAATTTTTTATCCTCGCTTTCCTTATAGAAATATTTGCAATAATCTATATAATCTTGAAATCCATCACTGTAATATTCTTCACAGTTACTATACCCTTCAATAATCTCATTACTTTTGGAACTGCATGCACTCAGTAATATCATACACAATATAATACATAATATATTTCTCCTCATACATATCTCCTCTCCGCATTTTCTAACGTCTTGTATGCGGACCATGTTTTGTTATAATGTTTTTTTTGCATCAATTTTAACCTCATTTATGTATATTAATGCGATTAATCGCTCAAGTGGTATCCAATTGTTAGCCACCTAAGCTTTCTTTTATTATTGTCAGTATCTATTTATTGACTGGTTTGTTAAGCACTTCGTACAATCCATTCTTTAGTACATCTGAAATTTTCAAAGAATGTTTTTTGGCATACATTGTAAGTCTTTGATGTTCTTCTTCTGTAAGCCTTACAGCAACAATTTTATCTTTGTTATTGTCTGATTTTGGTCTTCCCATCTTTGACATATGTATACCTCCTATGTTGTTATTATGGTTTTTGTTTAACAAAAAAGTCCAGTTTATATTATTTTTCGGTAGCGTAAATTTGCTGTCGGAAAATACACGATAGAGAATTCCTCATGTTTGTAACGAAGTACCTGAACACTCCAATGATAATCCAACTGGACATTATTGTCAAAATATCTTTTTGACCTGCTTGGCGATATTGTATCTGACTGCCTTAATAAACTTATTAGAGGCTACCTTTTCGCAGAATACAAGACATACATGACATGTCCATCTCTTAAAAAGCTAGCCTCTTTAATTATTTTTTAATTATTTAATTTTAAGTTTCTTCTTAAACAACTTAATGGCTTTCTTATTTCCTTTAAGTTTAGTCTTCTTAGACTTAATGTTTTTCTTTGCTTTCTTGCTAAATGCATTCTTATTTACAGTCTTAAGTTTTTTACCTTTGAATGTAATCTTCTTAATCTTGTTATCTCCTATAAATGCCTTAGAACTTATTGTCTTAACTGCTTTTCCAATTACTACTGTTTTAAGTTTTGAGCACTTCTTAAATGCATTTTTTCCGATAACAGTTACCTTGTTACCTATTGTAAGCTTCTCAAGGGCCTTGCAGCCGGCAAACGCATTGTTACCAATTGTTGTTACATTTAATCTATATCCCTTACAATCTGCTCTGTCCGGAATTGTAACTTTCTTTATTTTATTCTTTTTAGCAGCTACTACACCAATAACCTTTGATTGTCCTACTGTTGCAGTATCAATTGATGTAATCTGGTATATTAAATTTCCTGCCGTATATGTCATTCCAACGTATACGCCGTAGCTATTGGTATGGCTGCTGCCTGTTGCGGGGATCGTTGCGGTTTCAAGAACCTTCTTGCAGACGGTGCATTCCTTATGCTTAGCGCCTTCTGCGGTTTCGGTAGCTGCCGTGTCAATGATCCACTCGCTGGTGCTGTGAGCCGCTTCGTCATTTTTGTCGTGGCAACGAGAACATTCATGCCAGTGGTTAGTATCATCAGACTTCCATTCTGTGCCTGCGGTATGTCCGGGAGCCGGAATCTTCACACTGGTTTTATCGGTAATTTCTACCGATCCTGTTGCATCTGCGAACCACTTGTCACAGCCATCGCAGGTGTAGTATGCGGAATTGCCCGCAGTAGTGCAGGTGGCAGCTTTCGCAGCAACCAAAGTCAGATTGTGAGTGTGTTCTTCGTTTTTATTTTTGTAATAATATGTAACAACCGTTCCGTC
>ERZ824522.2164-NODE-2164-length-10727-cov-29.058846_pt1 | contig 10727 bp, 9 predicted proteins | sample MGYA00519935_ERZ824522 | MGnify/ENA primary metagenome ERZ824522 (study PRJEB31778, sample SAMEA3449160) | human gut metagenome | biome: human gut; feature: human-associated habitat; material: faeces | place: United Kingdom | collected 2010/2012 ...
TTCTTTTATTTATTCCCATTCTCCCACTTTATTCCGAAAAAACATATATCTTTGCTGTACACTTTCTGCGCATCAGCGAGATGTAATAAGCGGGTAGTGGTTTTTACAACTTAATTGGAGTAAATAACGTATTATCTCTCGGTCTTGAAACTTAGCAATTTCATTTAGAAGAGGGATGATACAACAGATACTCCACGTGGATGGCTGTATATCAACATATCAGTTATAGATGTGTTATATATAAACGATTGACGTGGATGTCTGTTGTTATCATTATCTTTCTAAGGGTTTTGCTAAGACCTCAAGACCGGATAATGGTTCAACAGCATCCATGTCTTTTTTGTATCCGGTCGGTTCCCCTACATAATCCCCATACCCCATAACCCTCCGACTAGAAAGCAAAATGCAGGGATGCTTGTTGCACCATGCTTGGCAAGAGTTATTCGCTCTTTTTTGTTAAACGCATAAACAAAGAAACACTATGCCGAAATGGATTAGCATAGACGAAGCGGCGCACAAGTACGGAGTCAAAGAAGAAGACATCTGTTTGTGGGCAGAAATGGAAGCAATCACCGCATATTTCACTGAAACTACTCTTATCATAGACGAAAAGAGCCTTCAGAAATTTATGTACCTGCGCAAGAATCTTCCCACAACAGGATATATCCGCACACTAGAACAACTCTGTATCAATCAGTCTGAAGTGTGTAAACTGTACATGGAAGTCATTGAGCTACAAGAAAAAGACCTTCAATACAAAAAGCGTAGAATTTCAGTGCTGGAAAGGCAGTATGCGATGGCAACCGAACAGAACAAGTTAAGAGAAAAGATAATCACGATAACCTCTGATATGCTAAGTAAAGCTGAAAGTGGATGGTGGGAAAAATTGTGGATGAAGATCAGCAATAGACAAAAGTTATAAAACCATTATACAACTAATCTATGTCTTATTTAAATATGAGTTCAATAACACTAAGCTATCAGAGCATATTCCTATATAACCCAAAACCTTCATCCCCCACTTTAATCTCCTATCGATAGGAAGAAGTGGAAGATGAAGGTCTAATTATATCTATAACAAACAAGTTTTATTCTATTGCAGTCCGGTCCAAGCAGATATTGCGTACTTAGATTCTACAGCATTCTCTAAGTTGTCCGGCAAATTATGGAAGAAGTCCAATCCTGTTAATTCTTCCAGTTCGTCAATTGTTTTAGCACATTCAGATAATGCAGGCTTTACTGTAGTACTTTGATCTAGCCAAAAACCAATGGCTTTATAAGTTTCCCCCTTTTTACAAAGTAATGCCATAAAATAATATTTAGGAACAGGTTTCGATTTATCTCCACCAATATATGTCCATATTTGGTTTTCTTTATCTATAGTCCCACCTTTCACAACATACAGAGTATCACGAAAAGTACTACTTCGCCCCCAAGTACGAACTTTCCCTTCCAAATCATTCCAAATACCCTTAGTTCCATTAAAATAATTCTTCTGAGGACTCATATTGCTATAATAGAAAGTTTGCTCATTGGCATCTTTTGAATAAAGACGATCTGAAGAAGCACAAATATGCCCACGATCATAGCCTTGCTTTCCAAAGTCACTTTGTACTCGTTGATCAGACTGAAGAATATTCGGATCAGCCTGCCAAGGGTCTCCTCCCCATTCAGTCTGTTCCCAGTAATTACGGTTCCAATTTGTTTGTCCTGTTACATTATAATATTTAAAAGCCACCCAACGAGCGTGCTTTTTACTCTTGTCATACTCCATACTATAGGTAGTCACATCCTGTCCATTAAACTTAGTGGAATAGGAAATAAAAAGGTCATTAACCCCTTGCCTCAAGACAGGAAGTTCTATCGGACCAGTCGCTAGATTATCAATATTATTTGTACCATCATCATCTTTACTACAAGCTGTAAAAAAAGTGTAATGCACAAAAGATTTAAAGAAAGTAAATTCCGAAAGAATGTATTCATTTTCGTTTTTTATCAAACTATTTAAGACAAAAGCAGGGAGTTACGCACATAACTCCCTGGCAACATAGTATTCTAGAAATTATTTAACTTCACTAATTTCCATATCATCATAATAAACAGCTCCACCGTCTGTTGTTCCCTTATACGTTCTTACTTCAAAGCGGAATTTTACTGCTCCTGCAGGAGCAGTCAGCGTAACGCTAAATTGTTTCCATTCTGGACTATCTTCAGAATAAGGAGCGCCATCTCTTAATTCATCTTTATGATCCGCAAGAGTCTTATTAGCCGCATCTACCCAAAATGACCACATACGGTTTCTAGCATTCACATCGTTGTCCAAATACCAATAAGATATTTTATACTTCTTACCAGCTTCAATCGCAACTTCTTGTTGCAATTTTACAGTAGATGATCCCGAAGTATGTTTTACTGAATTGTTTCCACTATGCTTAATGCTTGTTTCTTTTGTTACAGAAGTATTATAGGTTTTATTATCCCATGCAGTAGGCAGTTCTGCAGTCCAATCTTCAAAACCTGGATTAATCAAGAGATTATCTCCCGACGGTTCAGGATCAGTACCACCATTTTCTACTCCAATCAATCTGATATTATACAGTAGTAATCCCATCGTATTATCTGCTCCAACTGCAGAGAATTTTAATACCGAAGTTGCTGTTCCTTGTACAGTCACTTCTGCCTGCATTTCAAAAAACACGTTGGCATCACCATTGTCTTTTGATACAACCTTACTTGCGACAGTACCTTCCACATCATTCAATGCAACTTTTAAAACATTCAGATCAATGGATGACCCGGTATTAGATACATTGGCTCCCAATTCATATTTCACAATGAATTTGCTATATTTTGAGGCATCAATACCTGAGATAGTAAATGAATGAGTATTATTTGACGGGAACCAAATGCTATTCACTTTTGCCGTTTCTGTCCGATTAGCCTCTGTCATATGTGCTTTTGCACGAATATTACATTTCGCATCAGCTACTTCAAAAGTCAGATTCTTATTATCCCATCCAGTAAATGCAGCAACATTTGTATTCGCACTGACAACTTCACCAAAAGTTTCAGTAAAAACAGTATTCTCTTCTGGATCTGGATCAGGATCTACACCACCAGCTTCTTTTCCAACATATAGATTATCAATTTGATAGGTACCAGTTGCTGTTCCACCACCAATATATTTAAATCCTATGAAACCAATTTTACCTGCTAAAGCAGTCAAATCAGCACTTAATGTTACAGGATCCGAATATCCATCAGCTTTCTGCGGTAATGTTCCAACATTCAACTTTGTCTGTGTCAGTGTTTCTCCATTCTTTTCCAAGAAATACACTTCCAAGCCTGTACCTTCCACATAGTAAGCAGAAACACAATCAAATGTTAACTTCTTAACAGCCATTTGATCAACATTCAATGCAGGAGTCACAAACCAAGAAATAACAGATTCCTGATTAGCGCCATAAGCTGTAGCCTGTATCAACATATTGCTATTAGTATCAGCTTTGCCTCTCCAAGTACGACCACCAGCTTCTGCAAAGTTTACATATCCTGCTGGTTTATAATCAGTATCCGCTACAGCATCAGCAAAAGTATTAGTTACTTCTGCTACAGGATTAGAAGGATCCAATAATGAAGCCAAGTCACCGGAAGGAGTATCACCACCATCACCAATATCCTTGCCATCGAAAACGGCAGCAGTAGTATTTTTAAGACCAGCAACCCCAAAGTACTTAGTTAATTGCCCCTTAATTACAACAGCCTTGCCTAGATTTCCTTCGTTATCTTTCAAATTCAAAGCAGTACGAACATCTGATCCTCCTACTAGCTGTACTGGAATACATTTCTTGTAATCTGTCTCATCCGCATCAGCAGCAATCAAAATATTTGCGGCATTTGTAAAAGGAGGTGCAAATACAGCATCAGTCGAAATACTCTTATCATTAATGCAACCTACAATATATCCCATCACCCAAGCTTCTGAGTTATCCTGTTTCGTCATAGCACTTGCTATGTCATATGGATTCTCTTTCGTACCATCTCCAGTCAAGGCAGGTCCTTCGCCGTTTCCTCCTCCATTGATATCATAAGGAGCAGGAACATCACTACAACTAAATGTGACTAACGTTATTATAGTCAAGAATAAAGCATTTAGAATCTTTTTCATAATAGTTGAATATTTATTTTATTAGTTATTTCTTTGAATATCACTATATGTTCTAGCTACAATTTGCCATGTACTATTATAACGGCTCAGAATACCTATCACATTAATTTTACCTGTCGGCATCACTTCGGTTGAGAAATTAGCATAAGTGCTGGTACGGAACGTCAATGTTGAATTATCATCCAACACCAATGTACGGTTTACTCCATTACCACCATCCTTCAAATCTTCAGGAGCAAAAGTAGCAGTACCATCCGCTTCTTTAATTGTAACATCCTTGAACATCACAAGTACAGGCGCCAAGTCTTTATCATAAGCTTTCAGCTGAGCGCCGGTAAGTTCCATTGGAATAAGCTCGTCATACCACAATTGAGGTTTATTGATTACTCTGACATGATCCAACCATACAGCCAAGTCCATACGTCCAATGGCTCCTTTGTAGGTAGTACCTATCTGAGCTTGCATTCCGTATCCACCTACATTCAAGTTTTCACAGTCAATCACCACTTTCTGTCCAACAGGGCAATGAGCATAGATGCCAGTAGAGTTAATACCTACCACAATAGCTCCTGTTTCATCAGCCACAATCAGCTGTTTGTAGATATTTCCACTTTCGTCGTCACCTACTACTACACCGGAAATCCGAGTTTCTTCAGTAACTGTCTGAAACTGATTTGCCGAAATTACTGAACTGTATTTTTCCTTCAGATTAGCAATCGAAATAGTCCGTTGCTCTTTTATAGTGTTATTACCATAAGCGTTCCCTGTCACAGGCGTATCAAAGTCGTCCATACATGACGAAACGCCTAATGTCAGCAACAACGCGGCAGATAAAATAAATGTTATCTTTTTCATATCATTTCCTTGTATTAATTTGCCCATTTATTTAGAATCTATATCCAATGTTCAAGAAAGCATTGCAAGCAGGAGCATAATAGTACTTAGAGTTCTTAGAGAAAACATATGTACGTGCTTCTCCGTCATCATAGCTATCATCACGGTTCTGCTCATATCCGCCAGTACGCAAGTTCGTATTATTAAGAATATTGTTCACACTGAGGTTAATGCTCAGGCTCTTTCCATTCTTCAAACGAATATATTTACCAATAGAAGCGTCAAGCATGAAACCACCATTCAATTCTTCCTGCTCCGGTACATTGTAGCCTACCGGATTACCATTAGCATCTACAGCGCCATCAGAATACTTTCCTAATACACTACCTAAACGACGGTAAGTAGAGAAGTCCAGATAAACACGGTGATAATAATTTCCTGTTACGTTAAAGAACCAACCTTTCACGCTGTAGTCCAGTCCGAGGCTATATACAGACAACGGTGTTCCGTTATCACGAAGTCCTTTACAATAAACGCGGTCAATATTAGATTCACTTTCACTTTCATAAGTACGAACAGCCGTAGGATTATTCATATAACGGGCATCAGACCACGTACCGATAGCTGTCAATGACAGATTGGACATGAGTTTAAAAGTTGCAGCAGCTTCCACACCCCAATTTTCCTTATCAATTCCGCTCATAGAAAGGTAAGTGAAACGAGCTTCATTATCATTGTAGAAAGCATCCATTTCAACCTGATCATTAAAACGAGTATAATATCCAGTGACACGTCCTGAAACAATAGGAGTATTGAAACGATAAGTCAATTCACCGTTATAAATCTTCTCTGTTCTCAAACCATGTGCAAAATCGTTCTTGATACGAGGAGCGATGAATGAGTTATATGCCAACGGAGCACGGTTCTCATAACCGGCGTTCAAGATCAATGAATGATTACCGTTAATAGAATATGTAAATCCAGCTTTCACTGCACCTTCCAGGAATTTAGCTGTGCCACTGCTTCCCAAAGATTTCTTAGGAGCACGACCATTACGCATCTTTCCATCACGGCTGATTTGCGCTGATCCAATCTTACCTGATACGAAATAATTGAAATGTCCATCGTTATCACCCTGATAACGCGCCCATACATTTTGTTTATTTACAAAGATATTATAGTCATAACCGAACTTATCACCTTCACCGATACGTCTGTTAGGATTGTCCAAGTCATTCTGAATCACATAAGAGTTATAACCATAATCACGGACAGAGAACTTATCAACATCTGTATATAAATCACCACCCAACAAATCCTTCATCTTCTTATAGTGCATACCTTTAGTAGTATTCACAGCTAAACCGACCACATAGCTATTATGCTGGTCAATCGTATGATTGAAGATCGAACTGAAATTGAAAGCTAACTGGTCATTATGACGTTCTTCCTGATAATACAAGGTCTCTTTTCCCAATGCATTGGCCTGCTGATTGGCAAAGTACATCTGATCCCAATCAATTTGACGAGTAGACTTACTGGTTTTCCAGCGCTCTGTTACTTCATTGAACAGATTCAACTCATCTTCACTCGGCACTGTCGACTTATCATATACATTAAAGATAGAACTAGGCAACTTCTTATAATAATCCGGACGAGGATCGGCAGCATTGCCCGACCATCCAAGTGCACTTGTACCATAATTACTATATTTGAATCCTGCACTTGTCTTCAGCTTCATTTCTTTATTGATATCAAAATCCCAAGATGCGATAGCAGAAGGCTCGAAAGAGCGTACAACACGTGAGTTACGCTTTTCACCATTCTGATAACCCCAGTTTGGATTGTAATAGTGACTATTAGCCAGATAATAAGCTTCTTCTGTAGAGGCACCTTGCTGTCCTCTTTCTGTAGGAGCCCCCCATGTAGCTATAGACAAGCTATGTTTGTCATTAAAGACTTTCTCTGCTGCCAGAAAATAAGAGAACGCATTATAGAATGTACCTTCAATAACACCTTCGTTAGCCCAACGATATCCGAGAGAACCTGTAAATGCCCAGCCATTCTTCAATAAACCTGTAGAATAGGTATACATACCTCTCAGAATATAGTTACGATTACAGCCGGAGAGACTTAATTTTGATCCTGCTGCATATTGACTGGCACGCATATTGATATTAGTAGCTCCACCGATAGGGCCAAAGGTGAAATTATTAATTTCAAAAGCACCGATACCTTCTTTATTACGTGTCGCATCGTTCAATCCTCCAATCATTCCATAGCTGAAACGACCGGTTTCTACATCATTGAACAGAACACCATTAATATACGTATCGCTGTACTGCGAATTATAGCCCCTGACGCGAAAACGCATCGGGCTAAACAAGTAGCCGACATTAGAAAGGTACACATCATTGTTGGAAGAGACAAAAGCAGATGCACTTTGAGCTGCATCATCATCTTCATTCAATTGCGATTCAGTGAATGTGAAAGAAGCATTATCTTCACGTGCATTCTTTTCGGCCTTCTGCTGAGCAAAAATAGCTGGCGAAAGACAAAACAATGCAATCACTATTCCTAATCTTTGTTTCATAATTTAAATTATTATTAGTGTTAATTTGTAGCACGAAAATTCACAGTTATATTACAGCGAGAGTACAAAACAACAAAAAAAAAGGGATATTACAAGAAAAAACAAAGAAAAAATAGGTGATAATACTTGTTTTTCCGTTTTCTTTTTAGATATTTGTCAAACCAATGTAATATTCAGAAACCTAATTTATAGATAAATAATGAAAAAGTTTTTAACGGTATGGGGCCTGTTACTGTTTATTTCGATAACAAGCTATTCACAGGAGAAAAAGTATGCTCTTTACAGCGTAGCGTTTTATAACCTTGAGAATCTGTTCGATACAATTCATGACGCGGGCAAAAACGACTTTGAATATTTACCAAATGGTAAAAATAAGTGGAACTCCATGAAATATGAAGCGAAGCTAAAAAACATGTCTGAAATATTAAGTCAGCTATCGACAGACAAATTACCATTAGGACCAACTATTATCGGTATGTCGGAAGTTGAAAACAGAAGAGTATTGGAAGACCTGCTCAAACAACCTGCTTTATCTGACAGAGGATACGAAATTGTTCATTATGAAGGTCCGGACCGTCGCGGCGTAGACTGCGCATTTTTCTACAATCCGAAATTCTTTCATCTCACTGCCAGTAAACTCGCTCCATATATTTATGAGAATAATGATACTACCTATAAAACCCGTGGTTTCCTTATTGCCAGCGGTACACTTGCCGGTGAAAAGGTGCACTTTATCGTAAATCACTGGCCTTCACGTGCAGCCGCATCACCCGCTCGGGAAAGAGCAGGAGAACAAGTCCGAGCCTTAAAAGATTCTTTATTAAATGAGGATTCAAATGCAAAGGTCATTATCATGGGAGATATGAATGATGATCCAATGGACAAGAGTATGGCTGTTGCATTAGGAGCAAAACGCAAAGCTCAAGATACAAAGGAACATGATTTATATAATCCCTGGTGGGACACTTTAAAGAAAGGTAACGGTACTTTAATGTATGATGGTAAATGGAATCTGTTTGATCAGATCGTATTTACAGGAAATTTATTAGGTAATGATAGAAGTACACTGAAATATTACAGAAACGAAATCTTCAGAAGAGATTATATGTTCCAAAAAGAAGGAAAGTACAAAGGATATCCCAAAAGAACACATGCCGGGGGGGTATGGCTTAATGGGTATAGCGACCACCTGCCGACCATCATATATTTAATCAAAGAGATAAAAGACTAACGAACAGTTAACTTATGAAATATAAATTCATCCAAACCTTACTATTAGTACTACTTCCTACCCTGTTTGCAGCATGCGGTAGCGACAACAATGATCCAACAGATAATATTGGCGGATTAACTGTTAGTACAGACCTTAAAAACAATGAAGTTTCCGCAAAGGGAGGCAGTTTCTTTCTACAGATAAAGGCAGAAGGCAAGTGGACCGCCTCCAGCCAAGATAGTTGGTGTACGATAAATAACAAAGAAGGAAACGGGAATGCCTCTACTATCTGTTCTGTATCCGCTAATGATGATGATGAACGTTATACTGTTATCACCGTAACATCCAATGGAAAGAGTGAAAATGTAACTATCACTCAAAAAGGAGGAAATGGAGAAGAGCCTGATCCGGATCCTAATCCATCGGGATATGCAGGAAGAATTGAGATTCCAAAGCTAAAAGGAGGTAATTCCAATTTATTCATTACCCATACTACACAATATAATGGAAAAGAAGTAATAACCTACAGTTTTGAATATGATTGTACTCAAAAAAGCTCACGTTGGGTAGCTTTTACTTTCAATACTTCAACGCCTGATAATAATGTAGGTCGTGCAGGAGACTTCAGTGATGACCCTAGTATTCCATCACAATATCGAACACACGACGGTGATTATACAGGTTCGGGGTATAGCAGAGGGCACCTTGCAGCTTCGTCAGATAGGCAATATTCTGTAGCTGCCAATAAACAAACCTTTTATATGTCTAACATGAATCCACAAATACAAAACGGATTCAATGGTGGCATATGGGCAAGCCTGGAAGGTAAAGTACAGTCATGGGGAAAAATCACCAATGATCAAGACACCCTTTATGTAGCAAAAGGGGGGACTATTGACAATAATAATATTATCAAATACCTTAAAACAAATAACACTATTCCAGTTCCCAAATATTTCTATATGGCCATTTTATCACTAAAAAATGGTCAATATAAAGCAATAGGCTTTTGGTTTGAACATAAATCATACAGTAACAATAATTATGCATCTTATGCCCTTTCAATTGACGAACTTGAAGAAAAGACAGGAATCGACTTCTTCCACAATCTTCCCGATAAGATTGAAAATGAAGTAGAACGAAGTTACAATAAGAGTGATTGGGGATTATAACCATACAGGAGAGTAATCATGAGATTGTCCGAAAGGACACTGTTTCCTATCATCTTGCTCTGTCATCCTAAACTTGTCGAAGAATCTTTTCTTGCATTTATCAAAGAAAAGATTCTTTACTTCTTTTTTTTCTCATACTGAAATGCACATAGCCGATTATCAGGTGTCATACTGAGAGTTCCAACATTTCTATTATGATAGGTTACTATCAGTTTATTTACTGATTTCATTACGCCCCTTCTTTCTGTTTTTATTCTTATTAATCATTTCCAACTCCTCCATTGTACTAAACAGCGGTTCAGATAAAAGTTCCTTGATAGCTTTAGAGTAACCCAGTGCTTTTGCTAATGCTACATAGGATGCCAATGAAATAGTATGCTTTTGTTCAAACTTGGCAATAGTAGGCGTCGGAACTCCGCTAAGTTCGGTAAGAGCTTCTCGGGAAAGTCCTTTCTCAAGTCTGCGTTTCTGCAGATTCTGAGCCAGAATTGCCAGCAACTCTTCGGGGCTCTCTACATCAAAATTATAAAGTAAAGACATACAATTGTATTCAATTAATTTAAAAATAGCACTATTCAGATACTATTATATCTAAATACAAAGATAGCTTCTTTATTCAAAAAAACAAAATATAAGCCAGTTCCATTGAATGTATTCGGCAACAAAAAGTATGCTCCCCCCTTTTCTACAAATAGAAGAACAGAAGCAACACAAGATTTACCCCGATCACCGTCCCGAATCCTCCCA
>ERZ824522.2167-NODE-2167-length-10726-cov-2.620560_pt1 | contig 10726 bp, 10 predicted proteins | sample MGYA00519935_ERZ824522 | MGnify/ENA primary metagenome ERZ824522 (study PRJEB31778, sample SAMEA3449160) | human gut metagenome | biome: human gut; feature: human-associated habitat; material: faeces | place: United Kingdom | collected 2010/2012 ...
GGGAGAAATGGATATTTATATTATGCAGTTTAATCTGGCAGAGTTATCCAAAGTTTCCCGAAAGAAGATAATGGAGATTTTAATAGAAAGAAATCTTATGGAAATGGTTTATCCACATATTGCCAAGTATGGTTATGAAAGTATAAAGGTAAGCCTGCTTGAAAAACTTTGTGTGGAATTGGTTAAAGAGCCTGAGTTTGACAAAAACGAAATTCTTATAGAGATGTGTGCCGAATCTTTCAGAAATGGTTGCAGGGATGAGAATGTTCTTAAGTTCTTAGGCAAGTATTATGATTCAGGTTCCCTTGAATTATATCAGATGTTTTTGGCGGTTCAGTCAAGAAATATTAATGATAATACATTGGCTGAAAAGTTGTTGGTACAGCTTATTTTTGAAGGCAGTGTTGATAAGTCTATTTATGAAATATATGAAGAATACATTAAGGGACCAACATCTTCAGTTATAAGAAGGGCATTTTACACATATGTTTCTTATAATTATTTTATTAAAAAAGTTCAATGTCCTGAAAGAGTATGGGAAATAGTCGAACAGGAATTGGAAAACGGATTTGATGTAACATTAATTACAAAAATCGCTTTTGTGGAAGTAATGTCACAGAAAGATAAGCTTACTGAAAATCAAATTAAAATAACAAAGGACTTAATTGATACTTTAGTTAAGAGCAATGTTAATTTTGAATTTTATAAGAAGTTTAATAAATGGTACAAGATTCCGTTTAATCTTTTAGATAAGACAATTATAGATTTTAGAACTAATCCGAAACATAGGGTTGATATTACTTATGAGATTAAAAATCAGGAAGGAAAAACCGGAAAAGTTACAGAAGAAATGGGAAGCATTTATCCGGGAATTTTCTCAAAAGAAGTAATAATGTTCTACGGTGAGGAAATAGATTACAGTATAAAGGAGTATTCTAATGAATATCCGGAAGGTAAGGTTGTTGATAACTATTCAGTGAGAATATCAGAGAAGAATGCTTACAACGACGAAAGCCGTTTTGGAATAATTAACAGTATGATGATTTGCAAGGCTTTAGGCGAGGATGATGCAGCAAGAGATATGATGCAGACTTACGAACTTTGCAAGGAAGCAGGAAGAAAATTATTTAGATTATTGTAATCAGGGCAGACAATATAGGAGGATGAAACTTTGGGAAAAGGAATAATATTGGGAATCGATTTTTCCATAGACTTTACGCAAATGGCTGTGTTGGATGATGAAATTAATCCAAGATCCATTAGTATAGGAACAGAAGATAATTTTTTGATACCGTCTGTTGTATGTTATAACAGCGAATTAAATGAATGGTCAGCAGGTGACGAGGCTGTTAACAAAAGCAGATTAAATAATAGCACTGAATATAGAAAATTGCCGGAGATTTTAAAGCAGAACTATGGGGAAGATTTAACAAAACAGATTATTACAACGTATATGTCATATCTGCTAAAGGTTGCAGTAAATTACAGCAATGGCAAATTAATCAAAAATGTTCTTGTAACTTTAAATGAAGTTACACCGGAAATGATTGAATTAATTACAACCGCTTTTACTAATTTAGGTTACAATGCAAATGATATTAAGATAATAAGTCATTCAGAAAGTTTTGTATATTATGTTTTAAATCAGGGAAAAGATATTTGGATTAATCAGGTTTACTTCCTTAATTTTGACAGAAATGATTTTTCCTGCAGAAAGCTTAATGTTATAAAAGGCAAGCAGGTTCATGTGGCAGATGTTACAGTTGAAGACTTAAATGACAGGATGACATATGATTCGGTAAAGAATAACATGGATATGGCAGATGAAATTGTGGCAGATTATATGGAAGACCAGCTTAAGAAAAATGTTGTATCAGGTGTGTTTTTGTCAGGTGAAGGTTTTTATGCAGAAGGCTGGGCGAAAACTTTACAGACTATATGCAGAAACAGAAGAGTTTTTAAGGGAAATAACTTAATTGTAAAAGGTGCAACTTACGGGGCAAAAGAGTTCTTTTATATGAAAACCCTTAAGGATTACATTATTTCATGTAAGGGCAGAACAAGAGTAAGAGTTACAATGTCTGTTAAACACAAAGAAAGAGACAGTATGGTAACATTGTCAGATATTGGTGATTATTGGTATCAGGCAAAATCAAAAACAGAATGTATAATGGAAGAACCTACAGAAGCTGTTTTTGAAATTCATAATATTATGAAACATACAACAGAAGAGTTTAGAATTGATTTGACGGAATTTCCAAAAAGACCACCGAAAACAACAAGAATCAGTGTTGATTTTAAATATTTAACAGAAAACAAATTCCAGATTACAATTACGGATTTAGGTTTTGGAGAGTTCTTTAAATCATCGGGAATGTCAGTTACAAAGGAAATAGAGATTGGCTAAAGGAGTAAATGAATATGAATGACATAACATTATGTACAATGCATACGGAAAAGCCTTATTATATTAAAGAAATTAACAAGAATATATATTCTATAGAAGAATTAAGTTATTACTTATTTAATTACCTTTATTTAATTGATGACCAGTTTTTCAGTGAAGGCTTAATTGATTATATTGAAAACGAACTTAAGCAACCTCACATTGCATCAGGTATAAGACAGATTAATGCCAACAAAGGAGCTTTGGGAGAAAAGATTTCTTTTCTTATAAAAAACGCCGGTTACTATACTGAGCGTGAATTAGAAAACCATCTTGTTATGCTTAGTTCAAAAACAGCAGCAGAAAGAATTAAGGCTAAGGCAGATATTTTGATGGAAACAGACAAGTATAATATGGCAATTAATTACTATAATAGTATTTTAAGTAAGTCCATTAATACTGATTTGCCTGAAAGATTTTATGGTGATGTTTATAACAATCTTGGTGTGGCTTACGCAAGATTGTTTGAATACGACCAGGCTGCAACAGCTTTTAGATGTGCTTACAGGCTTAATGCTTCGGCAGAGTCTTTGGAATCAATAATAATGTGCGACCTTATTACTGATAATGAGAAGCGACTAAAAATGGATAAGGACAAATATGGTGTTTCCGACACTGTTATCAACAGAATTAAGACAGAAATAATTAAGCTTAATGCTGAAATTAAAACAGGTTGGAACAAAAAACAGGAAGATCAATATATGCAGCAGTGCAAGAAAGAATATATTGTAGAAATAAACAGTTAAATGTTTTGTGAACATAGTTGACAAACCAATTTAAAATTATTATTATTAGTTCATATATGGAAATGCATAGAAGAAAAGGAGTAGCAGATAACCTTTTAAAGAGAGAGAGGGACGGTGGAAGCCTCTTAAAGCAGTGTCTGTGAAGGTAGTTTTGGAGCAGAGATGATGAATTAAGTAGTTGTCTACGGTTCGTCCCCGTTACAGGATATGATAAGTGAAAGATAAAGGTGGTACCGCGAGCAATCGCCCTTTATGCGGTACCGGCATTATACATAAGAAAGTCGTGCTGATACTGCAAAGGAGAGCACGACTTTCGTATTTGTTAACGAAAATCCGGTGCAGACAAAAATGATAATAAATTAAAAAAAAATAGGATATGGTATGTTAATAACATTCCTATGAAAAAGGTTACGATTGGAGAAGAAAGATGAAAGAAATTGAAAAGAATTACAATCCGGCAGAGATTGAAGACAGATTGTATAGTAAGTGGCAGGAAAAGAAATACTTCCATGCAGAAGTAGACAGAAGCAAGAAACCTTTTACAATTGTTATGCCACCTCCAAATATTACAGGACAGCTTCATATGGGACATGCCCTTGATAATACAATGCAGGATATTCTTACACGTTTTAAGAGAATGCAGGGATATGAAGCTTTATGGCTTCCTGGAACTGACCATGCATCAATTGCTACAGAAGCAAAGATTGTAGAAAAAATGCGTGAGGAAGGCATTACAAAGGAAGACATTGGAAGAGAGAAATTCTTAGACAGAGCATGGCAGTGGAAGGCACAGTACGGTGGACGTATTGTTTCACAGCTTAAGAAAATCGGTTCTTCATGTGACTGGGACAGAGAAAGATTTACAATGGATGAAGGTTGTTCAAAGGCAGTTAAGGAAGTATTTGTAAACTTATACAATAAGGGACAGATTTATCGTGGTGAAAGAATCATTAACTGGTGTCCTCATTGTCTTACATCTATTTCAGATGCAGAAGTTGAATATGAAGATCAGGCAGGCAAGTTCTGGCATTTAAGATATCCTTTAACAGATGGTTCAGGATATATTCAGCTTGCAACAACAAGACCTGAAACATTACTTGGCGATACAGCAGTAGCAGTTAACCCAAATGATGACAGATATAAAGATTTAGTAGGAAAAACACTTACACTTCCTTTAGTTGGAAGAGAGATTCCTATTGTGGCAGATGATTATGTAGGTATTGACTTTGGTACAGGTGTTGTTAAGATTACACCTGCTCATGATCCTAACGATTTTGAAGTTGGACTTCGTCATAATTTACCTGTTATTAATGTATTAACAGATGATGCTAAGATTGTTGATGATTATCCTAAGTATGCAGGTATGGACAGATATGAAGCAAGAAAAGCAATCGTTGAAGATTTGGATAAGGAAGGATACCTTGTTAAGATTGAAGATCATGAACATAATGTAGGTACATGTTACAGATGTCATACTACAATCGAACCTAGAGTATCAAAACAGTGGTTTGTAAAGATGGAAGAAATTGCAAAACCTGCAATTGAAGCTGTTAAAAATGGTGACACTAAGTTTGTACCACCTCATTTTGACAAAACATATTTCCATTGGTTAGAAAACATCCGTGACTGGTGTATTTCACGTCAGTTATGGTGGGGACACAGGATTCCTGCATTCTATTGTGATGATTGTGGGGAAATGGTTGTTACAAAAGAAGATCATGCAGTATGTCCTAAGTGTGGTAAGAAAATGAGACAGGATCCTGATACACTTGATACATGGTTCTCATCAGCATTATGGCCTTTCTCAACACTTGGATGGCCTGACAACACAGAAGAATTAGATTATTTCTATCCTACAAATGTACTTGTTACAGGATATGACATTATTTTCTTCTGGGTAATCAGAATGATGTTCTCAGGACTTGAACATACAGGAAAAGTTCCTTTTGATACAGTTTTGATACATGGACTTGTTAGAGATTCTCAGGGACGTAAAATGAGTAAGTCTCTTGGAAATGGTATTGATCCATTGGAAGTTATTGACAAATACGGTGCTGACGCATTAAGATTTACACTTATTACAGGTAATGCACCAGGTAATGATATGAGATTCTACTGGGAAAGAGTAGAAGCTTCAAGAAACTTTGCTAACAAAGTTTGGAACGCATCAAGATTTATTCAGATGAATATGCCTGAAGAAGGTATTGATGTGAAGAACAAACCTGAAAATCTTACAGATGCAGATAAGTGGATTTTATCAAAAGTTAACACTTTAGCCAAAGATGTGACAGAAAATCTTGATAAATTTGAGTTGGGTATCGCAGCAGACAAAATTTACGAATTTATTTGGGAAGAATTTTGTGACTGGTATATTGAAATGGTTAAGCCAAGATTGTACAATGATGATGACGATACTAAAAAGGCAGCACTTTGGACACTTAAGAAGGTATTAATCGATGCATTAAAACTTTTACATCCATATATGCCATTTATTACAGAAGAAATTTTCTGCAATTTACAGGATGAAGAAGAAACAATTATGCTTTCAAAATGGCCTGAATTTACAGAAGAATATGATTTCGCCAAAGAAGAAAAAGCAGTTGAAACTATTAAAGAGGCAGTTAGAAATATTAGAAACATCCGTTCAGAAATGAACGTTGCCCCAAGTAAGAAAGCTAAAGTTTTCGTAGTTTCAAGTGAAGAAGAAATTAAGAACATTTTCGAAAATGGTAAAGTCTTCTTTGCAACATTAGGTTATGCAAGCGAAGTTATTATTCAGGATGACAAGTCAGGTATTGGTGATGATGCCGTATCAGTAGTTATTCCAAAGGCTACTATTTATATGCCTTTTGCTGAATTAGTTGATATTTCAAAGGAAATCGAACGTCTTAATAAGGAAGTTGAAAAGCTTAATAAAGAATTAGCAAGAGTTAACGGTATGTTAAGCAACCCTAATTTTGTAAGCAAGGCTCCTGAAAAGAAGATTAATGAAGAAAAGGCTAAACAGGCTAAATATCAGCAGATGATGGATCAGGTAAAGGAACAGTTGGCAAGATTACAGAAGTAGGAGGAAACGACCATGATAAATTTTGAAGAGGAAATCAAGAAGTTTCACCCAAGTCTAGAAATAGAAGAAGCAGAGGATGCCATTTACAACAATAACATTTCTGACATTACAGATGTTATGATTCAGATGGTTGAGGAACTTAAAGGCGACAAATAAAAGGCAAAGGATGGGTGTATAAATGATATGCTACAATTGTGGAAATGTCTTAACTAACAGTGATTATTGCAGTCATTGTGGTATGGACGTAAGCGTATACAAAAGAATAGTAAAATTATCAAATACCTATTACAATGCCGGTCTTACAAAAGCAAAAAACAGGGATTTGTCAGGTGCAGCAGATACTCTTAGAAGAAGTGTAAAACTTAACAAGAGAAACATTGATGCAAGAAATCTGTTAGGTCTTGTTTATTTTGAAATGGGTGAGACTGTTCAGGCATTTTCAGAATGGGTAATGAGTACAAATATTCAGCCGGATAATAACCCGGCTGAGAAATATCTTGTTGCAATACAGCAGGATAAAGGTAAGGTTAGCGAATTAAATCATACAATTAAGAAGTTTAATATTGCTCTTGATTATGCCAAAAGCGGTACAGATGACATGGCAATTATTCAACTTAAGAAAGTATTGAATCAGAATCCTAACTTTATAAAAGCATACCAGTTGTTGGCACTGTTGTATTTAAAAGGCGGACAATATGAGCGTGCAAAAAAATCCATAAAAAAATCTATGAAAATAGATAAATGTAATCCTCTTAGCATAAGATATTTAAGAGAGATTAACGAATATATGGATGAAGAGAAGAAAACTGATCCGGACAAGCGAATGGAAAGGAGAAGAAACCTTCGTGGAGTTATGGTAGACAGAGAATATCTTAGCGGAAATGATGTTATCATTCCTAAGAATAACTTTAAGGAAGCCATAACAGGAGCACAGAGTATTCTTCATATTGTTATTGGTTTGCTTTTAGGTGCGGCATTGGTTTACTTTATTGTAACACCGGCAAGAATGTCACATCTGACAGATCAGGCTAACAATGTAGGCGTTGAATACAATCAGAAGATTGCAATAAAAAATTCAACAATATCTGAATTAGAGAATCAGGTTGATACATTAAAAACAGAACAGAAGAAACTTAAGTCAGACTTGGCACAGTATACAGACACAGGAAATACAGTTGCATCAAACTACAGTAACCTGTTAAAATCAGTAAATTATTATTTAAATGATGACTATAAGAACGCGGCAACAGCTTTAAGTGATGTTGATAGTAAGCTTAAGATGGACTCTGAAGACTTTACAACTGTTTATAAATGGTTAAGCAGTAAATTATCAAAACGTATTTCAGAAGAAGCTTACAATGCAGGAATGACAGCAAGAGATAAGGCAGATTATGACACAGCAATTAAGCAGTTTAAGAAATGTATTGAAGCTGATTCAGGTAATGCAGATGCAATATACTATCTTGCATGGAGTTACAAGAACAAAGGCGATTCAAAGAATGCCAATAAGTACTTCAAAGAGATATATGATAACTTCCCTAATTCATCACACTATGACACAGCAAAGAGCCAGCTTAACATAGATGACAGTAGCAGTAGTGGAGATAACGGAGACAACGGCGATAACGGAGACAACGGCGATAATGGCGACGGTGGCACTTCAGAATAAGGGATAAAGATTACAATTGATAATACTAGAATCTAGTTAGATTTTAGAAAAGATTTACGAAAGAGAAGAGCGAAAGCTCTTCTCTTTCTGCGTTTAAGAATAAAGGGGGATTTATGGAAGTTTTATATGAAGTAAGAGGCGAGAATCTTTTGATTTATCTGCCGGAGGAACTTGATCATCACAATGCGAAAACAATTACAGAGCAGTCAGATTGGTATATTGTTTCAAACCAGATTAAAAACATAATTTTTAATTTTAAGCGAACAATGTTTATGGATAGCTCAGGCATTGGAGTGATAATGGGCAGGTATAAGCTTGTAAAAAAGAGAGGTGGTAGCATTACAGTTACAAATATTAACAATTCAATTGACAGAATTTTTACTATTTCGGGGCTTTACAAAATAGTGAGCAAAACGGAAACACCCAGCTTGGTGAAATGGTAATTGGAGGGACGCATGGAAAATAAAAGTAAGGAAAACAATATGACTTTGGAGTTTGATGCAAAGTCCGAAAACGAAAGTCTGGCAAGAATTGCAGTTGCTTCTTTTTTGACGGAGATTGATCCAACCATTGAAGAAATTAATGATATTAAAACGGCAGTATCAGAAGCAGTAACTAATTCAATTGTTCATGGCTACAATGAGGGACCGGGGAAAATAACTTTAAAGTGCAAGCTTGTATGCAATCAGTACGAAAAGCAGGATACATATACGGTTAGTAGTTTTATTACCATTGAGATAAAAGATTTGGGAGTTGGTATAACAAATATTGAAAAAGCAAGAGAGCCCTTGTTTACCACAAAACCGGAATTTGAAAGATCCGGAATGGGATTTATGTTTATGGAAATGTTTATGAATAAAGTAGATGTGATTTCAGAGCCGGGGAAAGGCACAACAGTTATAATGGAGAAAAAACTTAAAAAAGTTATAGAAAAAAACAGCATAAAAAGTAGTCAATATAATAGTAAGTTGATGAGCCACACTAATTCTAAATCCATTGGGCTAGTTAATTTGAAAGAAAAGTCCGACCAGAGGGCATAATGGATACGCTAACTTTGATAAACAGGGCTCATCAGGGAGATAAGTTAGCAAGAGATAAAATATTAATTGAAAATACAGGTTTGATATGGAGCATTGTCAGAAGATTTTTAAACAGAGGGCACGAAGGCGAAGATTTGTTTCAAATCGGATGCATTGGGATGCTAAAAGCAATAGACAGATTTGACACGGAATTTGACGTGGCTTTTTCAACCTATGCAGTTCCAATGATAGCAGGAGAAATCCGAAGGATTATAAGAGATGATGGCATTGTAAAAATCAGCAGAAAAATAAAAGAAAATCAAATGAAAATAATGCACCAAAGAGAAATTTATATAAATGAAAAAAAGCAGGAGCCAACCATAGAAGAGCTTGAAAAGGTCTGTGATTTGACAAAAGAAGAAATAGTAATGGCGATGGATGCCTCAAGAAATGTTGAGTCAATTGACAAAGAAATGTATTCAAAAGACTCAGCATACACACTAATGGATTTGGCGGAGGATGACACTAATATAGAAGAAACGGTTTTGAATAAAATTATGGTTCAACAATTAATGGACATGCTGGAAAGTAAGGAGCGAAAAATCATAAATTTGAGGTATTTTAAAAATAAAACTCAAAGTCAGGTAGCAAAAGAAATGGGAATGACGCAGGTTCAGGTGTCAAGACTGGAAAAGAAAATTTTAAACTCAATGAGAAATGAAAAAAGTACATAAACAAAAAATAGTTGCTATTGTAAAACGAAAAAGTGTAGTGAAAGTTTAGAAATCAAATGTTCATTGCACTTTTTATTTATTTTAGAATAATTAAAATAAAAAATTGCATAATAAAAGCATAGAAGTTTAAATTTTCTAAAAAATAAAAATTTTTGGAGGTCTAAATGAAAGTATTAAAAATGGTGGCAATAATAGCAGTGATAATAGTGGCAATAGGCATTGGCTTCTACATGTGCAACGACACATATCAAGTGGAAGAAATACAGGAAGCAGTGATGATATAAAAGGTTGATAAGATTATATTTTTTAAAAAAGTAATAATCCATATTAAACAATATGGGATAGAAAGGACATAAATGAGTGACACATTATATATAAAAATGGACCAGGCAGTGGAGATTACGAAAAAGCAGGTAACAGTTGGAGATGTTGCAAAACTTCAATGCAAAAACAAAAATATAACAAACAGACTAAAATCAATGAAATTGTTGGAAGATACAACAAAAGGAAAAAAGCGATATATAGTTTCAATAATGAAAATTATCGAAATGGCAGATCAAACATTTCAGAATGTAGATATACAAAATATAGGGGAAACAGAATGTGTTGTTGAATTTAAGACACCCAAAAAAGATGACGGACCAATGTCAATAATTAAAACAGCAATAATATGTTTGATTTTGTTTTTCGGAGTGGGATTTTCCATAATGTCATTTAACAACGATGTGTCAATAGATGATATGTTTTCAAAAATAAGCAAGCAATTTACAGGGGACAAAGAGCAGGGCAGAAAAATACTTGAGTATTGTTATTCAATAGGATTGGGTGTGGGAATCATCATCTTTTATAATCATTTTGGACCGAAAAAATTAACCAAGGATCCAACGCCCATTGAGGTTGAAATGAGAAAATACGAAAGAGACATAAACCAGACTTTAATAGATGGGCATAACAGAGATGACGGAAAGGTGGATGTAAAATAGAAGCAGTGGCGAAATATGAAAGGTAGAATTGGAACAAAATGATAGGAAAAATAATTCTTGCA
>ERZ824522.2169-NODE-2169-length-10717-cov-2.481054_pt1 | contig 10717 bp, 8 predicted proteins | sample MGYA00519935_ERZ824522 | MGnify/ENA primary metagenome ERZ824522 (study PRJEB31778, sample SAMEA3449160) | human gut metagenome | biome: human gut; feature: human-associated habitat; material: faeces | place: United Kingdom | collected 2010/2012 ...
CTGCTCGGGCGTAAAGATGGTGGTGACGTTGACCTTGATGCCATCGGCCGAAAGCTTGCGGACCAGCTCGGCGGTGGACTCGCCCTTGGTGGTCACGCACGGAATCTTGACGTAGACGTTCTCGGCCCAGGTAGCGATCTCGCGGGCCTCGACCTCCATGGTCTCGACGTCGTCGGCAAAGACCTCAAACGACACGGACACATCGGTGATGTGGGCCAGGACCTCCTTGGCAAACGCGCGGTAGTCCGTCACGCCGCCCTTCTTCATAAGGGACGGGTTGGTCGTGAAACCCTGAACGTTGCCGTTCTCGTACATGTCGAGCATGCCCTCGAGGTTTGCACCGTCAGCGAACACCTTGATTGCCATCTGCCTGATTCCTTTCGTTAGCATACGGCCGATAAACTGCTAAACACTTTACCTACGTTTATCAAGGTGTGAGCTGCGGTTTTTTATCTTCTCGGCGAACGGTATAAACACCTCAGTGTTTGGATTGATAAATCGATTGAGCATGCAAAAGCAAAGAGTCGCAGTTTGAGCAAACGTCAGAACGCGGGATTCATTAGATGAGGCCGAAATGCTGCATCGCTGTGACGGTACCGTCGTGCGCGACATCGTCGGTCACGTAGTCGGCGACCGCCTTGACCTCGGGCATGGCGTTGCCCATGGCCACGGCTGTCTCGACGGCAGCGAGCATGCCCAGGTCGTTGCCCGAATCGCCAAAGCCAAAGGTGCGCGCATTTCCCTCGCGGCCCAGATACGCCAGTGCTCGCGCCACGCCCACGCCCTTGTCAATGCCCTTGGGGCTCAGCTCGCGATTCTGACCACCGGTGTTGCACAGCTCAAACTCGCAATCGATAAAGCCGTCATCGTTGGCTACGCGAGCCAAACTGGGCGCAGTGAGGCCTACCTTGCCCACGCGCAGACGACCGTCGACGCGCATTTCCTCGGTGCTGTGCACCACAGAAGTGCCGATCAGAGACGACTGCTCAACGCCCGCGGGTTCCAGGGCAAAAGTAGCCACGTTGGTCTCGAAAAAGGCTTCAATCCCTGCCGCGGCCATACGGCGAACGAGCTCCGCAACAATGTCTTCGTCAAAGCAGTCCTCATGCACCACGCGGCCCTCGACCTCGAGCGTGGCGCCTGCCATGGCAACGATGCCCGCGGGGTCGAGCGCACGCAAGCTGTCCGCGATGAGCCACAGGGGACGACCCGTGCAGATAAATGCCTGGTGTCCCGCGTCGCGCAGACGATGAAACGCCTCGACGACCGTCTGCGAGGGGTGAACCGCCGAAAAGTCCTTGTCGGTCATGTTGTCGGGATCGAACGACGTCAGCGTGCCGTCCACGTCAAAAAAGAGCACGGCGGAATCGGGGCACGCATCAATCATATGGGTTCCTTTCGGGGGCGAGAGTAAACGAAGTATCCATCATATAATGGAGCGACGCAACCAGAGAGGTCACCCATGGAATTTTACGCAAGCTGCCCCGAGGGCTTTGAGTCCGCACTCGCCGATGAGCTTAAACGCCTCGGGCTTTCGCATGTTCGCCGGCTGAAGGGCCGCGCCACATTTGAGGGCGAGCTCGAAGAAGGCTACCGCGCCTGTCTGTGGTCGCGCCTGGCGAGCCGCGTGTTCGTGGTACTCGGGCGCTTTGAGGCGCAGGATGCCGATGAACTGTACGATAGCGTTTACGACATCGCCTGGGAGACCATCATCCGCCCCGGCGCCACCATCGCCATCACCGCCCGCGGCGTGACCGAGCAACTGCGCAACACGCGCTTCTCGGCCCTGCGCGCCAAGGACGCGCTGTGCGACCGTCTGGCCGAGACCACGGGCCGTCGCGCCGACGTCGATGCCGCCGACCCCGATATTCACCTACTGCTTTCGCTGCGCCAGCGCCGCGCGAGCATAAGCCTGGACCTTTCGGGCGACCCGCTGTTCAAGCGCCTGCCGCCCGCGGCGACCCGTGCCGGCGAGGGCGCGCACGTGTTGCGCCCCGACTACGCCGCCCTGGTGCTGGCGCAGGTCGGCTGGACCGCACTGTGCGAGCGCGAGTTGACGGCCGACGATTACGAGAATGAAGCCCTTCCCACGCTAATCGATGCCTCGCCTGTTGCTGGAAGCCGTGAACATTCTGACCGACCGCGCCCCGGGCGCCGCACGCGAGCGCTGGGGCTTTGAGGGCTGGCAGCTGCACGACGCCGCTCTGTGGGAGCAGCTGCTTGCCGAGGCGCGCGAGCGCGAGGCGGCAGCGCGCGAGCGCCAGGCGCGCATCGTGGCCGTAGACATCGACCCCGCCGTCCGCAAGACCGCCGAGCGCATGGTCAAGAGCGCTGGCTACAAGCGTTTTGTCGACTTTTGCGCCGCCAAGCCCGCCACCGTGCTGGACCATGCCGGCGCCGTCGTCGGTGCCGCCGTGGTCGCAGACACCACCGAGACCCCGCTTTCGCTCATGCACGACGCCATGACTCTCATCGGTGAGCTGCGCCGCGCGCCCGAGCTCGCTTCGGCACCGGTCGCCGCGCTCACCCGCGACGGATTACTGGCCCGCGCGCTCCACGTCGAGCCCGAGCGCTCGATTGCCGTCATGCCCAATAACGAGGAGGCGACCGTCGAAGTCTGGCCTTCGCTCGACCACGCCGCCGCGGCGTTTGAGGCTTCGACCAGTGCGGATGCCGAGGCCGAAGTTGCGGATGCCAACGAAGTCAACGACAACGCCGCCAACACCCCCATGCCCGAGCCCGCCGCCACGCTCGACCTGGGCGACGGCAAGCCGCTACCCGTGCTCATCCCCGAGTCAGAGCAGTTCGCCAATCGCCTGCGCAAGAATGCCCGCCTGCGCCGCAAGTGGGCCAAGCGCGAGGGCGTGAGCTGCTACCGCGTCTACGATGCCGACCTGCCCGATTACTCCGCCGCCATCGACCTGTACGAGGGCTGCCCGCAGACGCCGGGCCGCTGGCTCGTCATCGCCGAATACGCCGCGCCCAAGACCATCGACCCCGCACTTGCCCAGGCCCGCATGCTCGACATTCTGGCCATCGCGCCGCGCATCCTGGATGTTCCGGCCGAGCACGTGCACGCCAAGGCCCGCATACGTTCGCGCGGCGGCTCGCAGTACGGCAAGCAGGGCGCCGGTAAGGGCGCATCGGGCGAGCGCGCCAACATCGCACATCGCCGTCTGCCGCTCATCGAAGAGGGCGGGCTCACCTTTGCCGTCAACTTTGACGACTACCTGGATGTGGGCATCTTCCTGGATCACCGCGTCACCCGCAACCTGGTGCGCGAGCACGCCAAGCAGGCGCGTCGTTTCCTCAACCTGTTTGCCTACACCGGCACCGCCACCTGCTATGCGGCAGACGGCGGCGTCGAGGAGACCGTGACGGTCGACCTCTCCAACACCTACCTGGACTGGGCCGAGCGCAATATGCGCCAGAACGGCTTTGTTGGTCCGCAGCATCATTTTGTGCGCGACGACGTGCTTGCCTGGATTCGCGACCAGCGCCAGACGCGCAACCGCTGGGACCTGATCTTTGTCGACCCGCCCACGTTTTCGAACTCGTCCAAGATGGGCCGCCGCACCTGGGATGTCCAGCGCGACCATGTTGAGCTTTTGGCCGGCGTATCTCGCCTGCTCGCGCAGGGCGGCCATGCCATCTTTAGCTGCAACCTGCGCGGCTTCCGCCCCGAGACGCGCAAGCTCGCGCGCGCGGGCGTCGTACTGGAGGACATTACGGCACAGACCATCCCCGAGGACTTCGCACGCAACCAGAAGGTGCACCATTGCTATATCGTGCGCCGCCTGCCCATCGAGGACGCCATGGCCGAAGTCGGCTTTAGCGCCGAGGAAATTGCCGAGCGAACCGAGGAGCTGCGTAACCCCGAGGCCCGCAAGCCTCGCGCGGCAGCACCCGCGCACGCGCAGGCCGGCGACCGAGGGCTTGCCGGCAACGGCAAACCCTCCCCTGCCGGCAAGCCCAAAAAGAAGAAGTTCTACGCCAGCAAGCCCAAGGGCAAATAAAAAAGTTGCGGTGGAATATGGACTGCTTTGCCTGGAATTAGGCAAATTTAGACCGTATTTCACCGCAACTCATAGTGGGATGGCGGACGCCGTCCTACCCTTGGGTGACCAGTCGGTAACCGATGCCCACGTGCGTCTGGATATAGCGCGGATGCGCGGGGTCGGACTCGATCTTTTTGCGCAGCGTGCCCATAAAGACACGCAGGCTCGCCAGGTCGCTCTTAGTCGCCGTACCCCAAATCTCGTGCAGGATAAACTGATGCGTCAGCACCTTGTCGGCGTTATGCGCCAGCAGGCACAGGAGCTTGTACTCGATCGGCGTCAGATGCAGCTCCTCGCCATCCATCGTGGCGATGCCGGCATCAAAATCGATATGCAGCTCACCGGTATCGAACGAGCCCTCGGAGGCAACACCGCCCGTTTGCGCATACGAAAGGCGTCTGAGCGTCGTGCGAATGCGCGCGAGCAGCTCCTCGACCGAAAACGGCTTAGTCAGGTAGTCGTCGGCGCCGGCATCGAGCGCGCGAATCTTGTCCGCATCCTCGCTACGCGCCGATACCACGATAATCGGCATGCCCGACCATGCGCGCACCGACTCCACCACCTTGACGCCGTCCATATCGGGCAGACCCAGGTCGAGCAGCACAATACTCGGTGCCTGCGATGAGGCGGCAGCGATGGCGGCATGGGCGGTCTCCACGGCCATATGACGCAAGCCGTGCGCCTCGAGCGCGGCAACAATAAGATTGCGGACAGCGGGGTCGTCCTCAACGACCAAGATGAGCGGTTTTACGGCAGAGTTCGGCACAGCGCTACTCCTTATCAAACGAAACGTCGGCGACGGGAAGCTCAATCGTAAAGACCGAGCCGTGCGGGTCCGCCGCGGCAACCTCTATGCTACCGCCATGCGCCAGCGCAATGGAGCGGCAGAGCGAAAGCCCCAGGCCCACACTACGGTGGCTGTCGGCCAGGCCATGGTTGGCGGTATAGAACGACTCGAAGATGCGCTCGCGATCCTCGGGTGCGATGCCTGGACCATCATCGGCCACCGAGTACGCCACGCGTCCATCGTCGACGCTAATCGAAATCATGATATGCGAGCCTGCGGGCGTATAGGTGATGGCGTTGTTCACCAGATTGACCACCAGCTGCACCATCAGGCGCGCATCGACGTTGACGAGCGCCGGCTCATCGCACGCCACCACCTTAAGGTCGTGCTCGCGCACGGCAGGGTTCACGTGGCGCAGCGCCTCCTCCACGATATCGTCCATGAGCTCGAGCGTGGTCGACAGGCGCATACCGCCGCCCTCGAGCTTGGTGATGGCGAGCAGGTTCTCGACGGTGGCGTTGAGCCATTGCGCATCCGAGCGAATGGACAAGAGCAGGCCGCGGCGCGTTTGGGCGTCGAGCACGGCGGTGCCGGTCGAGCCCTGGTCGAGCAGCACATCGGCATTACCCGAAATACTGGTGAGCGGCGTGCGCAGGTCGTGCGAGATGGAGCGCAGCAGGTTGGCGCGCAGCTGCTCATTTTTGGCAAGCACCGCCGCCTCCTCGCGGGCCTCCATGGCGCGGGCGCGATCGAGCGCCAGCTCGCCTTCGCTCACGATAGCATCGGCAAGTGTCCGCTCCTCGTGCGTCAGCACGTCGGGCTCGGCAACGATAGCCAGCACGCCCACCACCGAGGCGGGGTCGCCCGAGCGCACGAAGCCGTCGCCCGAGCGCACAGTCAGGTATATACCGTAGAACGCCGAGCCGCCAAACGTGGCGTCGAGCGGCGTTCCCACATAGGCGGACGCCGAGAGCCGCGGCGGCATCTGCGGCGCCAGTTCATGCACCGGCGCGGCATCGCCCACGGCCGTGTAAGTCGCGCGCGGCAGCAGGTCATCGCCCTCGGCGTCGGCGCTGTACCACACGACCGGACAGCCCGAAAGACGCGCCAGCTGCGTTGCCATGGCGTGAACGATCTGCTGCTCGTCGGCGCACCGCTGCAGCATGCGGTTGGTCTCGAGCACCATATGCGTGCGGCGGTCGCTGGCGGCAGCCTGTGCCAAGGCGCGGCGCAGGGCCAACGCAATCGAGCTCGACACAATCGAGACCACGAACATGATGAAGAACATGCCGGGATAGCCGCGGTCGATAAGCGACAGCGAGTAGCGCGGGTCGACAAAAAAGAAGTTGTAGAGCGCCACGGCGGCAGCCGAGCTCAGCAAGCAATACAGGCGACTCCAGGTAAAGAATGCGCACAGCTGAACGGCGAACACATAGACGATCATGATGCTCGGCGCGAGACCCGGATGGTCGAGTAGCGCGCCCACAATCGTCGCCGCGACCAGCAGTCCCACCGATACGCAGGCGTCATACAGAGGAGTGCGGCGCGTCAGCGTTGTGCGCCGCCACCAAAAGTTATCGGCAATATCGCCGTCCGTACGGACGTCCATCAGCGCCCCGCTCCTCTCTCAAAAACAAAAACCACCACAAAGGGACAGGCACCTTTGTGGTGGTTTCCCTTGTGGTGGTTCCAAGTGTATAGCCTTTGCAACCGGCGGTCGCTAGACAAACAGCACGTGCGCGAGCAGGGCACACACGCACACCGCTCCAAATACCAGTGCCACGATCGAAATTACGCGATCGGCCATATCCATGTTGGCACGGTTCGTCAAAAACCGATCTTCGGCGGCGTCAGCGCGTGCCTCACGTACCAGCTCGGCAACCACCTCGCGGCCATCAAGCATCTTTGCATCCATGTTTGCCTCCCCGGTCTCAATCTTGTCCATCGAAAACCAACTCCGTGCAACCCGTCGGCGCCTACGGCCGCTCGTTGGGGGCCAGGCGCTGCATCTTGTTCACGGCCTTGAACTTGGTGAACAGCGGCACGTACTCAAAGCTCACGTTGGAGTTCTCCAGGCCGTACCAGCGTGCAGGCGTGCCGGCGGCGCGGCGGATGATGTACTTGAGCGTGATGGCCGTACGCTCGCTCGGCTCCACATCGCTTTCGGGCGCCAGAAGCTTACGGATCAGGACGAACTTGAACGTACCGATGTTGCCCGGATCCTTGTAGACCGAGTAGTCATGCGTCTGCGCCGGCAGTTCGCCGGTGGCAGCCAGGTCCTGAACGACCTGACGCAGGTAGGCATTGACGCGCTGGTTGATCTTGTAGCCCAGGTACAGATGCACGCGGAACACGTAGTCGGTGCCGAACGTCTCGACCGAATAGGCAAAGGTATGCGGCTCGTCCATGGTCTCGACATTCACGAACCACCAGGCGCGAGCGCGCTTGGGATGCTTGTCCAAAATCGAGTAGACGATGTCGCGGTCGATGTAGTCGGTATGGGTGTCCTTGGTCAGGTACACGACGTTGTCGCTCATGCGCTCGTAACGGTCGTCGTCGCGCAGGCGCTTGAGCTGCGGCAGGTAGCTGCGCAGCGGCAGCAGTGTAAACTGGCGCTGCTCAACAGCCGTACCGTTGTACCAGCACACCATGATGCCCATGATGAGCGCGGCCATGAGGATGGTGAAGTAGCCGCCGTGGAAGAACTTGGTGAGCGAGCTCACGAAGAAGAAGCCTTCGAGCAAAAGGAAGAAGGCCGCGAAGATCCACGGAGCAACCTTGAGCTTGCGCTCCTCGTGCAGGTAGAAGAAGAGCAGCAGCGTGGTGCACATCATAGTCAGCGTAATGGCAAGGCCGTAGGCGGCTTCCATATGCGCCGAGTTCTGGAACAGCAGCACCACGATGACGCAGCCGACAAGCATGACGTTGTTGACCATGGGGATGTAGAGCTGACCCTTGGTCTCGGCAGGGTAGAAGACCTGCATGTGCGGCATGAGGTCCAGGCGGCTGGCCTCGGACACCAGCGAGAATGCGCCGGTGATGAGCGCCTGCGAGGCAATGATGGCCGCGACGGTGGAAAGGCCTACGGCAAAGGGACGCAGGCCCGGGGCGAGCATCTGGTAGAACGGGTTGAGGTCGGCAATGCCCATGAGCTTGGGGTTGGCAGCGTTGTTCATAAGCCAAGCGCCCTGGCCCATATAGGAAAGCAGCAGGCAGCACTTAACGAACGGCCAGGTAGCGTAGATGTTGCCGCGGCCGACGTGGCCCATGTCGGAGTAGAGCGCCTCGGCACCGGTGGTGGCGAGGAAGCAGCTGCCCAGAATCATGATGCCCGCGTGGTTGTTGGGGCTCAGCAAAAAGGCGATGCCGCGCACCGGGTTGAGGCACAGCAGCACGGCGGGGTGCTGGAAGACAAAGAACAGACCCGTGCCGCCCAGGAACAGGAACCACAGCGTCATGATGGGGCCAAAGGCGTGACCGATCTTGGCCGTACCGATGCGCTGAACCAAGAAGAGCACGATGATGATGGCGAGCGTAATGGCGACGACACGGCCCTGGTCATCGCCCAGCACGGCATGGACCGCCGGGATGGTGCGCAGGCCCTCGATGGCCGTGGTAACGGTAACGGCCGGCGTCAGGATACCGTCGGCGAGCAGCGCGGCGCCACCCAGCATGGCGGGGACGATAAGCCACTTGCCGCAGCGCTTGACCAGGCTGTACAGGGCAAAGATGCCGCCCTCGCCATGGTTATCGGCGCGCAGCGAGATGAGCACATACTTGATGGTGGTCAGCAACGTGACCGTCCACACGACAAGGGAGAGCGCGCCGAGCACGAACTCCTCCGTGACGCTTCCGATGCCGCCGTTGCCGGCAACGAGCGCCTTGGTTACATACATAGGGCTGGTGCCGATATCGCCGTACACCACGCCCAGCGTGACGAGCATCGCCGAGATGCTCACAGGAATCGCAGCGTGCGAGGCTGCCTCCTTGGCCTTTTGTTCCATAAGCCGGTTTCCTCCCAACTTTAATGTTCGAAGGGATTATAGATAATCGGCCCATGTTTGAATGGCACTGTTTTCCCAGCTAGATAAACATTTATACGGCCTTTAGGCCACCGCGGCGATATGGAATGTGACAAAGGGACGGTCCCTTTGTCACATCCGTCATTTTCCAAGCCAGTTTTTGAACCACCATTCCATGGATCGGCTCATCTCGGCCATAAAGGGACTCGTGTGCTTGCGGGTGTAGATATCCACCACGCGCTCGCCCACCTCGCGGGCGTGCGGACGGAACATCGCATCCATCTCGGCCACCTGAGCGTCCATGGTCGCGGCATCCGCACGGCAGTAGCGCTCCTCGTGCACCAGGTTCACCACGGGGTGCGCGATCGCCGGACGCTCCTTACGAGGCGTGCCGATGATGAGCATCGACAGCGGCATGGTATAGGGCGGCAGATCGAGCAGCTCGGCAACTTCCTCGGCATTCTCGACGATATCACCGATATAGCAGCTCCCCAGCCCCAGGGCCTCGGCGGCAACCGCGGCGTTTTGCGCGGCGATCACGGCGTCCTGCGCCGCAATGGCAAAGTCGCCCAGACCCGGCGCACGACGGGGCGACTTGCCCGTACGCTCTACAAACTCTGGCTCAAAGCAGCCCACGTGCTCAAACAGATCGATCCACTTGGCATAATCGACCACAAATATTAGTGCCCAGGGCGCCTTGGCGATCATGGGCTGATGGTCGCACAGGTCAGCCAGGCGATCGAGCGTGGCCTGCTCGCGAATACTGACGATGGAATACATCATCATGGCACCCGCCGACGGCGCGCGGCTCGCCGCATGCAGAATCGCCGCACGCTGCTCGTCGGTCACCGCCACGGGACGGTCGTCGTCATCGCGCGCGAAGGCACGCGTAGACGAGCGATGCTCCAAAATGTCCAGCACCGCATTGCCCGTGGTCTCGACCGGGTAGCCGTTCGTATCCACGCCCGCAGCTCCGCCGCAGCACTCGACGCCCGTCATACAAACCTGCTCGCCCATAGCTCTATCCTCGCTAATTCTTTAAGAAGCCTTTACGTTTCCGTGTAATTCCCGTCCATTATCGCGCAGGTCGCCACTACATTACGCCACACCGCCACACGTGCGCGTTATTATGGCTGGTTGTTGTGCGCAACCCTCAAATGCTGCGCATATCTTGGTAACAATCGGGTAAACCCCCGCTTTCGTAGGTTCTAAGTTTGTGAGGAGTCTCAGCATGTTCGCTGCCGCCATCTCGCTCGTCGGTCTTGCGGCGACCGTCTACCTTGTTTTGCGCGAGGCCAAGGCCATTCGCGCTCAGTCGGGCACCGTCACCAAGGGCGCCTTCGCCTGGAGCGTCGCCTTTGGCCTGTTCCAGCTCTTTTTGACCGTCTGGGGCGCCATTGGCCTCGTCGCGCAAAACGAGCCGCTCGCCTTTGTGATGCTCATCCTGACCAACGCCATCCTCACCGGCTGCGCTTGGGCCAGCATCGCCCGCGACCGCATCGCCCCGCGCGTCTTTGCGTTCGCCGGGCCCGACGCCCCCGCCCCCACCGGCAAGCTCGCCCGCCTGCGCGGCGCCTTTGTGGGCAAACCGCTCGTCGCCGCCGTCCTGTGCCTTCTGCTCGCCGGCGTCTTTGCGCTGCTGGGCATGGAGGTCTCGTCCAACCACGACTTTACCTGGGTCTACCCCCTGTGCATCTTGCTCGAGTGGGCCATCATCACCACGCTCATGGTCGGCCTGTTCTTCCTATTCCAGCGCCACGGCGCAGCTCCCGCGGTCTTGGCCTTTGCCCTCTTTGTCCTGGGCATTGCCGAGTTCTTCGTCATCACGTTTAAATCCATGCCCATCCAGC
>ERZ824522.2171-NODE-2171-length-10709-cov-2.931950_pt1 | contig 10709 bp, 6 predicted proteins | sample MGYA00519935_ERZ824522 | MGnify/ENA primary metagenome ERZ824522 (study PRJEB31778, sample SAMEA3449160) | human gut metagenome | biome: human gut; feature: human-associated habitat; material: faeces | place: United Kingdom | collected 2010/2012 ...
GTCTTCTCTTGCCATTTGGTCTCCACCACATGTTGACTATCCCAATTAACTACACTCAATTGGGTGGTACTTACCACGTATTGACTGGTGCCGCTAAAGGTACTGAAGTATTGGGTCAAGACCCACTCTGGCTTGCTTGGGTTACTGACCTTGCAAACCTTAAAGGTGCACACCCAGAACAATACAAACACCTTCTTGAATCTGTTACACCAGCCCGCTTTAAAGTTGGTCAAATGATCGGTTCATTCGGTATCTTGATGGGTATCGTAGTAGCCATCTATCGTAACGTCGATGATGATAAAAAACATCAATACAAAGGGATGTTGACTGCAACTGCACTTGCAACATTCTTGACAGGGGTAACAGAGCCAATCGAGTACATGTTCATGTTCGTGGCTACTCCACTTTACATCGTTTATGCTTTGGTACAAGGATGTGCCTTTGCCATGGCTGATATCGTTAACCTTCGTGTTCACTCATTCGGTTCTATCGAGTTCTTGACACGTACACCACTTGCTATTAACGCTGGTTTGGCGATGGATATCGTTAACTTCATTTGGGTAACTGTACTCTTTGGTGTTATCATGTTCTTCATCGCAAACTTCATGATTAAGAAATTTGACTACGCTACACCAGGACGTAACGGTAACTATGAGCAAGATGAAGATTCTCCATCAGAATCTGCTGGATCAGCAGGTGCTGGAACAAGCTCAGCAAGCTCACAAGTTATCAATATCATCAACCTTCTTGGTGGACGTGCTAACATCGTCGACGTTGACGCATGTATGACTCGTCTCCGTGTTACTGTTAAAGATGCTGATAAAGTCGGAACTGAAGAACAATGGAAAGCTGAAGGAGCTATGGGTCTTGTCATGAAAGGACAAGGGGTTCAAGCTATCTATGGTCCTAAAGCAGACGTATTGAAATCTGATATTCAAGACGTTCTTGATTCAGGTGAAGTTATTCCTGAAACACTTCCAAGTCAAATGACTGCTGTTCAAAAAGCAGAAGCTACCTTCAAAGGTGTGACTGACGAAGTACATTCAGTTGCTGATGGTCAAGTTATCAACATCGAAGATGTTAAAGACCCAGTATTCTCACAAAAAATGATGGGTGACGGTTTCGCTGTAGAACCAGAAAACGGTAAAATCGTTTCACCAGTAGCTGGTAAAGTGACAAGCATCTTCCCAACTAAACACGCTCTTGGTTTGGTAACAGACAATGGTCTTGAAGTTTTGGTTCACATCGGACTTGACACTGTTAGTCTTGAAGGTAAACCATTCGACGTTAAAGTTACTGAAGGTCAAACAGTTGCTGCAGGTGATCTCTTGGTTGAAGCAAACCTTGATGCTATCCGTGAAGCAGGTCGTGAAACATCTACAGTTGTTGTCTTTACAAATGCAGATGCAATCAAATCAGTTAAAGTAGAACATACAGGTAAATTGGCTGCTAACGCTCCAGTTGCAAAAGTAGAACTTTAATTTGCTAAACGAAAAACAAGCAGACAGCCCTTGGGCTGTTTTGTTTGTAAATGACCCTATGTCATTTCTAGATGCAAGTCAGAAGAGGGATAAACTTATGAAATTTCTAACTTTAAATACTCACAGTTGGATGGAAGAAGATGCAGAAGGAAAGTTCCAAACCTTAAAGGAACAGATCCTAAAGGCTCAGTATGATATTATTTGCTTCCAGGAAGTTAACCAAGAAATAGAGACTTCTGTTGTAGACACGGATGCTTACTATCATGCACTTCCATCAGCAACACCAATCCACCAAGATCACTTTGTCCGTCTTCTTGTGGAAAAGTTAGCTGAAGAAGGGCTTCAATACCATTGGACTTGGGCCTACAATCACATTGGTTATGATCACCTTAATGAGGGGGTTGCCGTTTTGTCACGTCAACCATTGACAGCTAGCGAAATCTTGGTTTCAGATGTTGATGATCCAACAGACTACCATACACGCCGTGTAGCAGTTGCTGAAACTACTGTAGATGGTCGAGAAGTGGCTGTTGCTAGTGTTCACCTTTCATGGTGGGACAAAGGTTTCCAAGAAGAGTGGGCACGTATTGAGGAACGTTTCAAAGCTATTGGGAAACCGCTCATCCTAGCAGGTGACTTTAACAACCCAGCAGGTCGCGAAGGTTATCAATCTATTTTGGCTAGCCCACTCAATCTTCAGGATAGTTTTGAAGTAGCTAAAGAAACAACTGGTAGCTATACAGTTGGACCTGGTATCGATGGTTGGAAGGGCAATGAAGAACCTTTACGTATCGATTATGTCTTTGCTAGCCAAGATTGGGTTGTAGATCGTCTTAGTGTCATTTTTGATGGCAACAACCAACCTTTGGTAAGTGACCACTACGGTCTTGAAGCAGAATTAACATTTAAGTAGAAACTGTATCCTATTATGACCTAATAAGGGTAAAAAACATTGTCAAAAGGCAAATAAAAGAGTAAACTAGAAGCTATAATTGAATTTTTATAAGGAGAAAAAAATGTCACATATTACATTTGATTATTCTAAAGTATTGGGTAAATTTGTAGCACCACATGAGGTAGACTATTTTCAACCTCAAGTAACAGCTGCTGATGAAATGATTCGCAAAGGAACAGGAGCAGGAGCAGACTTCCTTGGATGGCGTGACCTTCCTGAGAACTACGATCGTGAAGAATTTGATCGTATCTTGAAAGCTGCAGAAAAAATCAAAAAAGACAGCGATATCTTAGTTGTAATCGGTATTGGTGGTTCATACCTTGGAGCCAAAGCAGCTATTGATTTCTTGAATAATCATTTTGCTAATCTCCAAACTAAAGAAGAACGTAAGGCCCCTCAAATTCTTTATGCAGGTAATTCTATTTCATCTAGTTATCTAGCTGATTTAGTTGATTTTGTTGCAGATAAAGATTTCTCAGTCAACGTTATTTCTAAATCAGGAACAACAACTGAGCCAGCTATCGCTTTCCGTGTCTTCAAAGAACTCCTTGTTAAGAAATATGGTCAAGAAGAAGCAAACAAACGTATCTACGCAACTACTGATCGTCAAAAAGGTGCGGTCAAGGTAGAGGCAGATGCCAATGGTTGGGATACTTTTGTAGTTCCAGATAATGTTGGTGGACGATTCTCAGTTTTGACAGCTGTAGGTCTTTTACCAATCGCAGCTTCAGGTGCTGATATCAAAGCCCTTATGGAAGGTGCAAATGCTGCACGTAAAGACTACTCTTCATCTAAAATCTCTGAAAATGAGGCTTACCAATATGCAGTACTTCGTAACATTCTTTATCGTAAGGGGTATCCAGTAGAAATTTTGGCAAATTATGAACCATCATTGCAATATTTTGGAGAATGGTGGAAGCAATTAGCTGGTGAATCAGAAGGTAAAGATCAAAAAGGTATCTACCCTACATCAGCTAACTTCTCAACAGATCTTCACTCTCTTGGACAATATATTCAAGAAGGAACTCGTAATGTTTTTGAAACAGTTATTCGAGTGGATAAGCCTCGTAAGAATATTATAATTCCAGAATTAGAAGACCTTGATGGACTCGGTTATCTCCAAAGTAAAGATGTGGACTTTGTGAATAAAAAAGCAACAGATGGAGTTCTTCTAGCTCACACAGATGGTGGAGTACCAAATATGTTTGTGACAATTCCTGAACAAGATGCTTTCACTTTGGGTTATACTATCTATTTCTTCGAGCTTGCAATTGCTCTATCAGGATATTTGAATGCTATTAACCCATTCGACCAACCAGGTGTAGAAGCATATAAGAAAAATATGTTCGCTCTTCTTGGTAAACCAGGATTTGAAGAGCTTGGAGCAGAACTTAACGCTCGCTTGTAATTATTAGAAAAGATCAGACTAGTCTGATCTTTTTATTATACAAAATAATATCCCCTTAAAACATTTAATAATAGATAATCAGACTATACCAATTTTTCTATTTGACAACTATTATTACTTGTTGTAAACTATCATTGTTGGTTTTGTAAATAAAAATCAGACTATACCAATTTTTAATGAAAGGATGTATTATTTCTCATAGAATAATACAAGGAATATACTATGTGTGGAATTGTTGGGGTTGTCGGTAACACAAATGCAACAGAAATTTTAATTCAAGGACTTGAAAAGTTAGAATATCGAGGATATGATTCTGCTGGGATTTTTGTTATTGATGAAGGGAAAAAAGGACATCTAGTAAAATCAGTTGGTCGTATCGCAGATTTACAAGCTAAAATTGATAGTGAAGTTGTTGGTTCGACTGGGATTGGCCATACACGTTGGGCTACTCACGGGCAGGCAACAGAAGCAAATGCTCACCCACATACTTCAGCAAATGGTCGTCTTATTTTGGTACATAATGGAGTAATAGAGAATTATCTTCAAATTAAGGATGAGTATCTATCAGGAGATACTTTTAAAGGTGAAACAGATACTGAGATTGCAGTCCATTTGATTGGACACTTCGTTGATGAAGGGAACTCAGTATTGGATGCCTTTAAAAAGGCTTTACACATAATTCAAGGTTCATATGCCTTTGCACTGGTTGACTCTGAAAATCCTGATACAATTTATGTTGCTAAAAATAAATCACCGTTGTTAATTGGTATCGGAAACGGATACAATATGGTTTGTTCGGATGCAATGGCCATGATTCGTGAAACAAGTGAATTCATGGAAATTCATGATAAAGAATTGGTTGTTTTGACTAAAGATTCTGTAACTGTTAGTGATTATGATGGTAATCTAAAAGAACGTAATACTTATACTGCTGAGTTAGATTTGTCTGACATTGGTCGTGGAACATATCCTTACTACATGTTAAAAGAAATCGATGAACAACCAACTGTTATGAGAAAATTGATTTCTACTTACTCTGATGAAAATGGAAAACTTAAAGTTGATCCTGCTATTGTAAAAACTGTTCAAGAATCTGATCGTATTTATATTTTGGCGGCAGGAACATCATACAATGCAGGTTTTGCAGCAAAGAACATGATTGAACGTTTGACTGATACTCCAGTTGAACTTGGAGTGGCCTCTGAGTGGGGATATAATATGCCTCTATTGAGTAAGAAACCAATGTTTATCTTACTCACTCAGTCTGGTGAAACTGCGGATAGCCGTCAGGTATTAGTAAAAGCCAATGAGATGGGTATACCTAGCTTGACTGTTACTAATGTGCCAGGATCAACACTTTCTCGTGAAGCTACTTATACAATGCTACTTCATGCTGGACCAGAAATTGCCGTTGCATCAACTAAGGCGTATACTGCACAAATTGCTGCACTTGCCTTTCTCTCTAAAGCAGTAGGCGAAGCAAACGGTAAGAAAGAAGCAATTGAATTTGATTTGGTACATGAACTTTCAATCGTAGCTCAATCAATTGAGGCAACTCTTTCTGAGAAAGAAGCAATTTCTGAAAAAGTTGAGAAGTTGCTTGCTGCAACACGTAATGCATTTTATATTGGTCGTGGAAATGATTATTATGTTGCGATGGAGGCCTCTCTTAAGCTTAAAGAAATTTCCTATATTCAATGTGAAGGATTTGCCGCAGGTGAGCTTAAACACGGTACAATTTCATTGATTGAAGATGGTACACCGGTTATTGCACTTATTTCATCAAGTAGTGTTGTAGCTAGTCATACACGAGGAAATATTCAAGAAGTAGTTGCTCGTGGTGCAAATGCCTTAACAATTGTAGAAGAAGAGTTAGCTAAAGAGGGAGATGATATTATCGTCAATCAAGTTCATCCATTCTTGGCACCTATTTCTATGGTTATTCCAACACAACTAATTGCTTACTATGCATCACTTCAGCGAGGTTTAGATGTAGATAAACCTCGTAACCTTGCAAAAGCTGTTACTGTTGAGTAAATTCTATTATCTTGTAAAAGTTACTATTAATGAGACTAGTACTGGTTGGGTACTAGTCTTTTTTTTTGTCACATTTTTTTTGACAAAGTTTTAGTATGAAAAAAAAGAAATATATCGTATAATTAATTTATCAAAAAAGAAAGCGTTTTCTATTGCTGTTATAGGAAACAAAAAAAGGAGAAGAAGATGGAAAATAGTTCTTCATTTAAAGTAAGGCTCCAGAAATTAGGAACCTCTTTATCAAATATGGTTATGCCGAACATCCCAGCTTTGATTGCTTGGGGCGTATTGACTGCTCTTGTCATACCAGATGGATATATTCCTAATGAGCAATTAGCGACAATGGTGTCACCGATGCTGAAATATGTAATCCCACTGATGATTGGGTTTACTGGTGGATATAATGTTTATTCACATAGAGGAGGTATTGTTGGTGCAATAGCAGCATTTGGTGCAATTGCAGGATCTGATGTAACCATGATTATTGGTGCTATGGTCATGGGTCCGTTAGCTGCTTGGTTGATGAAAAAATTTGACCAGAACGTGCAACCTAAAATACGTCCAGGATTTGAAATGTTAGTGAATAACTTTTCTGCAGGTTTCATTGCTTTCGGTTTAATGATTCTGTCATTCTATGGTATTGGTCCTGTGGTTGCTAACTTAACTGGATTAGTTGGACAGGGAGTTGATGTATTAGTTAAATTATCACTTCTACCACTAGCTAATATTATTATTGAACCAGCCAAAATTCTATTTTTAAATAATGCATTGAACCATGGAATTTTCACTCCAATTGGAACACAACAGGTTACAGAAGCTGGCAAATCTATTCTCTTCTTACTAGAAGCAAACCCAGGTCCAGGTCTAGGAATCTTGCTTGCTTATGCGTTATTTGGTCGTGGCAGTGCTAAATCTTCTTCATGGGGAGCGATGATTATTCATTTCCTAGGGGGAATTCATGAAATTTACTTCCCTTATGTAATGATGAAACCAGCAATGTTTCTTGCAGTAATCGCAGGTGGTGTATCTGGTACATTTACTTTCCAATTATTAGGAGCAGGTCTAACTGCACCAGCTTCACCTGGATCTATCATTGCTATTATGGGTATGTCACCAAAAGGTTGGGGGCCACACCTAGTTGTTCTAGCGGGTGTACTTGTTGCAACTCTTGTATCATTTATCGTAGGTGCATTAGTACTTCGTTTTGATAATTCTGAAGAAGCTTCTCTTGAGGAAGCAAAAGCGGCTAGTACTGCGGCTAAAGCCCAATCTAAGGGGAAAGTAATTGATAAGACAAGTGAATCTGAGGAGATTTCTACAGATTCAGTAAAAAGAATTATTTTTGCATGTGATGCAGGAATGGGAAGTTCTGCAATGGGAGCTTCATTACTTCGTAATAAAATAAAGAAAGCAGGTTTAGATAATATTCCAGTTACTAATCAAGCAATCTCAACTTTAGATGATACAGATTACACATTGATAGTTACTCAGGAAGAATTGGCAGATCGTGCTAAACAAAGAACTCCACGTGCGATTCATGTAGCTGTTGATAATTTCTTGACATCACCTAAGTATGATGATATTGTTTCTCAGCTACTCAATAAAGAGCAAAATAACGTTAAACTTAAGAGTGAAGATAATAATTCAGAAAGTCCAAATGTTGATTTAGATAACATTGATGAAGTAGTTTTTGCATATGGTGTAAATCAAGGTTCCGCAACTATGGGATGTGAAACTTTAAAAACTATTTTTAGAGTTAATAATATTAATATTCCAGTTGTTACTGTATCAAATGCCAACCTTTCTGACCATAGTTCCCCAAATATTCTTATTGTTACAACTATTCCTAACCAAACAGAGGTTCAGGCTATTGCTCCTAATTCACAACTTTTAGTTGTTGATAGTCTTGTAACGACACCTGAATATGATAAGATTGTTGCTCGAATGAATAAATAATACGATTTACTTGATAACCATAGTATAATAGTATTATGATATTTACCAATCGAGAAGAAAAATTAGTGGATGCTTTCTTAGAACTGGGAAGTTTATCCTTAAAAGAAATGTCAGATATTCTGCAAGTCTCATCGAGAACAGTATATAGAACATTATCAGACTTGATGCTAACTCTTAAGACTGAGAATATACATGTTGTTAAGAAAGGAAAACAGTATTATCTTGAAGGAGACCTTACTCCCTTAAAGAATGCTAATGATTCTACGACAATAATCAGTAATCGTTTGTTAGGAATCACTTATGATCTTTTAAATAGCTCTAAACCCTTGATAAATGAGGAACTGCAAAGAAAATATCAGGTTTCAAACGTAACTATAATTCAGAGTATTTCTCAGATTGAAGAGCGCTTAAAGGACTTTAAGTTAGATATTGTTAGAAATAGAGGTTACTTGATTGAAGGTACAATTTGGGAAAAACGTAAAGTTTTAGCTATACTTTTAACAAATGCTATTTCCACACAAGATTTTAATAATGATCAATATAATTTATTTGAGTGTCTGAATAAAGATATACTTAATCATTGTAAAATATCATTTGATAAAGAAAAAAGTAACTTAGGTGATTTAGATCCTAAAATAAGACAATACTTAATTATTTTACTTGCACTAGCTGATAACACACTCCCAACTAACCTAGTTGGGAGTGTGTCGAGAAAAGCCTTGGGAATCTCACAGAGTATTTTTACAAATTTATCAAAACTTGTTAGCAGTAAGCTATATGGATTACAAGAAGTATTGTTTTTTGCTTCGATACTTGATGAGACTGATTTGATGAGACAAGAAACACCACTGTTTCAAGAACGTTTTGATGGAGATTTTTATTATAGTGTTAGTCAATTGATTGATATGGTTTCTCGCTTAACTAAGATAGAATTTTTCCGAGATAAACAACTCTTTCATTTTCTTTTTCAACATCTAAAGCTTAGTCTCGCTGTACCTATACTTTTTCCTGAATTTTCAAGAAATCATGTAGCATATCTTGCGACACAAAATAATACGTATTTGCATAATGTTGTCAGCTTGGTAGTGAAAGATATTTTCCCTAACTATATTCAAAATGATTATGAGTATTCCTTACTTACTCTTCATTTTGCGTCAAGTTTAAGACGAAGCCCAGATATCTATCCAATTAGTATGTTATTAGTTACGGACGAACGTCCGCTTGTGAGAAGCGTATTAGTATCGAAGATTAAAAGTGCTGCTCCTTTTGTGGGTGATATTAGAGTTATATCTACGAGTCAACTTAAGGACCATGATACTGAGGATTATGATTATTGTTTATCGACTAAGCATATCTCTCAATATCAAATGGATATTATATCTATTTTTCCATCTACAAAGGAGATAATAGAACTTCAAGAACGTCTTCAAGATGTTCAGTTGAATAGGACTATAAGACAACGAAAAAGAGATGTCGAGATAAAAAAATATGATATTCAGACGTATCTGTCTGCTTCAACTCATTTATTGAGAAATTTTAAATTGATATCATATTCTAATCCCAAAGAATTTACCGAGATGGTTAATACACTAGTTAATTATCTAGATAATGTATCTGAAAAGTCCTATTTGGCAGCAAAATTGGTTAGTAGATTTGATGAGAGTCCGATGGCTATTCCGAAAACAAATTTGTTACTATTACATACTCAATCGCATGCAATAGTTGAAAGTCAGTTTTTAGTCGTACAATTAGACAAGCCAGTCTTATCAAAATCGATGAACCACGAACTTGAAGAAGTCCATAGGGTTTTGGTTATGTTAACTAAAATAAATGAGAGTGATGAAGTCAGGGATTTAATGACGGCAATTAGTCAATCTATAATTGAAAATAATCTTTATACCGAAATTTATAAGACGGGAAATAGGGAAATTTTATATCAGTTATTAAATACGATATTTAATGAGAGGATAAAAAAATTGGAGGAAAAAAATGAAATTTGAAAAAAACTTAATTAAACTCAATCAGTCATTTGATTCAAAAGAAGAGGCAATACGTTATTGTGGACGTCAATTATTCGAAGCAGGGCATGTCAATGAATCTTATATTGATGCTATGATTCAGCGTGATAGAGAGCTATCGGTATATATGGGGAACTTTATTGCAATCCCTCACGGTACAGACAGTGCTAAGAATGAGGTAAAATCTTCTGGGATTACAATTGTTCAAGTTCCTTCTGGAGTAAATTTTGGAGATGATGAAAATCCAAAAGTAGCTACAGTACTATTTGGTATAGCTGGTTTAGGAAATGAACATTTGGAAATTATACAAAAAATCTCAATTTTCTGTGCCGATGTAGATAATGTTGTGAAAATTGCTGATGCTCAGTCGGTAGAACAAATTATTCAATTATTGAGCAGTGTAGAATAGGAGTAATATATGAAAAGAGCAGTACACTTTGGTGCCGGTAATATTGGGCGTGGTTTTATTGGAGAATTGTTATTTGAAAATGATTTCGAGATTACATTTGTTGATGTAAATGAGGAAATTATTAATGCATTAAATGATCGTGGTTCTTATGAAATCGAGATTGCTGAGGAAGGTCAGAGAAAAATTAAGGTATCAAATGTTTTGGGAATTAATAATGCAAAAGATCCAGAGCTGGTTATTGATGCTATTTCCAAAGCTGACTTAGTGACGACGGCCATTGGTCCGAATATACTACCTTACATTGCTGAATTAGTAGCGAAAGGTATTATGGAACGTCAGGCTAGTGGTAACAAAGAGCCGCTCGATATTTTGGCTTGTGAAAATATGATTGGAGGGTCACAATTTCTTTATGAAGAAGTGAAGAAATATTTGACTCCAGAAGGGA
>ERZ824522.2193-NODE-2193-length-10640-cov-2.735002_pt1 | contig 10640 bp, 6 predicted proteins | sample MGYA00519935_ERZ824522 | MGnify/ENA primary metagenome ERZ824522 (study PRJEB31778, sample SAMEA3449160) | human gut metagenome | biome: human gut; feature: human-associated habitat; material: faeces | place: United Kingdom | collected 2010/2012 ...
GTCGGAGGTTTTTGCGAATTCCTTGAGACGATTAACGGTGATGATCCGGAAGAGAAGAAAAGCTATAAAATATGGGCAAGGAGTCTGGGATGGACTGGACGCATGCCAAAACCGGAAAATATGCTGTAGCTGTCGGGATTTTTGTACATTGCTTTATGCTACATTTTAGGAGCAGACGGACTAAAAAATAGCGGGATGGTGATGTAGTGTGATGAAGTTCCAGACGAATTAAAAAAAGCTTCGTACTGAGGAGGGACTGACACAGGATCATCTGGCTTTGCTGGTGTAAACCAGTACGGACACGATTGGAAGAATTGAGCGAAAGCAGAAGACAGCATCTTATGAGGTGCTGTTTCGTATCGCCAGATATTTCCATAAGCCTGTGGAAGATGTGTTCTGGTATGAGTGAGAGAAAAAAGAGAAGGCTGATGCTGTCATGGATGTGATTTCCAGTGCCGGCACCAGCCTTACGTTTATTTTACGACCTTTCCGAAGGTTCGAAGTTCCATTTCAGGTTTGATCTGGATAGGAGCATATTTTTTGTTGAGAGATATCAGTTGAACATTATCTTTGTTCTTCTGATATTTTTTAATATAAGCGTTACCGTTCAGATAGAAGATTCCGATATTGCCATTTTCCAGCTGATCCTGCTGATGAACCCATACGATCTGTTTATTCACATAGATCGGTTCCATGCTGACGCCGGAAACGCGGATGCCGAAGTCTGAGGCTGCGGGGACATCATCACCGACTTCAAATTCTTCATACTGATCAGAGTCAAGAAAGAGGCCGGTACCGGCAGAAGCAGGTTCTGTAAATACTTTGCGTTCTGTTCGTGATGTAGACAGGTTTTTTCCAGACATACATTCCGCTTTTGATCAGCAGGCAGGCTTGTCCTGATGTGATCTTTGTGCCTCCTCGAATGGATTTGTATCTGAAGTTCTCTTCGATGCTTCGGGAAATCTACGGCGAGTATACGGATAAGATTGAACCGTATGGCTGTGATGAAGCATGGCTGGACGTTTCTGACAGTAGTTCCTTGAAAGGTGATGGCCGTAAGATTGCAAATGAGATCAGTGGCAGAGTCAAAAAGGAACTTGGTATTACGATCAGCGAGGGCATTTCCTGGAATAAGATTTATGCAAAGCTTGGCAGTGACTACAAGAAGCCGGATGCGATTACAGAATTCAATCGTGAGAATTATAAGAGTCTGATCTGGAAACTGCCTGTATCGGATCTTCTCTATGTCGGAAGATCTACCAACAGGACTTTGTCGAAGTATGGAATTCATACCATCGGTGATCTGGCATGTACGGATTCTGATTTCCTGATGAAGCAGCTTGGTAAGATGGGACTTGTGATCCATTCATTTGCAAATGGATGGGATGAGTCACCGGTAGCTCCGGAAAACTATTCGGCTCTAACTAAGTCTATTGGAAACAGCACGACTATATCTGGACATCGAAGAAAATATGCAGCAAAGCAATTAGGATATCGTAAGGTTCCAGTGATCATCCGAGTGTTGAAGGATGATGAAGCAGTCGTGGCAATGGTGGAATCGAACTTTCAGAGAGAATATATTTTACCGAGTGAAAAAGCCTTTGCTTATAAGATGAAATATGATGTGTTGCGAAGAGATAATAAGAAAACAATATGTGGCCAGGTTGACCACAATCATAAAGGAAAGAGAACGGTGCAGGTTTTAGCGGAAGAGTTTGGAGAATGTCCAAAACAGATTTAAAGGTATTTAAAGTTCACACAACTGATTACAGAATTATTGACGAAAATAGCCAAGAAATTTATCCGTTATCAGGAAGGTACACAACTTTACAGCATTGGATTGACAAAATTTCAGAAATTGGCAAAAGAGGATAAAGCAGTGTACAAGGTTGATAAAGTTGCTCTTGTAAATTGTGAAATCTTTTAAAAATATCTGGAGACTTTTCGGCACACAATCTGAGACACATTTTTTGCACAAGGCTTTGTGAAAGAGAAACTAACCTGAAACTAATCCAATGGATCATGGGGCACAAGGATATTCAGACCACTATGGATATCTATGCAGAAGCGACAGAGGAGAAGAAACAGAACAATGGATGTATTTTAAGATGGGCTTATGAAGACTTCCATCTGACAACAGAAATAACCAAATGACATCAAATATGATTTGACAATGATTCATCATGAGGAGAAGAAAAACTTCATTTTCTTATGGTGGACGACCATATTCCGGCAGGTACGGAAATGGAATTTGTACGGGATTTCTATAGTTATTACACTGTTTAAGAAAGAGGGGGACTGATAGAATTAGGAAAGAAATAAAAGAAGATGTAGAGGAGGCACACTCTGATATGAAGGATAACAGATCAAATGATTTACTGAAGGATTTTCTGGGAGAAATCCGGGAAAAGGCCGCAGATTTTCCGGAGCTTCTGGAGATTTTTGAGAACTGTTATAATAATACACTGAATACAACAGTCAGAAGAATGGAAGACGGAACCACTCATGTGATCACCGGAGATATTCCGGCTATGTGGTTAAGAGATTCGGCAGCGCAGCTGCGTCCGTATATTTTTCCGGCAAAAAATAATGAGGAGATCAGAGAACTGATCGCAGGTCTGGTGAGACGGCAGTTTTTTTATATCTGTATAGACGGATATGCCAATGCGTTTAATGAAAAGCCTGACGGCTCCTGCTGGGAAAAAGACGATCCGGATCAGGATCCATGGGTATGGGAGCGAAAGTTTGAGATTGACTCTCTCTGCTACCCGATACAGCTCGCATATCTTTTGTGGAAAAATACCGGCTGTATTACTCAGTTTGACGAGAACTTTCAGAAGGGTGCAAAAAGAATCCTGGAGATTTTCCATACAGAACAGTATCACGAAGAAAATTCGTCCTATCGTTTCCGACGCCAGAACAGCTATTTTCAGGACACGCTTTCCAGAGACGGAAGAGGCGCTCTGGTAAAATCAGGGACAGGTCTGATCTGGTCAGGTTTCCGCCCAAGCGATGATGCCTGTACTTACGGCTATCTGATTCCATCCAATATGTTTGCAGTAGTGGTTCTGGGATATCTGGAAGAAATAGAAAGAGAATACTGGAAGGATCCGGAGCTGGAAAAAGAGGCGGGAAGACTGAAGGAGCAGGTTTACAGGGCTGTAGAAAAAGAAGGAAAAACTCTTACAGAAGAATTTGGAATGATCTATGCCTATGAGACAGATGGATTTGGTATGTACAACCTTATGGATGATGCCAATGTGCCCAGTCTTCTGGCAATGGATTATCTGGGATATCCGGCAGAAAAGGAGACAAAGGAGAATACCAGAAGATTTCTTCTGAGCAGCGCCAATCCTTATTATTTTAAAGGTAAAAGGGCAGCGGGAATCGGAAGTCCTCACACACCCTCAGACTATATCTGGCATATTGCCATGGCAGTAGAGGGGCTTACAGAGGCCTCCAGGGAAAGAAAAATTGAGATATTAAAGAATATGGCAGACACAACTGCCGGAAAAAAGGTTATGCATGAAGGCTTCTGCTGCGAGGACGACAGCAGGTATACGAGAGAGTGGTTTTCCTGGGCAAATGCCATGTATTCAGAACTGTTTCTGGATGTGTTTGGGTACAGGCTGAAAAAATAAACATTCTGTTGGCATAAAAACAGAGAAAGCGGACAGATTTTCTTGAACAGGACAATATCTTGAATTTGTACACTAAACATAGAAAATGGAAAATTGTACACCTGACTGAGATTGAGTACAATAAAAGCAGAAATAAGGAAGAACAGGAGGGTTCCTATGAAGGACATGTTTTTGACTGACAGAAAGTTAGACAGAAGAATATCAGAGATTAAGAACTACAGATATAGAGATGCACAGGACCTGAAAGAATTTGCAGTATGCGAAGATGAGCAGGGAGTAGTTAATCCTACAGTACCTGTTGATTTTGAAGGCTGGGATAAGATTCATACAGGAGACTGCTGGTCAGGAAGAGACCGCTACCTGTGGATGCATAAAGAAATCCATATTCCGGAGGAATGGAAGGGAAAAAGAGTTGTCGGTATTTTTGACTTTGGAAATACCGGAGCCGGAAACAACAGTGGTTTTGAGGCAATGTGCTACATTAACGAGAAACCGTATCAGGGAGTGGATGTAAACCATAAAGAGGTTTTCTTCCCAGAAGAATTATATGGAAAAACCTTCAGCCTTACTTTCCGCCTGTGGTCAGGACTGGAAGGCGGCGGAGTTCCCAGAAGCCAGGAGCATAAGATCAGCCAGGCAGATCTTGCATGGCTGGATGAAAAAACAGATGATTTTTATTACATGGGAAATCTGATTCTGGATACTGTTAAAAATCTGGAGGATGGAGACCCTGTTAAATATGATCTGAGAATTGCTCTGGATAAGGCCTGCCACTGCATTGACTGGGCTTATCCGGGCAGCGATGCTTTTTATGAGAGCGTACATCAGGCAGATGATCTTCTGAATCAGAGAATCGATGATATGGGCAAACATTCTTCTGTGAATGTAACCTGCGTAGGTCACACCCATATTGATATGGCATGGCTCTGGAGATTAAAACACACTCATGAAAAAGCATCCCGTTCTTTCTCCACTGTACTGAGAATGATGGAAATGTTCCCGGAATATATTTTCCTTCAGACACAGCCCCAGCTTTACGCTTACATAAAAGAAGATTTCCCGGAAATTTATGAGGAGATCAAAAAACGGGTAAAAGAAGGACGCTGGGAAGCTGACGGAGGTATGTGGGTAGAGGCGGACTGCAACCTTACAAGTGGAGAGTCTCTCACACGACAGATTCTGATCGGCAGCAGATTCCTGAAAGAAGAATTTGGAAAGGATGTTGAGTATCTGTGGCTTCCGGACGTATTCGGATATTCATGGGCCCTTCCTCAGATCCTGAAAAAATCAGGCATTGATATGTTTATGACAACGAAGATCAGCTGGAATCAGTTTAACCGTATGCCTCATGACACCTTTAACTGGAAGGGAATGGATGGAACAGAAGTTCTTACCCACTTTATTACCACTCCTGAACCGTGGAATGAGCCTGGCTCCTGGTTCTATACCTATAACGGACTTCTCACTGCAAAAACTGTCAAGGGCGTGTGGGATGCCTACAGTGAAAAAGAGATGAACAAGGATCTTCTGATCTCCTATGGATATGGAGACGGCGGCGGCGGTGTAAACCGTGATCTTCTTGAAGCAAGAAGAAGGATCGACAAGATTCCGGGACTTCCGAACCTGAAAACAGGAACTGCAGGAGAGTACTTCAGAAAGCTGAAGGAAACTGTAAAAAATACAGATCAGTATGTTCATACCTGGGATGGAGAGCTTTATCTGGAATATCACAGAGGAACTTATACCAGCCAGGGCTATAACAAGAGAATGAACAGAAAAATGGAGCTTCTTTACCGTAAGGCAGAGTGGCTGACAGCTATGAAGGCTCTCAGAGAAGGAAACCTGGGCGAGGCGCAGCAGGAAAAACTGACAGAAGGCTGGAAGATGATCCTGACAAACCAGTTCCATGATATTATTCCGGGCTCTTCTATCCATGAGGTATATGAGGATTCCAGAAGAGATTATGAGAAAGTAAGAAAGATCGGAGAAGAGGTTGCAGCTGAGGCAGAAGAAGCAATGACAGAAGCAAAGGACAACTGCTTTACTGTATACAATGCTTCAGGCTGGACCATGGATGACATTGTAGAAATTCCGGAGGAAAAATCCGGTATCTGTACAGATGAAAACGGAAATATTCTTACTGTACAGCAGGCAGAGGGAACCAGATACGTACATGTGACAGATATCCCTGCAATGGGACATAAGGTGATCTTCTTTAAAGACGGAGAAGATCAGGAAAAGAATACAGCGTTTGCTGTAAACGGAAAGAATATTGAAACACCGTTCTATTCCATTTCCCTTAATGATTACGGTCAGATTACAAGACTGTATGACAAAGAGCAGGAAAGAGAAGTTCTCGTACAGGGACAGCGCGGAAACGTTCTTCAGATGTTTGAGGACAAGCCTATCGACAACGATGCATGGGATATTGATATTTTCTATCAGCAGAAAATGCGTGAGATCACAGATCTTACAAGCTTTGAGGTAACACAGTGCGGTCCTCTTCGTCTTGTGATCCATATGGAATGGAAATATATGAATACTGTGATCGGACAGGATATGATCCTGTACAGCACAGACAGAAGAATTGACTTTAAGACAGATGTTGATTTCCACGAAAGACAGCAGCTTCTGAAAGCAGCCTTCTGTGTGGATATCAGAAGCACTTTTGCAACCTATGATATTCAGTACGGAAATGTACGCCGTCCGAACCACTGGAACACAAGCTGGGATCAGGCAAGATTTGAATCTGTAGGACACCGTTTCGCAGATCTTTCAGAGAGAGACTATGGAGTTGCTCTTCTCAATGACTGTAAATACGGCTATGATGTAAAAGATAACATTATGAGAATTTCCCTTCTGAGATCCGGCCTGCAGCCAGACCATATCCAGGATGTGGGAAGACATGAGTTTACATATTCTCTGCTTCCTCATAAGGGAGACTTTGTGGAAGGACAGGTTGTGGAGACTGCCTACAGACTGAACAATCCTGCCGATGTGGTAAAAGGTGAGGACAGAAGCGCTGAAAGCTTCTTTAAACTGGATAATACTCAGGTAGAAGTAGATGCGGTTAAGAAATCTGAGGATGGAAAATATCTGGTTGTACGTTTCCATGATTTTGCAGGAGCAAAACAGAAAGTCTGCGTTTCCCCATCCTTCGCATATGAGAAATGGGCGGAAAGTGATCTTATGGAAAGACCTGTGGAAGAATTCAGAAATGATGAAGTGAAGCTTGAGCTGCATCCTTACGAGATCAAGACTGTTCTGTTTCAGATCGGAGAGTAAGGAGCAATAAAAGTCAGTATCAAAAGAAAAAGAGGATAATGAAGGAGGAAGTGTTGTGTTCAGCGAAATTTTTCAGATTGAAAAAATACTCGGCGCATGTGAGAGGATATTATATTTTTTAAAAATAAATTTCTTCTTTCTGGTGTCAAACATTCCTGTTCTGCTGTTTTTCCTTTTTGTGGGAATCAGCCAGGTGCGCACTTACCTCCCTCTTTTCCTGATATGCGCAGTGTTTGCAGGACCGGCTTTAAGTGCAGTGTTTTTTGCCATGAACAGAGTTTTACACAAAACTGATACAACTGCATGGAAGGACTACAAGGCAGGATATACAGATTCCTGGGGCAGAAAAATGGGAATTGCAGGAATCCAGCTGTTCCTTATCTGGATGTTCTGGACAAATGTGGAGTTCTTTTCTCTTCAGGTGCCGGTCCTGCCGCTGACAATTTTATTTTTCCTTTTGTTTCTTGGCGTAGTTATCATGACGCCGGATCTTTACCTTCTGGCTTCCCGATATGAAATGAAGGTAAAGGATATTTTCAGGGGAGCTGCAATCCTGGAATTTACAAGACCTGTGATTACTCTTGGAAATACAGCCATGATGGTTATTATCCTTATATTGCTTGAAATCCAGCCGGGAACCTTTATCCTGTTTATCGCAAGCATTTATGGATTTATGGTTGTGTTTATGAATCAGAGAGTGATGAGGGTCATAGAAGAGAGCCGCTGACTGCGCTCTCTTTTTGTGATATAATAAACTTCAAAAATAAGAATCTGACTGCAGGGAGACAGAAAATGAAAAAACATTCCTCTAAACAGCTTTATTTCAGAATGTTCTGGGGCTATACGACCATTGTATTTCTGGTGGTGTCTGCGCTGGTTATTTATTTTCTTTCTGTTGCCGGAGGAAAGGCTCTGAAAGCAAACACGGATGCCAGGGATCAGGTATGCCGGGACGCCAGAGACTATCTGGAGGAAACCGGACAGCAGGCCGACTATGTTTATAAAGCTTTATATGGATCAAAAAGAGAGCTGGATGATCTGATCGCTTATTTTCAGTTGGATAAAGAGGAATACCAGAAGTATTGTCTGGACAAATACATGTCCACAGATGAACTGGAATATCAGAATATTTATGATTTTGTAAATGAAGTATTTTCAGCCAGCAGTGAACTGAAAAAAATAGAGCTGATAAGCTATGCCACCATGGAAATGACACAGTGCTATCCTCAGAAGGTATTTTATCCGGGAAAAGACGGAAAAAAGAGAATAGAGGAGCTGGAGCAGGAACAGTCCCGCAAAAAAGGGGAGCTGGTGTATCTGAAGGAAATAAGAAATCCGGATACCCTTCAGCAGGAGGGCTGCATGATCCTGACCTTTGATGCGAAAGAGACTCTGGAAAAAATCCAGGATTCTAATCCCTATGTCATGCTTGCAGTGGCCTCACAGAATGATCAGGAGATTTATGTGGGAAAGAAAGCCGGAAACTGGAAAGAAAATATCCGGCAGAGGGGATACGATGTAATACAGGATTCTGTAGATGAATACGTGGTTTATTCCTATGTCAATAAAAAAGAGGCGGCAGATCTTTCCGGAACTACGTTTCTGGCAATTATGGGAATGGGATTTCTTGCTATAGCAGTGGGCGTTGTTTCTATTTCCTGCTATGTAAGGAAATTTACTGCCAGAGTAGAAACGATCCTGGATGCAATGAACAGGGTAAAGACCGGAAACCTGAAAGACCGGATTCAGGTGGACAGGGTGAGGGACGAGTTGGATATGATTGCCGGAAATTTCAATGAAATGTGCGGCAGGCTTGAGCTTTATATCCAGAAAAGCTATCTTGCGGAGATTGAGACAAAAAATGCTCAGATGCAGGCGCTTCAGAGTCAGATCAACCCACATTTTCTTTATAATACTCTGGAGGCGATCCGTATGAAGGCTATCTGTAACGGAGACCGGGAAGTGGGAAAAATGCTGTACAGCATGGTGGTTCTGTTTCGAAGCCAGCTGAAAGAAGCTGATATTATCACCCTGGGCCAGGAACTGGATTACTGTAAACAGTATATGGAGCTGTTTGAATACAGGTATCAGGGATGCTTTCTGTCGCAGGTGGAATGTCCTGTGGAGCTTCTGGCGCTTCCGGTACCAAAGTTCATTCTGCAGCCGGTAGTGGAAAATTATTTTATTCATGGTATTGAGAGAGACCGAAAGGATAACCAGCTCTTTATATATGCGGAAAAAAAAGACGGGCAGCTATGTATTTATGTAAAGGATAATGGCCGCGGTATGGATGAAGAAGAAATACGCAGAAAAAATAAAGAGCTCAGAGAAAACTGTTATGGGGAAGAACAGAAAAAATCAATCGGTATTGGAAATGTAAATCGGAGAATCCGTGCGATTTACGGAGAACCCTATGGTATTTCTATAGAAAAGGCTGATCCAAAAGGCCTGATCGTCATACTTACAATAAAAACAGAAGAGGAATAAAAAGATGGAAAAGGTTATGCTGGTAGAGGATGAAGAGTTTATCCTTCAGGGTATCCGCTATATTATCGAGTGGAAAGAGATGTCCATGGAAGTTGTCCATATGGCACATAATGGAAGAGAAGCGCTGGAACTGTTTAAAAAAGAGCCTGTGGATATTGTGGTTACAGATGTAGAAATGCCTTTTATGAGCGGGCTTGAATTAATGGAGGAGATCAGGAAATTAAGTCCCAGAACAAGGTGCATTATTCTGTCCGGATATGATGAATTTGAATATGCCAGAAAAGCCATGAAGCTGGACGTAGAGGAGTATATCTTAAAGCCTGTCAATGAAGAACTGCTGAAGCAGGCGCTGATCCATGCAAGAGAGCATCTTAACGAGATTGACAGAAAACGGGCAGGCAGTATGGAAGGAAAGATTGGCTGGCACAGGTTTCTGAAGGGAAAGCTGAAACCGGAAGAGGAAGCTGAGTTTTATCATATTCTTCCTGCAATTGAAAGCGACAGTACAGTTTTTGCCTCTCTTATGAAAATAGACACAAGAACTCTGAATGAAAAGCAGGGGCTGAACGATATCCTTGTGGAGCTTCAGAATGAGACACACCGGATAAAGGTAATCTGTCTTGCGCCGGATACACTGTTTCTGCTTTTGTATCTGGAAAGCGGACACACAGAGGAGGATGTGCTTGAATATTATAAAAGCTTTCAGGACAGACTGGAGAGCCGCTGCGGGATCATGAGCTTTCTTACCTTAAGCCATGCCATTGACTGCTACAGTGCTCTTCCCCAGTGCTATAAGCTTGTTTCCAGACTTCAGAAATACAGAATGCTGGAGGGATATGGAACCTGCATTAATGAAAATCATATTAAGGACAGAAAATCCGGAGATGTGGTAATTGATGAACAGCAGCTCCGTAAGCTGATTCTTAAAAAGGATAAGGAAGGCGCGCTTAATTATATAGAAGATCTGTTTATCAATAATCTGAAGTCAGAGGTTAATGTAGATGTGCTGTATCAGACTGCGCTGAAAATTGCAATGCTGCTCCATGATATTAAGGTGGAATATAAACTGGCACAGTCCAGAAACTTTCAGAACCTTTCGGAGATCATAGAAAAGATCTACCAGGCAGACGATATTTTTGGTCTGAAAACGATTTTTATTTCTGAGATTTCCGAGATCATTACATATCTGCATACAGAGGATTCTCAGTATACGCCTGTGGTTAAACA
>ERZ824522.2198-NODE-2198-length-10615-cov-2.899716_pt1 | contig 10615 bp, 9 predicted proteins | sample MGYA00519935_ERZ824522 | MGnify/ENA primary metagenome ERZ824522 (study PRJEB31778, sample SAMEA3449160) | human gut metagenome | biome: human gut; feature: human-associated habitat; material: faeces | place: United Kingdom | collected 2010/2012 ...
CGTGGGTTCGAGTCCCATCTTCCACCCTCGAAGTTCTTGAAATAAAGAGCAATGCGAAGCAAAAAACCTTATGTATCAACGATATGTAAGGTTTTTTCGTTTTTAGGCGATGTATTCGAGCGCATAAAAAAGCAGGTTGCCCGGACCGAAATCGTGACCTGTTTTGCTCGGGCCGAAAACAGGTCACGAATTACGCATAATGCGTTGTCTTGCATTGTTTTACGTCGCAATATTTCTATGCTGCATACGTTTAACCCATTCAAACCCATGCAGCCATGCGCCGAACGACATTTTCCGTGGTTTTCTTCTGCAAGAAGACCAAAATTTCCAGGAAGGGCAAAGCGCCCATCTATGCCCGTATCACCACTTCGGGCCTCTCGACCGAAATCTACACCCGCTGTCAAATCGAGCCGGAGCGCTGGAACCAGCGGCTCGAACGTTCGCTTTACAAAGACGAGATAGACCTTCGAATCAACGATATCATCGCCAGTTATCGGGCAAATATCCTTGCGGCCTACGACCGGCTGATTCGTGAGGGCAAAGGGCCGAACTGCTTCGCCATCAAACAGTGCCTTGAAAATCCGAATGGCAATCCGCGGATGTTTCTTGCCGAATTTTCGAAATACTGCGACAAACGGCAGAGAGAAGTCGGAGTACGTATCACTCAACTCACGGCGAACAAATACCATCGCCTGCTGCGCTATATGACTGAATACACGAAAGGACAGTACAGGAAAGACGACCTGCCGCTGGATGCGATCGATTATGCGTATATCGACGGACTGAATACCTTCATGCAGACGGCCCACAACTGCAGGAACAACGGGGCGGTCAACCTGCTGTGCTGTCTGAAGAACTTTATCCTCTATGCCATCCGCAACGAATGGATCGAGAAGAACCCGTTCCGGTACTATAAGATGAAGGTGGATAAAACGAACGTCAAGGTTCCGCTGACCCGAGAGGAATTGGATACGCTGCTCAGAAAACCGATGCCCAACGACCGGCTCGACCGTATCCGGGACGTGTTCTGTTTCTGTGCCTTGACGGGATTGGCCTTTACGGATGCGGACCATCTGCGCAAGGAGCATATCACGACCGACGAAGAGGGTACGGTATGGATTCACAAGCTGAGGGAAAAGACGGCGGTAATGAGCCGTGTGCCGTTGCTGCCGCAGGCGATTCGGATACTGAAGAGGTACGAATCCGACGAGACCTGCAAATCCCGGGGTAAGCTGCTGCCTGTGCCCTCCAATTCGAAGATGAATGCCTACTTGAAGGAGCTGGCGGGAATCTGCAATATTCCGAAGAATCTCACGACGCATTGCGCGAGGCATACGTTCGCCACGCTGGCCATCGAATACGGCATGCCCATCGACATCATCGCAAAAATCCTCGGGCATACGAATACCAACATGACGCGGCACTACGCCAGAATCTCCGAGGCGAATATCAGCCGGGAAATGCGGAAAATAGGAAAAATGCTGACGGCATGATATCTTTTTTGGCAATAGCGGCGAAGAACTGCAACGGTTCTTCGCCGTTACTGCCGTATTCCGGCGAAGCAACCATCGTTTGGCCATTCGGCTTGAATTCACGAATGCATGCATTCATGAATGCCGGTTTTATTTCTCGCTATGATTCGAGAAAGAATGTTCTCTTCAATGAATGGCTTTGTTCTCGAGCGACCGATATAATACGGGCAAGGTATCTTTTTATCATGATTGAGTTCCATCGTTAAATGCATGCTTCCGTTTCTGCGACAAGGCACAGCAGATCGGCATGCCGGCCGCACGCACTCATCCCTCTGAGTCCCCTCGTAACACAACACATCTGAAGCCGGTCCGGATGCAGAAACGCTACGGAAAACTTTACAAACTTCGGAACGGAATTCTCCGCCACGGATTTTCCCATCGCCAGATGGGAGCAAGCTGTGTTTTTGTCCGACAAATCAACATTTGTCCGACAAAAACGCTTGCTCTGCGAGGCCGGGCGTTCTCCCAAGTCGAACGCCTTTTTTAACGACTATGGATACCGACCGGAAACAGACTGACAGGAATGACTGAAAGCCGAAAATTTCGAGTTGCAAGTACTCTTTCCATCTCAATGAGGAGCAGTGCATTCGTTTCAACGAGATGTTATGCCGGGCCGCCGCTACGCGTTGGTTCCTATAGAAAAGCTCTTCACCTTGTATAAGGATGTCGGCGAAGAGGTGTCGAATGATGAACTTTCGTATATTTTCGACACGCTTTCGGAGCGCATTTGCACGCACAAGGGTATCTGAAAAGTAGGGATTTCGTATATTTGCCGTATGGAAAAAGGATATGTTCACGTCTATACCGGCGACGGCAAAGGCAAGGCCACAGCGGTTTTCGGATCGGCTGTTCGGGCATTGTGTGTCGGAAAGAGTGTCTACGTCGGGCAATTCGTCAAGTCGATGAAGTACAACGAAACGAAAATCGAACGCCTGTTCGACGGCCCGAATCCGGCATTCGGCCGTATCCGCATCGAGCAATTGGGACGGGGTGTTCCATCGGCAAAAAGCCGGAAGCCATCGACATTGCAATGGCTTCCGAAGGGTTACAGCGTTGCGCCCGGCTGCTTGCGGGCGACGAATACGACGTGGTGATTCTTGACGAACTGACCATAACCCTGCATTTCGGACTGCTTGCGACCGATGAAGTGTTGGCCGCCTTGCAGCGACGGTCGCCATCGGTCGAAGTCGTCGTCACGGAGCGTTATGCGCCGCAGGCATTGATCGAGGCTGCCGATCTGGTAACCGACATGCGGGAGGTGAAGCACTATTACGCGCAGGGCATTCTTTCGCGCGACGGCATCGACCGATAATTCCTCGGACAGCATACGCCGCCTCCGTACCGGGCCCTCCTTTCGGGGCTTACTCCAATTTCCGACAATAGTACATCTCCCGGTCGTCTTCATTCAATGCTTCGGGATGGAACACGGCGATCAGATCGTGCAGCACCGCATCGGGCTTCACCACGCCCGATTCCCAATAATCGTTGCCTCCGGCGGCATTCGTGCGCTTGTCGCAGTTGTAGACCTCGCCCCGGCGGACGCAGGGAACGCCGGCGAATTTCGGCAGCCGGGAGCAGAACTCGGCGAGAGTCGAAAAACTGCCGACATTAATCCACACGTCGGCCTTAGAAGCCAGCAGGTAAGCCTCTTCGAGGTCGACGGGCAGCGAACGGTTCGACGTGTTCTTTTTGTATAATCCCCGCCCGCGTCGGCGATGAGGCGTGCAACGTAACTTCCGGTCGAAGCCATGAACCACGAATCGCCGTAGGGGGTGTTGATCATCACCTTCGGTTTGGCTTCGACTTCCGCGACCTTCGTCTTCAGCGCCTCGTAGCGCTCCGGAACGGGCGCGAATACGGCTTCGCCCCGCTCGCGGATGTCGGCGATCTCCGCCACGGCCACCAGCCACTCGGCCTTGCCGAGCGGCGACTCCTCCAGATACTCCCCGATGTAGCAGAACGGGATACCCATCTCCCGCAGTTTGGGTTCCATGCCGCTGGCGCCGTTCACACCGTAGAGCAGCACCAGATCGGGGCGCTGCGCGAGCAGCCGTTCGTAGTCGATATTGCCGTCGAAGCCGATGTCGGCCACGGCATCGGGGTGGGAGGAGACATACTCATTCGAAACGTAATCCCGGCCCGAGACGCCCACTACGCGGTCGGTCTCTCCCAGCGCATCGAGCATCGCCACATGGGTCGAGGAGAGACAGACGATACGCTTCGCTCCTGCTTCGACCCTCTGCCCTTCGAACCCTTCGGGGGCTCGCTCCCCGTCGCGGGCGAGGAAGAGCATCGTTTCGGTATTTTCGGCCCCCTGCCACGGATCGAAGACCTTGAGAATCGTGCTTCGCTGCCCCTCGGCCCCGACAATCTCGAAACCCGAGGCGTGGGACGGCGTATAGACCGCGACCGTGAAATCGTCGAGCGAAGCCGCGTTCCGGCTTCCGCAGGCTGCGAGCAGCAGGGCCGCAGCGGCAAAAAAGAGAAGATGCAATCGTTTCATCGTATGGTTAGGTGTTTATCTGTCCGAAGCAGACTCTTGGTAAAACAGTTCCGGAGCCAGCCGGCAATAAAATGATTCGCCGGAGGTTCGTTCCGTCAGTTGCAGGTAGAGCGGCGTGTCCTCCTCGGGTAGAGCCGAGGCCCCCTCTGTCATGATTGCGGCGAACCGTTTCGGCGGGAGCGTGCCCGCTTCCACCGCGAAAGCCGTGTCGCCGACTCCGTCGGCGGAGGTCAGCACGAGGGTCGTGCCGTCGTCCGACAGGGCATACGTTCCCCGTTGCAGTTCGTCGTACTCCAAGAACTGTCCCCACCACTCGTGCGCGGTATTCCGCACGAGCCGGTACTCGCACACATCGTTCGCCCACAGGAACAATCCGTCGTTGCGGCGGAGAACGGTCCGGTCGTCATCCGTACCTGCGGAGACGAACAGGCAGAGGTAGAAGTCCACGACCGTGACGGCGATTTCCATCCGTTCACCGGAGGGGATGTCCGTAAGCGTAACCGTCGTACGGCCTATGGCATGCCCCGTAACGGAGAGCGTCCGGCCGTCCACGGCGACGGTTGCGACGGACGGGTCGGAGGATACGGCTTCGTAGTCGCCGCTTCCGAAGACGGTGTAGCGGCCGGTCATCCCCAGCCGGAGGTCTGCAGTGCCGTCTCCGGAGACAAAGAGGTTGCGCTCCGGGCCGGGACAACCTTTACCCGAGCAGCCGGCAAGAAGGGCTGCCGCGATAAGGCTTGTGAGGAAAAACAGTCGGTTCATAGTTTTCTCAATCTTCCGTATGAACCGCACGCGGGGAGCCGGAGGTAAATCGTCGTATGGCAGACAACTCTTTACTAATCTCCAAAAACTCCGGCTCCCGCAATGCGGCCGTAAAAGAGCGGCGGCGATTTTCAATACGAAGAAAGGTTTGCAATGGTTCGCCGTGATTAAAAGGGACGCCGCCGCAGAGCGTTATTTCCGTTTTCCCCATTTGGGGCGGATATCGAGGAAAATCTCGTAGTTCATACGCGGCATGGGCCGCGACAGAACGGTTTCGTATTCCTCGTCGAGAAGGTTCTTCACGGCGACCTTGACCGAAAAGTCCGCCCAGCGGAACGAGAACAGCTTCTCGAGCGAGACGTCGCTCATGAAGTAAGGCAGCACGCGGCCGATTTTGGTCTTCACGTCGTTGTTCGAAGTGGTGAACCGCTCGCTGTAATAGCACCATTTGTAGAGGAAGCGCCAGGATTTGTAGGCCAGGCGCCCTGAAACGGCCGCCGAGTATTCGGGCACATATACCAGCTGTTTACCGATGGCTTCGTCCGCCCAGTCCACCGGGTCGCCGTGGTTGATCGAGGGCGTCCACGAAAACGTTCCGTCAATGCCGAGCTGCCAGTTCCGGGCCAGCTGTACGTTCAGGTCGCCTTTCAGCTCCACGCCGTAGGCATGCACCTCCTTGATATTCATCGGCGTCCAGAATCCTTTGAAAGTCGGCAGCCAGACAATCCAATCGTCGATGTAGGAGTCGAACCACGTCGCCTCGCCGCTGAGCGAGTAGACGCCCTCTTTTCCCACGGCGAACGAAAGCCCCGCATCGTAGGTGAAACCGTGCTCCTTTTTCAGGTCGGGGTTGCCGCCCGGCAGGAAGTAGAGGTCGTTGAGCGACGGGAACCGGTAGTTGCGCGAAATGGAGGCCTTGGCCACGACGTTGCCCCGCTTGGAAATCGTGTAATCGGCGAAGAAGGCCGGAATAACCGGGGTCCACTCCGACCCGAACATCTCTTCGCGCAACGCGAACGACAGGCCCAGCCGGTCGGCGGGCATCCACTTGGCGGAGACATACCCCGACAGTTCGATGCGCCCCTGGTCATAACCCACGACCACTTTTTTGTTGTTCCCCTGCGCTATCGACTGGGAATTGAGCTCCAGCACGTTCCTGTCCTTGCTCTTCACGAAATGCTGGTGCACGGAGACATTGGCGGTAAAGAGCCATTTCTTGCCGATGTAGTACTCCCCTTCGACGGAGCCGTAAAGCGTATTGACGAAACTCCGCGAGCGAATCATCTCCGCCCAGTCGCCGTTGCCCTTGTCCTGCGAAAAATCGTAAGCCTGCCGGGTGTGGATGTAACCGGCCCGGACCCCTACCTTCCAGTTGCGGCGCAGGTGGTCCCACGACAGAATCCCGCGGAAGGTCTCCTCGCGCTGCTCGTTGCGATACTCCGTATCGGAACGGTAATCGACGTTGAGCATCGGAACGCCGCGCCGCGAATGGATATACCACGCCTGCAATCCGAGCCGGTCGCCCCGGCCCGTGTTGTAATAGGCCTCCTGGAGCACGTGCAGGTCGTGGAAATCCCCGCACTTGTTCCTCTCGACGGGATAGTACGTGCCGATGATGTTGCGGTCGTCATCGTAGACATTCATCTTCTTGTTGTAGTTCCGATACCTGAAATCGTTGGGCGAAGAGGAGTAGACCACTCGCGTGGAGGTTTGCCAGCGGTCGCTGCCGTAGGTGAGCCGCAGGAATTCGTCGAATGTCGAGAACGATCCGATGCCCTGCACGTACTGCATGTTGAACCCACGCGTCTCGGCCGGGCGGGTTGAGAGGGCCACGGCGCCGCCCAGACCGCCGCCCGTCATATTGACCGACGACGTGCCGTGCAGCAGCGTGGCGTCGTCGATGAAATACGACGGAATCATCGAAAAATCGGTCATGCCGAGCATCGGCGAATTGATGCGCATGCCGTTCCACGTCACCTGCGTGTGCGAGGGCGATGTGCCGCGGAACGCCACGGTCGAGAGCGTGGCGCGGCCGTACTGCTTGACGAAAATCGAGGTGTTGAACGTCAGCACGTCGGCCATCGACAGGGCGATGTTCTCGTGCAGCACGGTCGTATCGAGTTTCGTCTGCTGCACGCCTATCTCCTTCATCGGACGCCGGGCCGTGATACCCACTTCACGGATCGGAACCACGAACGACGGATTGCCGTTCCACCAGCTGCTGTGGGAAGAAGCCGGCTGGGACGGGGGCTCCTGAGCCGATACGGCCGTCGCACAAAGCAAACCTATCAAATGGGCGAGTTTCTTCATTCGTAAAAGTTTGAATTACCGCACCCGCGGGTTGCGGGTGCGGTAATGTCCTCCATATTATTGTTTCGAAGCATGACCCGCCTTCATATCCTCGTAGGTCGGGCTGTATCCGCAATCCTCGTGTACGAACCACGTATCGGCATTCAGCTGTCCGATGACGGGCAGGAACGCGCTGAAATCCGTAAGTTTTCCGCAGCCTTCGATATGCACCGACCCGATTTTTTGGATAACGGGAAGCTCGATCGTCTCCAAAGGAGAGGAGGGACTGCCGTTCTCGTGGATTTGGAAAATCCCCTCTACCTCTTCCAATGCAGGCAGTTTCAAATCCGTGAAATATGCCCCTCCGAGTCCGAGGTCGAGCGTGAATCCCCGTCCGCCTACCTTCCGGAGTTTCGGGAAGTTCAGGCCGTCGTAAGAGAGAAGAGCGCAGGAGCCGTACACGGCATCCTTGTAATATTGGTCGTTCGCCCCCTCCTTGTAATAAGCGGGATTCGCCGCCGTGCCGACCTCTTCCAGCTCCGGCATGTCGATGGCTGCATAGATGTTGGTGCTGTCGAAATAGAGCTGTCCTCCGACTTTGTGCAGGCTCCGGAAGTCGCAGCTGCCGCTGTCGTTCGAGACGTTATCGGTAACCGCCAGGTATCCGCCGACCTCCGTGAGTTTCGCTCTTTTTTACCTCTTCCAGAACTGCTTTTAAACGCTCCTCAAATTCGCCTCTATACTTGGCTCCTGCCACTAAGGCTCCCATATCAAGGGCAAAGAGCTTTTTATCCTTTAAGCCCTCCGGCACATCGCCCCGGACGATTCTCAAGGTCGGGAAAGTGCAGTCCGTACCGGGCGAGTAGACAAGTCCGGCGAGTTCTTCGGCCCCGTCGACCTCGTTCAGCAGTTTGTTGTACCTCAATTCAAGCGTTACGTCCGCTTGTGCGGGCATCGTAAGCGTCTCGATCAGATTCATGTTGGTGAGCAGAAGCCGACCGCCGCCGGAGAAGGTCGTTCCGGAGAAGTCCAGCGGGTCGAGGACTTTGCTCAGATTGACCAATTCGATGCCCTTCACCGTAACTCCGTTCAGAGCGGGGAGAGTGCGAAGTTCGGCAAATGCCGTGAGGAAGACCGTTCCGTCCACCCGGGTCAGACCGTTCATGTCGATCTCCTTGACTCCCGTATTCATCGTCATACCGCCGATTGCCGTATCGTCGGTATTGGCGATGAACTGAATGTCTCCGCCGACCTCGGAAAGTACGGGCAGCGAAATCGTCTCGAATTCGTAGGGAATCGTCGGCAGCAGCACGGCCCCGGCCGAGGTCAGCGCTTCGAATTTCACGGCATTGAGTTTCGCAAGGTTCTTGACGGTGATTTTGCCGCCCACAGACCCAAGCGCCTTCATCTCGACGGTGGTCATATCGCCGCCGGCCTTGTTCTCGTTCGACCCCTGCAACTCGAAGTCGCTGCCGATTGTCGCCAGAGAAGGCGTCGTTACCGACGTAATCGCCGCCGAACGCATGACCAGCGAACCGCCGATCGCCGTCAGCTTCTCGGCTTCGAACCACTGCACCTTGTCGTTGCAGATCACTACGTCGCCCGTCACCTCTTCGAGCGACTTGAGGCTCGCGTAGTAGAGTTCGGGAGCCGTGGATGCCGCCTCGGTCGAGCCGATGCGCAGACCTCCGATTTTCACGACGTTTTCCAGACCGTCCAACGCAATACCCTTGTAGGTGTTGTTGATGACGACGTCGCCTTCGATTTGCGTGAGCGCCGAGAGCGCCTTGATGTCCGTCACGAAGTTGTCGCCGCTCTCCTCGCCGACGATAAGGTCGCCCTTCAGAATCGTCACGCCCTTGTCGGCGAACGCCTTGACCTCTGCATCGGTCTTCAGCGTAACGTCGCCCTCCTCGCGGATGTCGTCCTTCACGACGAGGTATTTGTAGTCGTTCGTCTCGCCGTTGTAGGACGTTACGCGGAACTGACGCTCGGTATCCCAGTCGGTAATCGTCGACGGGTCGGGCATGATCGTCGCCGAAGGAGTGTACTCGAATTCGGCCGTCGCACCGTCAAGCGAGACGTTGTAGGGCACCGTCACGGTGATGTCGTTGCCCGCGATCTCCGCGGCATAGGAGTTACCGCCGACGGTCAGCACCACCGAGGTGATGAAATTTTCGTCGGCATCTTCAGGGATCGGATCGGTCGGATTGTCGTCGCTGCAACCGGCCAGCACCAGCGAACCGGCTGCGAACAGCAGCATAATTTTTCTCAGGCTCATGTCTTTATTCGTTTTTTGGTTGTTTACTTTTCGTTATCGGTTGCAATGGACAAGTCCGTAAAGGAGAACACCTCCGTCGAAACTTCGCCGAGCCAGCCGCTCTTGACCTGCACGCCCGTCTGCACCTTGATGAAGTCCACGTATTGCAGATCTGCCGGCGTTCCGTCGCGGTGCATGGCGTTCGAAATCCGGAATCCGTTGGTCTGGCCGCTGCCGTCCACCACGTCGCCGCCGAGGTTGTCTTTGAGACTGAAATTATCGGCATAGCCCCAGTCGTAGGTTTTGTTCTCCCAATATCCGGTCTCCGGATCCTGCACGTTGTTCGGAGCCAGACGGGTTCCGTAAAGGGTATAAGTATCCTCCCTGACCCAAGCTGGATAGTAGTAATCCTGCTGGTGGTAGGTGATCAGGTAGTCGATGCATCCCGATTTACCCTCCGAATCGGTCCATTGCACGTCCATCTGCCTGCCGGCGGGACGGTAGTAGGTGACGGCGTAGTTCTGGATCGTCCCCTCCTTGCCGGTGTCGCTTCCGCGCAGTTCGTACCACTCGTCGTCGGGCTCGCCGTTCCCGTTGATGTCCTGCATGACCCAGACGATGCCCGGCTCCGACGAGCCGTCGAAAGCGTTGCCCTGAATCGTGAAGTCGTATTCGCCCTCCGCCGTCGCCCGTTTGGGAATGCTGTGGTCGAATCCCACGACGATATAACCGCCAAAAGCGCCGAGCGACACCCAGATCTTCTCTTTCAGACGCCTCTCAGCATAGGCGACGGCCGCCTCCTGCGTCGTCTCCGTGCCGTCAAATCCGCCCGTTTTCATTTCGCCTACGAACTGTCCCGGTGCGGGCGTATATTCGTATACCTTGTTCCACAGCGGCGAATTTCCTCCTGTGGCCGGACGATAGCGGTCTTCCTGCGCGGCATCGACGCAGGTTACTTTCACCTCGGCCGAAAGCGCCGTTTCGGCGCGGGTGATGTTGCGGGTAAGACGTTCTGCCCGCTGTTTCGCTTCGCGCACCGTAACCCGGACGATATGTTCGCCCGCTTCGGTCGGCGTATACCGGAACATGCGCTCCGCAGCGTCGGGAACCGTCTCGCCGTCCACGCTCCACGCGAACTGCGGATTGTCGAAATACTCCAACTGCGGTTCGAGGAAAATCGGCGTGCCGATATACGCATAGCGATCCGTCGATGTGCGAAAGATGGATTGCGCGGGAAAGAAAACCTCGTAGGGCAGTTCGTCCACGACC
>ERZ824522.2199-NODE-2199-length-10607-cov-3.222233_pt1 | contig 10607 bp, 8 predicted proteins | sample MGYA00519935_ERZ824522 | MGnify/ENA primary metagenome ERZ824522 (study PRJEB31778, sample SAMEA3449160) | human gut metagenome | biome: human gut; feature: human-associated habitat; material: faeces | place: United Kingdom | collected 2010/2012 ...
CCAGTTCACGGTACGAATAAAAGCCATTGTCATCGTCTTCGACGCGCTTTTTCCACGACCCGAGATGCGCCTCGTAAATATTCATCGGTGCACGTTCGCGCACTTCTCTCGTCTTCGCACGATGTTTCTTTTCATAGTCGCCGTCCTGCCACTCATACCCCGCAAGTGATGTTACGACGGACGCATTGTCCGGGCGCATCTGTGCATAATTTCCATACGGATCGGTCTTAAAAAGAAGCTCTCCGCTCCGCGTCGTAATCTGGTATTTGTACACGGCACCTTCACCGACATCCGGCACGAACAATTCATAGATACCGCTTGGGCCGATCAGACTCATCGTGTGCAGCCGTCCATCCCACATATTGAAATATCCGACGACACTCACTTGCATGCGGTGCCCATACAGCAAATCTTGTCCCCGTCACACCGTCAATCGTCTCGACATGCGCGCCTAATTTGTCAAAGATTTCATAATGATTTCCCTGCGCAAAAAGGTAAGTATCATAATCCGTTATCTCCGTTTTGTAGGCATACGGATCTGCGGTCTCAACCACATCGCCCTCGCCATACTGGATCCGGACACGGTAATCTTTCAACTGGTCTTTCTTTTTCTCAATCTCCAGTCCAAAAAGTCCAAGTTCTGCATTCAGTTCCTCTGCTTCAAACGCAGTCTCTCCGGACACATCGGTGATCCACACGCGCTGTGCTACCGGCCGGCGCACGACAAACATCTGCGTTCCCTCGTAAAAATGCATTCCAAGGAGATCCTGCGGAGCATTGATCACCCCTTCTTCCATTTCTTCGATCAAATGTGGATTCATCCACTTTTTCAGTATTTCATTCACTCTTTCTTCAACCTCCTCCAAATCAAAGAAGCGTTTTTTTTACAATTTCTGCCAATTCCCTTGACTTTTTGTCTGCGTCGTCCATATCCTTGCCAACAACCCCAAAATAAATTTTAATCTTTGGCTCGGTTCCCGATGGACGGATGCAAAGCCATGCATCGTCGGTCAATTCGAAATACAATACATTTGATTTTGGCAGCCCTGTCTTTCCTTCTTCACCAGTCTGGATATTTTTGATGGTGTCGCGGTCATAGTCACGAATCGCTGTCACTTTATAAGGACCAAACTCCATCGGCGGATTTTCACGAAGACCGCTCATCGTAGACTTAATCTTCTCCAGTCCTTCGATGCCTTTGTGCGTGATCGCGATAACATCGTCTTTGTAATATCCATATTTTTCATACATATTGATCATAGCATCCCACAATGTCATGCCACGTTTTTTATAATAAGCTGCTGCCTCGCAAAGTGCCATGGAAGCCACGATACCGTCTTTGTCGCGGGCATGGGTTCCGATCAGGCAGCCATAACTTTCCTCAAATCCGAAGAGATACGTACCCTCTCCGCTCTGCTCACTCTTTAAGATCTCACGGCCGATCCACTTAAATCCGGTCAGACATTCTACGACTTTAATGCCATAATATTTCGCGATGGCATCGACAAGATTGGTCGTTACGATCGTTTTTACCATATATCCGTCTTCCGGCAGTTTGCCTTCCAATGCCAGTTTTTGTCCGATCTCATAATCTGCCAGGAACGAACCGCTCATATTTCCGGTCAGGCAGATGTACTCGCCGGATTTACTGTCTTTTACATAAACACCGAGGCGGTCGGCATCCGGGTCTGTCGCCAAAACGAGGTCGGCATCCTTTTCTTTGGCAAGGGCAAGAGCCAGTTCAAAGGCTTCTCTCGCCTCCGGATTTGGATAGCTGACGGTCGGAAATTCGCCGTCCGGAAGTTCCTGCTCCGGCACTACAAAGACATTGGTAAATCCCAATTCTTTCAATACGCGGCGCACCGGAATATTTCCGGTTCCGTGCAATGGTGTATATACGATGCGAAGATCTTTTTCCACTTCTTTAATGCAGTTTGGATGCAGCACATTTTTCTTCAACTCTTCCATATAACGATCATCGATCGCTGCGCCGATATTTTCATACAATCCGGCTTTGACCGCCTCTTCTTTTGGCATCGTCTTAACGGTCGCATAATCCGTCACCGCTTTTACTTCATCCATAATTCCTGTGTCATGAGGCGGTGTGATCTGTGCTCCGTCCTCCCAATATACTTTATATCCATTGTATTCCGGCGGATTGTGGCTTGCTGTCACATTGATTCCGGAAATGCAGCCAAGTTCTCTGACGGCAAACGAAAGTTCCGGTGTCGGACGAAGGCTCTCAAATACATAGGCTTTGATGCCGTTTGCAGCCAGACAGCAGGCAGCTTCATCGGCAAATTCCGGTGACATTCTACGGCTGTCAAATGCAATTGCGACTCCTTTTTTCTCGCCTTTCTGGCTCAATATGTAATTGGCAAGTCCCTGTGTTGCCTTACGTACGGTGTATACATTCATACGGTTGGTACCGGCTCCGATAATCCCGCGAAGTCCCGCTGTACCAAATTCAAGATCCGCATAAAAACGTTCCTTGATCTCGTTTTCATCCCCTCGGATCGACTCCAGTTCCTTTTTAGTATCCTCATCAAAATAAGGATTTGCCAACCATTCTTCATAATTTTCCATGTAACCCATAATAAATATCTCCTTTCCATTAATTAATTGGTTTCGCTTCCCTTTGCCGTCAGATCCGGAAAACTCCAGGAAACGTCTTCATCATCGTCGGTTGTCGTGACAGAATAACTCTTTGTCGTATATCCATCCTTGGCTAACGTCAATGTGATCGCTCCGATTTTTTTCGGAAAACTGCACGGCGCTACGCCCTGGTAATTGCCATCCAGATAAACGCTTGCCCCGGCGGGTGTGCTGACAGTGATCTTATGATCGTTGTCATAACTTTCCGTCACCGTGTTCTGCTGATTTGAATCATCCTTTTCCACACTGCTCTCATCATCGCTCGACACCTCGGCCTCCTCTTCCGCCAGACTGATTCTCACGGTCGGATTGGCAGACTGCACATCCACGATGCCGGTGTATGTTGTATAACCATCCAGTATAACCAGTATCGAATGTTTCCCGTATTTGAGAGACACCGGTTTACTGTAATCGGTCATTGTTCCATTGACATACAGTTCCGCGCCCTGCGGATCAATGTCAAACACGACTTGTCCCTTGTCTTTGACCGTGCTCTTAAAGAGCGACATATCAAGTTCCAATGTCTTGTCGCGCTCAATCGCAACACTCCGGCTCCCCTCAAAGTCCCCATTTTTCATGGAAACCTCGTACGTTCCTTCCGGAACGGGCACCAGCATGTTTTCTGTCACCGGCAGAATCCGTACCCCGGAAACGGTCATCGTTCCACCGATAAAATCTTTATATTTGGCCGGCTTGATATAGCCATGGCCTTTTGTCACCACGATCGAATAGGCCTTTCCTTTGACTCCCCGGAATGTCACTTCGTCTGTGGCAGCAATTTCCTGCAGATCAATGGGTTTCCCCTCGGAAAACGCCTGAAATCTGCTTCCGTAGCGGTAGCGCGTCCCCTGTATCTCGAGATAGGATTCGTCCGTATTAAACTGAACATCCTTTACGTCTTCCGTTTCCAATATATCCTTGGAACTCTGCACTTTCTGCAATGTCGTCTTTCCGTCATCAAGATACAGATCAAATACTTGTCCAACCTCGAGAGACTCCGACGAAATCTGTTTGTCATTTTTCGTCAAAACCTCTGTCGCCCCGTTATACGTATAGGTTGCCTCTTTTTCCAGCTCCGGCTCGTAAAATGTCATCGTGCCGGCTTCTGCTTTTGTCAAAACGCCCACGAAATCGCGTCCCTTTTCATACGTAATTGCTGCATTGGGGTTCGGACTTTGCGTCGCTGCCGGTCTCGCTGTCTTTTTCCCGCATCCGGAAATGAGCAGACAGCTGAGTACCGCCAAAAACAGCCCCATCATCCATTTGTTTCTCATCATGCACCTCATTCTCTGTCGAAGACTTCAGTTAAAGTAAGTATATCATAAATCAAAGAAAACTTCCACCGTTTTCATAGTTTTTTAAAAACTGTTCGCGGCACTGTTCCATCTCGCCCAAACTACGTAGTTTTTGGAGACTCTGCTCCGAAAACCAGCTCTTTTTATGGTTAAAATATCCATTTAGCAGCTTCCAGTATTTTTCCGGAAACAAGAGCATAATGTAAATAAATTCCTGTTCGTCCTTCGCCAGATCCGCTTTTTTTGCATAACTTTCAAGAATGGTCATTCCCTTTTTTCTGTCCCATCCATTTTTTTCCAATGATTTACGCATCAGATACGTCAGATCCAAAAGCGGAATCCCCTTTCCCGCCTTTTCAAATCCTACCGTCGCGAGGCGGTTTGCTTGCCGGATCAGATTATGATAATTGTAATCACCATGACAGTACCGCCCTCCATCTTCCATTATTTTACAGTAATAATTGCAGTTTTCAAGACAGGCCGAAGCCTCAACCGCTTTTTCATAAAACCGCTCAAAACAGCCAATTGCCTGAATTTCAAATTCGGTCCGCTGTTTTTTCTTTTTCATATATGTATGGATTCGTTTCAATTCCCGCGTGTGCTTCTGTACCCGCTCCAAAAGGGGCACAGCGGCAGGCAGTGATTCTCCTTCTTCCTCCAGCACGCACACGCCCTCCAGCGTTTGATGCAGTCTCGCAAGGTTCTCTCCCGCAAGAGCCAGATCCGGCTTTGCCCGCAGGTCACATTCTTCCCCGGAAAACCATTGGTAAATCACATATTTCTCGCCGCTTTCAAGTTCTGTCACGTACTCGTCGGCATTATTTTTCAGCGCTTTATCAACCCGCTCAAATCCCCGCAGCACTAAAATTTCTTTTATTTTATTTTCAAAGGCAAAATGTCCCCGGATCTGCTCGTATTCGCGCAGCAGTTTCGGTCCCTGCGTCGTTTCCAGCAGCCACCCTCCGCGGTGGCGGTAGCGCCGTTTGACAGTCAGATCATAATTTGCCAGACTTTTCTCCAACTTGCACCCCTCCTTCATGTTTTAACATTGTATGAGGAAAGGTCAGGTTGTATGACTAAAAGATGTCTGTTCAAATACCGTTTTTAATATCGTAAGCCCGATCGGACCAAGCACGATCCCTCCGACGCCGAACAATTTCAGACCCACATACACGGACAAAAGCACGTAAAGCGGCTTTAACCCCATTTCTTTTCCCATAAGTTTGGGCTCCAGCACTTCGCGGACGACCATTGTGACCACATACAGCGTCAAAAGCACGGCGGCGGCCACATAATCTTTCTGGATCCACGAAAAGACCGCCCATGGAATTAAAATTGTGCCGCTTCCAAGAACCGGAAATGCATCGACGATCGCGATCAGGATTCCCATCAGCACCGCATACGGATTTTTGAGCAGAAGCAATACGATCGTCGAAATGACTGCGATAAAAAATAAAAGCAGCCCCTGCGCTTTGAGATAAGCAAATCCCGCGATTTTTAGTTTCTTCACGTAAGGCACAAGTGCCGGATAGCGCACTTCGGTTCTCTCTTCCAATGACAGCAGGAGCACCGCCATTAAAAATACGACGAACCCGGCGCCCCATTCTCCGATGCGCAGAAACATCCGCGGAATGCTCCCGGTGATCTGAGGCAGCAATACACTCGCGATCTGTCCATCCATATCACTCATTCTCGCCTCCAGCCACCGGTAACTGGTTCCCTTTGACAGCGCAAGCAGATTGTCGATGGAACCACAGCCGCCTTGGCAGAGATGCGACAAAGCTCCCGCCTGCCCGGGAAGATGACGGATAAATTCGACGAGCTGGCTGGTGCACAAATATCCGATATAAAATAAAAAACACCCCAGCGCACCGAGGCTTACAACCACCATAAGAACACTGCATACTTTCCGATTCAGATGTGTCGCCGTATGTATTTTTTTCGTCCACGGCTGCAAAGCTTTGGCAAATACCAGCGCCAATACAAAAGGAACCACAAGTGGTAAAATATAGCAAAAGCTTACATAAATTACACATGCAGTTCCTAATAAGATCAATACTTTTTTGTATTTTTTTACATGGTTCATGGGTATTCTCCTTTCCGGGGTTCCTCGATGTGCTTACGTATCTGTCATACCCGGTTAGTATGAACCATTTTGATAAGATTTATTCTGCTTCTTTTACAATAAATCGGTAGCCGACTGCCCAAACCGTCTCAATGTACTGCGGATTCTGGGTATCTTTTTCAATCTTTTCACGGATTTTTTTAATATGAACCGTAACGGTCGCAATGTCTGCGCCGACAGGGCTCAGCCGCCACACTTCTTCCAAAAGTTCTTCTTTCGAAAATACGCGGTTTGGATGCTGTGCGAGGAAGAACAAAAGATCAAATTCTTTTGTCGTAAGATTCTTCTCGACACCGTCCACATAAACACGGCGCGCCGTACGGTCGATCTTCAATCCGCCCGCCTCGATGACTTCATTTTCTTCTTTCATCGCACTGCCGACTAATTTTTTATAACGCTCCAAATGCGCCTTTACACGAGCCACAAGTTCGCTTGGGCTGAATGGCTTGGTCATATAGTCATTGGCTCCCAGTCCGAGTCCGCGGATCTTGTCGATGTCTTCTTTCTTTGCTGAAACCATCATAACCGGAATCTCGGATGTCTCACGGATCTTTTTGCAAATTTCAAAACCGTCCATTCCCGGAAGCATAAGATCCAGTATCACCATATCAAATTTTTCTGTCGTCGCCATCTTCATACCTTCGGTACCATCGCTGCAGATCACAACCTCAAAACCACTCAATTCCAAATAATCCTTTTCCAATTCTGCAATTGGTAATTCATCCTCTACAATCAAAATTCTCTTACTCATCATGTTCCTCCTTTTGTTCTGTTTCCTTTTTTAATGTAAAGTATACTTCTGTCCCTTTTCCAAGCTCGCTTTCTGCCCAAATGCGTCCACCGTGCTCGTCCATGATCTTTTTTGCAATCGCAAGTCCTAAGCCGCTACCGCCGGTTCGTGAATTTCGGGAACTGTCTGTCCGGTAAAACCGCTCAAAGATAAATGGCAGTTCCTCTTTACCTATCCCTTTTCCATTATCACGAATCATGACTTGGATAAAAGGACCTTGATCTTCTACATTGACAAGGATCATTCCCTGTTCCCTTTGTATATATTTTACCGCATTCCCTACTATATTTGCAACAACTCTTTTTATTTTTTCTTCATCAATGACAATCTCAACGTCTTCGCCGACATCACATTGATACAAAAGCTGTATATTGCGGGTTTCCAGATCCAGGCTCATTCCACTGATGCACTCCGCAAAAAAATAACTTGCTTTTACCGGAGCAAAGCGGAAATCTTCCACTTTTTGATAAATTTTTGTGAAATACGAAAGTTCATCAACAAGACCTGCCATATCCACCGCCTTTGAATGAATCGTTTTGACATACCGCTCCATTCGTTCCGGCGTCGCCGCCACACCATCCATAATTCCCTCTGCATAGCCTTTGATCGCCGTAAGCGGCGTTTTAAGGTCATGGGAAATATTTCCAATTACTTCTTTTGTCAGTGCATCTGCCCTGTTCCTCTCCTCCGTCGTCTCCCGCAATTTAGTCTGCATCGTATCGAAATCCTTATACAGTCCATCAAATTCGCTGCCTCCAATCGACGGCAGTTCATATTCGAGATCCCCTTCACTGATATGGATCGCCGCCACCTGAAGCTGCCGTATCGGCACAAGGACATTATAATAAGTATGCCCAATGATTCCGACAACAATCAGAACACAGACAATAATGATCATTCCCAAAAGACCGACGTAAAATACAGTAATATGGGGAAGATTTACATTGAGATCCGTTACAATGCACACGCTTCCGGTTCGTCCATCCGGCATTATGACGCCCAGTTTTTTAAATAAAAATTTCTTATCTTCTTTTCCGCAATACTGGCCGCTTTCCTCGGAATAATTATTATTGGCCACCAACAGATCCCGATATACATAATCATACTGGTCAAAATCTCCAAAAAATGTAAATCCGCCGTCCACGATCACTGCCAGAAAGGAGTATTTTTCTTTCAAATAATTGTTTTCTTTGTTCAGATATTCATTATCTAGAAATACCTTTGGACCCCTCATGGCGCGGTCCTGCAGATCCATATAATCGTATTTGGTATACGAGTTTAACAGGAGCACACGGTCGAACAAGCTGTACGGCGACGGCATATCTTCCGCTGAAATCTGATACGTACTGCGGATACTTTTCATTTCCCCATAGGCAAAAAGTGTCACCATCAGAATAAGTACCATGATCGGACAGACCGCCAATATAATAAACGTATTTCTTGTCTTTTTTACGTTTTTCTTTTTTTTATTATTTTTACTCATTTTTCCTCGATTTCACCCAGCTTTCCCTGTTTTTTCTCAAAGATAATCTTATTTTAACACATTTCTTTTCATTTTCATAATGTTTTTTTGCTTGACATCGCTCTTTTTCAATGGTATCGTGAAATACGATAAGATTGGAGGATACTGTTATGAATATTTTACGTCGCTTACCTGACCCCGACGAGGTCAAACGAGAAATTCCCGTATCGGAAAAAGTCGCAAAGATCAAAAAAAGCAGAGATGCTGTCCTGCGTGATATTTTTATGGGAAAAAGCGATCTTTTTGCTTTGATCATCGGACCTTGTTCAGCAGATAACGAAGAAGCTGTTATTGACTACACCTTGCGCCTGGCAAAAATCCAGGAAAAGGTCGCAGATAAAATTTTTATCGTTCCTCGTGTTTATACAAATAAACCAAGAACGACCGGAAAAGGATATAAAGGAATGGCAAGCCAGCCTAATCCGGAAGAAAAAGAGGACATGCTCAAAGGTCTTCATTCTATCCGTGAGACGCATATCGCTGTCGTAGAGCAGACAGGTATGTCTTGTGCCGATGAAATGCTTTACCCTGAAAATTACGAATATCTTTCTGACATTCTTTCTTATATCGCTGTCGGCGCGCGTTCGGTAGAAAACCAGCAGCACCGCCTGACTGCCAGCGGAATTGAGGTTCCATGTGGTATGAAAAACCCAACCAGCGGTTACCTTTCGGTTATGCTTAATTCCATCGAAGCAGCCCAGTGCGGCCACCATTTCATCTACCGCCAGCAGGAAGTAGAGACACAGGGAAATCCACTTACGCATGCGATCCTTCGCGGAAGTGTAAACAAACATGGACGCAGCCTTCCAAACTACCATTACGAAGACCTGCTTCTTCTCCATGAGATTTACAGCGAGAGAAATCTTGAAAATATGGCTGTTATCGTAGATACAAACCACGCAAACTCCGGCAAACATTTTGAGCAGCAGATCCGTATTTCCAAGGAAGTGCTTGAAAACCGCCGCATTTCCAAAGATATCCACAATATGGTGAAAGGTCTTATGATCGAAAGTTATATCGAAGACGGTAACCAGAAGATCGGTGACCACATCTATGGAAAATCCATCACAGACCCTTGTCTCGGATGGGAAAAGACAGAGAAACTGATCTACGAATTGGCAGATCGTCTGTAATTTATGAAATTTACCGGACAAACCCACAAAAATCCACTGGGCAAACGCAAGAATTTCTTGACGTTTGCCCTTTTTTGTTGTATGCTAAGGTGTGAGACATTTTATGCAACAGAAATGAGGTTTAATGATGAGTAAAATACTATTTACTTCTGAATCCGTAACAGAAGGACATCCAGATAAAATTTGTGATCAGATTTCTGACGCAATCTTGGACGCATTGCTTGCACAGGATCCTATGAGCCGTGTAGCATGTGAAACAGCAATTACTACCGGCCTTGTATTGGTCATGGGTGAAGTGACCACGACGGCTCAGGTTGACTTACAAAATATTATCCGTAATACGATTCGCGAAATCGGCTATGATGCTTCAGAAAAGGGCTTCGATGCTAACACCTGCGGTGTTATGGTGGCATTGGACAAGCAGTCTACAGACATCGCCATGGGCGTTGACAAGGCACTGGAAGCAAAACTTACCGACAGCCAGATCGAAGCAATCGGCGCCGGCGACCAGGGTATGATGTTCGGCTATGCTACCAACGAAACCGACGAATACATGCCATATCCGATCCACCTGGCTCACCGTCTTTCCCGCCAGTTATCGAAGGTCCGCAAAGACGGAACGCTTCCTTACCTGCGTCCGGACGGAAAATCCCAGGTAACGGTAGAATACGACGAATCCGGAAACCCTTCCCGTATCGATGCCGTTGTCATCTCCAGCCAGCACAGCGAAGATGTCAGCTGGGATCAGATTAAAAAAGATATCCGCGAAAAAGTTATTGATCCAATTCTCCCTGCAGAACTTTTGGACGATGACACAAAATATTATATCAATCCAACGGGACGTTTTGTCATCGGCGGTCCAAACGGCGACAGCGGTCTGACCGGCCGCAAGATCATCGTCGATACTTACGGTGGATGGGCTCGTCACGGCGGCGGTGCTTTCTCCGGTAAGGACTGCACGAAAGTAGACCGTTCTGCTGCTTACGCAGCCCGCTACGTAGCAAAGAATCTCGTAGCTGCCGGCCTTTGTGACAAAGCTGAGATCCAGCTTTCCTATGCAATCGGCGTCGCTTCTCCGACTTCGATC
>ERZ824522.2206-NODE-2206-length-10577-cov-9.632389_pt1 | contig 10577 bp, 1 predicted proteins | sample MGYA00519935_ERZ824522 | MGnify/ENA primary metagenome ERZ824522 (study PRJEB31778, sample SAMEA3449160) | human gut metagenome | biome: human gut; feature: human-associated habitat; material: faeces | place: United Kingdom | collected 2010/2012 ...
ACTTGGTGTTTTTAATCTGTAGTAATATGTTACAACTATCTGATCCTCTGTCATTATCCCATTTTTATTTGCTGGTTCTGCTACTAGTTCATAATTTTGTGCAATAGTGCTAGATGAATTTGTTGCATACATATCTCCTACTTTTCCTGCAATTACTTCATCTTCTACTGTCCCACCAGTTCTTGAAGGTACTTTCTCTGTTGTTCCTTCTTTGTAATGGTGTACTAGGACATTTGTAGCTTTTAATTTATAATAATAATTTACTTCTATTGTGTCTTTTTGCATTATTCCACTAGCATTACTTGGCTCTGCTACTAATTCATAATTGCTATGTACATTACTTAATGGTTTGGTTGCATACATATCTCCAACAACACCACTTTGTGTAATGTCTTGTGCTTCTGTTCCATCTTGTAATAAAACTTTATCTGTTGTTCCTTCTATGTAATAATGTGTAATTACATTTACTCTTTTCTTTATGTTTTTTATATTTAAAGCATAATTTTCTTGTTCTTTTGTTATATTTATTATTTGTGTAGCATTTTCCGGTAGTTGATAATCTTCTTTAGTTTCTAACTCAGTTACTTCATATTCACCAACTTCTAAAATTGTATCTATTTTTCCATCTTTATCTGTAGTATATAGTTCTGTTCCAAATATATATTTATCTCCTAATACAATTTTATTTATTGTAAATGTATCTTCACCTTTACTAACACTACTATCTTTTCTATATCCAAAATGTATATAGTATACTTGTCCTCCTTCTAATATTTTTTCATAATCTTTTGCTTCCACATTTCCTGCAATGCTAAATACTTTTCCTGTATTACCATTATATTGAGGAGCACTTTCTGAATTTGTTACCATTACATAACCATAGTCACATCCATTTTCACTAGATATTTCTGCATTTATTTTCAATTTTTGTGCTTCACTATTAGTTAAATCTATTTTTATATAGCTATTAGCTGTTGTACTACTTTTAGATTGATTATTTGATATATATTTACCATCTTTATTTATAAAATAGTATTGACCATTTTGAGTTAATTCTCCTATTATGTCCGAATTATCTTCTGTTTTACTTTTTATACTAAATTTAACTCCTTCTAATTTTTCTTGTTTTTCATCTGTTTTTATTATTGCTAGAGGTCGTTCTACTTTTTTATAATAGTATGTTACTATTATCTCTCCTCCATTGTATGTCCCTTCTGCATTTGTTGGTATAGAAGCTAATTCATACTCTTCATTTAATAGTTCATCCAAAATTGGACTAGTTGTATATTTTTCTCCTTCCTTTCCACTATAAGTTACATCTCCTGCTTGGCTTCCATCCTTTAATAGTACGTTTTTAGTAGTTCCTTCTATGTAATGGTGTACTGTTAATGGAATCTCTTTTTCTTCATAATAATATATTACTTCTTGTGTTCCAGATTTATATATACCTGTTGCGTTTTCTGGAATTATATAGTTTCCTTCTGTATTTTTTTCTAATCTATACTTTTCTAAGTCTAGTTTTGGATTTGTCGTATACATTTCTCCTTGTTGACCTTCTAGAAATTCTTCTTCTCCAACTTTTATTGTTGTATATTCTCCTTCTTTTGTTTTTAAGTAATGATGTACTATTATTTTTGATTTTTCTATATTAGAAATAGTTATTTCGTGATTTCCATCTGCTCTAAATTCTATTTCCAATGGTTTTTCTAATAATTCATATCCCTCTGGTGATTTTAACTCTGTTATTTTATATTTTCCAAAAGGTAATTGTATTATCGCTTTTCCTTCACTATTAGTTGTTACTTCTGTATTATATAGTTCTGAAGTATTTAATTCTAATTTAACATTATTTATAGTAAATTTATCTTCTCCTTCACTGTTAGAAGAATTTTTATAATATCCTAAATGTAAATAATACTTTTGTCCACCTTGTAGGACTGTTGTATAGTCTTTTGCTATTGAATTATTACTTGAAGTTCCATTTATATATATAAATCTGCCATTACTAGCAAACCATGATGGTACAGATGTATTAGTTGTTATTGTTGCATATCCATAATCACTCATTTCACTTGATATTTTAGCATTTACTGTCAAATTATATTTTCCTGTACAATTTGTTAAATCTATCGGTATATATGAATTTGCTATTGTATTATCTTTTCCTTGGTTGTTAGATTCATATCCTCCATTTTCATTTCGTATAAAATTATAGGTTGTAGTATTAGCTTCATATATTTTTATACTATTTATAACAACTTGGTCCTCCCCTGTATCTACACTACTATCTTTTCTATAACCTAGATGTAAATAATATATATTTCCACCGGTTAATGTATTTGATGTATAGTCTTTTGCTGTTGTTACAGAACTTGAATTTCCTGATATGTACATAAATCTCCCATTACTATTACTATATGATGGTGCTTGTGTATTGCTTGTTATTGTTGCATATCCATAATCTTGACTTTCACTTGATACTTGTGCATTTACTATTACTACATATTCTCCCTTTAATTCAGTTAGATCAATTGGAATATATGAATTTGCTGTCGTATTTTGTTTACCACTACTTTCGCCATTTTCTACTTGATATGTTTTACTATTTGTTGGAGTTAATGTTCCATCTTCATTTTGTATAAAATTATATGTTCCATTTGCTGTTAATTCTCCCTGTACATTTAGTATTTCCTTATCTAAGTTTACCATTGTATATTCTTTACCATTTTCTACTATTTCGCCTATCTCGTCCTTTGGCTCTGCTCTTTCTTCTATTTGCTCTAGTTTAAATTCTGCACCTTGTAGAGGATTTCCTGTCTTACTATCTACTTTGTTTATTATAATTTTATTATCTTTTAATGCATATGTTACTTCTATATGTTTATTCTCTGTTATATTTGTAAATTGTGGCATTTTGTATGTTCCATCTACATTCTCTTCAAACTTATATTCCTCACCATTCACTGTTATGCCAATAATTTCATAATTTTCTTCTGGTGTCATTATTATTTCTTTTGTGTTTGAATCTCCATATTTTATTTTTTCATATGTTTTTTCATCTTCACCTGAAATAGCTCCACCTTTTACTCCATCTGTCTCCTTTACATCTGTTGTTATTTTATATTCTTTTCTATTATTTTCTACTGTTAATTCTTGAATTTCTGGAGTTTCTCTATAATTTTTTGCTTTTACAAAAATTCCCATATTTTTACCATTTGTAAAATTTGTACCATTAGCATTATTTATAATCTTATTGTTTCCACAATCTATCTCTTTGCTGTCAGAATAACCTGACAATATAATACTTCCGTCATCATCTTCTAAGACAGAATTTATTATATCGCTATCATTTCCACCAATACTTTTAGCCCATTCTGCTATGCCTTTACTAGTATATTTAATAACAATTCCATTTTTATATCCTTTATTAGCTATTGTATTTGCTTTATTAGGATATAATATTCCCGATAAATAACTACCGACTGCCACATAACTTCCATCTTTTAATTCACAAATATCATAAAACTCTGTAGTAGTATTACCACTTCCGTTTTTGGAAAGTTCCATTTCCCATTGTCGCTCCCCATAATAACTTTCCTTCTTTATTATATTTCATTATGGCTGATATAGTACCTGAACTATTTTTTAACTCTTGTCCATTTTCTAGAATCACCTTATTACTTTCAAAATCAGCAATAGCAACAAAATTACCATTTTTATCTTCTTTTATTACATCTACATAGTCTGAATCTTCTCCTCCAACTCTTTTAGCCCATTCTATTTGATTATTTGAATTATATTTTACTATTATTCCATCAGTATCGCCTTCAGATTTTAATAATATTTTATCATCTAAAACTATATTATCTTTAAATTTTCCTACTACAATGTATCCTTTATCTTTTGTTTCTAGAATTGATTCTATAGTATATTCTGTTTTTTGGTACCACTCTAATTCTCCATTTTTGTTTAATTTTGCAATATTTGCTTCTTTCCCATCTGCCAAATCTTTTAAATCTCCTGTAGCAAAAAAACCTCCATCTTCACTTTTGCTAACTGATAATTCATTTCCTTCTAATTGTTGACTCCATTGTAATTCTCCTGTTGAATTATAACTTACTAAAATAAGAGTTTTATTCTTTTTTCTATATATATTGTTTCCATTTCCTAAATTTATACTTGATGAATATGATTTCATTCCTACCACAAAATTCCCATCTACTGTTTCTGTAACGGAGTTAAAATATTCAGTATTATTTCCACCTATTGCTCTAGACCATTGAACTTTTCCAAGTTTATCGCATTTTATCAACATTACATCTCTTCTTCCATTATTTATAATTTCAACTGTATCTGTCTTAATATCTGCATCAAATGCGCCTACTGTTAAATATCCTCCATCTTGCGTTTTTATTGTCTTATATAAATATATGTCGCTATTTGCTTGTAAGGATTCTGCTCTTTTTACTTCTATATCTTCTCCTTCAACTTTTTCATATTTTATTAATAAACCATCGCCTCCATCGCCTCCTGTTTGTTTTAATTTTATAGTTCCGTCTAAAGTAATACCTGCTCTAGAATAATATCCTCCTGCTAACATTCCCCCATCTTTAGTTCCAAAAACTGTATTTATTTCTTCTGAATAAACTGTACCAATCTCTTTATACCATTCATATTCACCTAAACTATTATATTTTATTATCATTCCATCGTTTCCACTGTTTATTGTTTTATTTCCTAATACCTCACCATTTCCTATTTCTATTTTATTACTTCCAAAATATCCTCCTATTATGTATCCACCATCTGTCATAGTATCAACTGAATTTATTCCTTCTGAATAAATTCCTCCAAAATGTCTATTCCACTCTATTTCATTATTTTTATTATATTTTATTACTACTGCATCTTCTTCACCTTTAGATTCAATCTTTTCTTGATTACTTAAGTTTAAACTTTCCGAAAAATATCCCCCCACTATGAAACCATCTGTTGAATCTTTACTTAATGATACTATTTTATCTTCTTCTTTACTTCCTATAATATCTTTCCAAATAATTTCTCCTTGTGAATTAAATTGTAATATTAGTCCATCCATGTTTCCTTGTGCCTCAAGTTCATTTCCATTTACATTAATTTTATTAGAAAAATAACCTCCTACTATTATCTTATCAGTATTAACTATATCTATTGTCAATAGTTCATCATTTTCTATTCCACCTATCGATTTTCCCCATATTAGCTTTCCTTCTGAATCAAATTTTGCTATCATTCCGTCTTTATTTCCATTTGAATTTAGTGTTGTATTTTCTATAAAATCTAAACTATCACATATATATCCTGTAATTATTAGTTCACCATTAACGTCTTCTGCTATTGATGTAATTTTATTTTCATTTTTATTTTCATTTAACTTCCTTGACCAAACCAAATTTCCCATACTATCATATTTTATAATAATGCCATTATAATTGTTTCCATTATTATTTATTACTGTTTCATCATCTAAATTAACACTCCAACTATTTGAATTTATACATACTATTATTCCATTATCATATGTTTCTATAATTCCAATTGTTTCATCATCTTTAGATCCTCCTATCGATTTAGCCCATTCTACTTCTTTGTCATTATTATATTTTACTATGAAAGCATCATTGTATTGTGAACCATGGTTTTCTATATTATATTCTCCTATTATTATGCTATTACTTCTAAAATATCCTCCTACTATGTATCCTCCTTCTTTTAGTTCATTTACAGTTGTAATATAATCATATCCTATACCACCTATGTTAGTTGCCCATTCGATTTTTTGTCTTGTCTTTCCTTCCCTACTTCCACCTATTCCAAAATAATAAGTAGACTCAGAAATATCATATTTTTCGTCGCTAGCTTTAACCTCAACCGCTTTGTACAATCCCTCTGGCAAATCTAGAGTTAACTCACCCTTTGCATCAGTTGTTACAGTATAATATTCTTTTCCATTAATTACTTCTTTAGTTCCAATTATTTCACCTTTACTATTTCTTGCTTCAACCTCTCCTTCATCAACATTGTAAATTGCAAACTTAGTATTTGGTAAAACTTCTCCAGTTTCCCCATCTTTTTTAATTAGCTTAAATGAAGGGCTATCTTGTATTGTTAATTTTATTGTATTTTCTTCTGCTGTATATCTTGTAGAATCTATTTCTTCTCCATCTTCATTTAATTCCTTTAAAACTAATTCTCCATTTTCGTTTATAACTTTAAAAGTTATATCTTTTACTTTAGCATATCCATCTGGAGCCAATACTTCTTTTAAAGTATATGTTTGGTCTACATTTTTGTCTGTTTCATACACATATAGTCCAGATATTGTTACTTTTCCCGTAGCGTCTGTTGTATAACTACCTATTTCTTCTGTACCTTTATATAATTTAAATTTTGCACCTTGTAAATACTCTGTTTCTTCTGCATTTGCAATTGCTTTTTCTTCCAATCCTACTTGTGTACCATTTTCTCCTTCTTCCACAAGTGTAACCCTCTTAATTTTTACTAATTCTAAGTCATATGTAGGAATCTTTTCATTTTCCAATGTTATATTTATTGTAGGTATCCCATCTTCTTCTACAGTATTTTGTACAAAGTTTTCTCCTTCTAAAACTTCTATGCTGTAACTTCCATTGTTATTTACAATCTTAAATTTTATTGGACTTGATAAATAATAACCTTCTGCTCTTATTTCCTCTAAAATATATTCTTTATTAACAGATAGTCCTCTTAATACTGCTTCTCCATTTATGTTAGTTGTAACGTTCTTTCCATTTTCACCCAAGTTATCCCCGGTTAATTTAAAACGTACACCTTTTATTAAGTTATCTGTTCCCATTTCTTTTTTATATAATTTTACAGTTGCTTTTACTTCATCCTCAAGTTGTACATTTACTTTGTATTCTTCTCCATCTGCTTTTGTTACAGTAATATCTCCTTTTGTAAGTCCCTCTGTTTGTTCTATGCTCAATTTTCCTTCATTATCCACATGACCAATAAACCTAATAATGTTCGAATTTAATTCATAACTATCTGGTGTTTTTATTTCTTGTATAATATATGCCTTTTCAGCATATAAATTTTGTACTGTTAGTTTACCTTCGGCATTTGTTACTCCTGTTTTACTTTCTCCTGTTTCTTCATCTGTTATTCTGTAAGTTGCTCCTGGTACTAATTTATCCTTTCCAGTTTGATATTTTGTAAGTTCTAAATTATATTTTTCTGCTATTCTTAAACCTAATCTATTTGGTTCTGTTTCTGTTTTGTATTTTCCTTCATCCGTATCTAAGCAAAAATATACTGCATGATGGCTGTATGATACTTCGTTAAATCGTAAACCATTTGGAATTTCTACTACATAATTAAACACTATTTCTTTTCCAGTAGGCATTACATAATTACCTAAGTCTATTAAATATGTTTTTATATTATCCCAATTAGTTACCGCTTCTGCCTTTTTCCAGCCATTTTCTTCTTTTCCTATTTCTCTATCTGGATTTTCATTTTCTGAATAATATACAGTTGCTATCCCTTTTAATTCTTCTGGTAATTCTATTCCTGTTTTTTGTAATTTAGTTGTAAATGTTGATTCTAAATTTCCACCATTAATTACATATGTATTACCTTCAAAAGGTATCTTTCCTAATATTTGTATTTCACTTGTTGTACTTGCATAATTATTTTTTAATTGTACTCCTATTTTTACTGTTTGTACTTCCTGTTCTTGGTCTACTACTGCATATATTGGCTTAATATCTGCTATTTGAGGAGATATTACTTGGCTACCTTTTTCGTCATAATTACTTGCTATTTGGTTTGTTAATAAACTATTTGGTGAAACCATACTTATGCTTGTTTCTCTATAATTTACCTTTTCTGTAGTATTTAAATTATTATTTACGTCATATACGTCTTGTGCACTATAGTAATAATTCTCTCCATAATCATTGGAAGCATATAATTTTATATTTCTTGTGCTTGTTGCCTTTCTTGGATCTGGAGATAAATCTACATCTATTTTTATTTCGTAAGTTTCTGGATTATCATTCTTAGTTACTATTTTTATATATTTTTCATCATCTTTTTCTATTAATTCATAAGTTTCTATACTTACATTAGGATTAGTTATTTCTACATTATTAATTTGTACATCTATTATTTCTTCTGGAAATTTTACTAAAAATGTTCCATCTTTCCATTTCACTTCGTTGTAGCTTGTATTTGCTTCTGTTTCTATAGTTATTATTTCATTTTTTTCTGTAGCTTGTGTTGATATTGTGTTTTTACTTATATGTATATCTGCTACAGATATTGGAGCTTCATATTTTGCTTGGTGTACATCTGTATTTATATATGTTTCACCTAGATAACCTGCTAATGTTGATTTTATATATTGCAACTCGTTAAATTGTTCTTTTGTATATTTTTCTGTAATCTTATTATCATCTATTTCTTTTATGTTATATACATATAAATAGCTTTCATCTGATACAACATTACTTGTTTCTATTCTTATATTTTTTACTGGTATCTCATATTTATAAGGATTGCTACTAGAATATTTATTCCATTCATTTTTTGTAAATGTTACTATTAAATCTCCTGTTTCTTCATTATATATTTTTATCCATCCATCTTCTCCTAATATTGTATCTGCTCCATTAAAGTATATTCCAACATTAGAAACGACATCTTCTGTACTTTCTTCTGTTGAATCTGTTTTTATAAACTTATCTTTTACTTGTTGCTCTCCATTCTTTGTTTCTTTCATTACTATACCTGGTAAATTTTCACCAGTTCCAATATACGCTTGCCACAATACTGTATATGTATCATCCTTTTCTTCTGCAGACTTTCCATTATAAATTCTTAATGGCTTTTCTTTAGAAACTACATATCTATAACTTGGGCTATACATGCTCTTTCCTACAGTTATATCAAATCTTGAAACTTTCCCTTTTGCCTTTTCATAATTTACCACTATTGTAGAGTTAGCTACATTTGATTTATATGGGTTTGTAAATTCTTTATTTGTATTGTTATATCCTTCATAATATGTCTTTATTGGTATTTTTATTTGAATTGTTTCTGTTCCTAATGTTTGATAAGCCTCTAATGGATATTCCACTTTTATTCCATAGCTATTACTTCTTGATAAACTTGATGTTATATTTCCTTGTTCATCTACTTTTGACGTTCTTTCTATCGTAAATTTTCTTGTTTCTTTGTTATAATTAAAAGTTCCTACATTACTTGTGTATTCTACTCTTGTTGGCTCATATTCATTTAGTTTTGGTATTTCTCCTTCAACATAATTTTTGCTTAATAATAATTCATTTTGTGTTTCGTTTGTATATATTGTAAAGTCTAAATTTACTTTTCCACTTTCTTCGTCTATTACATTTTCTATACTTTTATTTTGAGTTGTTGCATTTATATTGGCTTTTGTTACTCCATACCAATCTGTTTCCAAATCTACTTCTTTTCTTATTGGAATCTCTTCATTATTTTCATCTACATATGTTCCTGTTAATATAACTTTATTATCTTTTCTTGATAAATTATTTATATTATTCCCTATAGCTTCCGATTTACTAGATCCATATGAATAGTTACCACTTCTAACTATTCCTGTTAATAATTTTTGGGTTCCATTGTTTAGGTCATTAAATTCTATAGTTTTTACATTATCACCTATGTAATTATCTTTTAGTTCATTATCTTTAGGTAAAGCTGTTTGTAAATAGAAATTATTTCCTTGTATTTCTATTTTTGCATTCTTTAGCATTCCTGCAGTTTCTACATTTATTTCCATATATAAAGTATCTTCTTTACCTATTTGTTTACATGTCCCTTTTATTTTTTCTGCATATCCATCTTGATTTATATCACGCAAAAAGAACGCACTAAATTTAATATTTTCGGTTCCTTCTACTTTTGCATCGTTATCTGTAAATTCTTCATAATTCATTGCTCTTCCTAACTCTGGATTTGCTTTTATTATATTAGCTCTTTTTATATTTTGCATAATAATAGCTATTAATAGGACTAATAATATTGCTATTACTCCCCCTATTAAAGTTAATTTTATTTTAATTCCTTCTTGTCTTTTTTTCATTTTGAATTCCCCCAAAACTTGATATTATCTTAATTTTATCAAGTTTTTTTTATATATTAAATAGTGATTTTATGGTGATTTGTTTTGGGTCTAATACCTGTTTACGCAAGCTTTTTTTTAGGGTAATTTTCATTAATATTACTTTTTCATATCATTTTAGACATATTTGGACAATAAAAAACTAGCCAATATCGCTCAATTTTTGTTTGAGCTCTTCGGCTAGTTTTATTTTCAAGTTTTTATTTATATTATTTTCTCTTTTGTTTCTTAATTAGAACTACTGCATATTTTAATGTTACTGTTTCTAATCCAACTAATCCAACTAGCGCTATTAGTAATACTACTGGTATACCTTCCCCAGTTTCTACGCTTATGATTACATTTGCTTTTGATGTATTATCTTTATCATTGTTGTCCACAAATC
>ERZ824522.2208-NODE-2208-length-10569-cov-2.719041_pt1 | contig 10569 bp, 10 predicted proteins | sample MGYA00519935_ERZ824522 | MGnify/ENA primary metagenome ERZ824522 (study PRJEB31778, sample SAMEA3449160) | human gut metagenome | biome: human gut; feature: human-associated habitat; material: faeces | place: United Kingdom | collected 2010/2012 ...
GGAGAGACTTATACTTTCAAGGAAGTAGATGCTCCAGAGCATTACAAACTTGCAAAGGATGTTAATATCAAGATCAAAGATACTGGAAAGGTACAGAAGCTTAAAGCAGTCGATGTAAGAATTCCAGAAGTACCTGATACACCAAAGACAGGTAATACAACAAACACTTTATTGCTTGCGTTAGCAGCTTTGTTAACTCTTATGGGAACAGGATGCTATGCATGTGTTAGAGCAAAGGACAAATCAAAGTATAGATTTAAGGAATAAGATGAAATGAAGAAATGGAAATTAATTCCTATAATCTTTATTGTGGGGGTAGCTGTAACTGCAGTTATCCCTTTTTTGAAAGATTGGAAGGAAGATATTAAGCAAAACAATAAGCAAGAACAGATTAGACAAAAGGTAGAGAAAATTGAAAATAAAGAAAACATAGTTGATGTTCTAAAAAAAGAAAATCCAGATGTAGTTGGATATCTTAAGATACCAGAAACAACAATTGATTATCCAGTTATGCAAACAAAGGATAATCCGGACTTTTATCTTAATCATGATTTTGATAAAGAGTATAGTTTTTATGGCACACCATATTTAAGCGCATATTGTGATTTGAAGGAATCAGACAACTTGATTATTTACGGTCATAATATTAATGGTGGAAGAATGTTTGGAGCATTGACACAGTATAAAGATGAGAACTTTTATAAGAAGCATAAGAGAATAAAGTTTATTACTGATCAGGAAAATGAGTATGAGATATTTGCAGTAATGAGTGTGAATATATATGAGTTTGAGTATTGGAAATTTACTATGGCTAGGGATGAAGCTGATTATGATGAGTTTGTAAATACAGTGATTGGACATAGCATTTATGATACGGAGGTTGTGCCAAAATATAGGGAACAGATTATAAGTTTAAGTACTTGCGACAATAGAAGGGGAAAGAATATCAGGATTGTGGTTGTAGGTAAGAAATTGTGTTAATATAACTAATACTGAGATAAATGGGAGTACGAATATATGAGTGAAAATATAATTGAAAATAAAATCAACAAATTGTTTGCTGATATAGATAAGATTATTAAGAGGGGCGTAAAGTTAAAATATGAAAATTATACTTTTTTGGAAGATGAAAACGCATATAGGGTGAATGTCATATTAAATAAAAATGGTAATTCAAAAAACAAGATAAAATATATGACTAAACTTGAAATAACAAAATATATATTATGGGATAATGATAATTTGATATTTAATGTTGAATTTCCAGTAAATGACGAAATAGATTTGATGAAACTAAAAGAACATGATTCAGCTGAAAGTGTATGGGATTTTTATTATTGTAGATATGGAGAAATGTTAAAAGATAAAAAACTTACTATAAATGGTAAAGAAATTGATGTTCATGGTGAAGTAGATTTCAATTTTGGATATCAAAAGGTTGAAGATTTTAAGATGATAGTAGACCGTGATACTAAGGCATCGGCAGAAATGAAGAATCTTGCTAATGAGCTTCTTAATTTGTGTTCATATTTTAACTATTCACTTCTGAATATGTCAATAATGCCTTCTGTAGGAAATATGCAGGGAACTAAAGAAAGTATTGGATGTGATAGATTTGATGTGTTTGTATGGGCACTAAATCTATATTACAATGAGAATATTGATTTAGTGGTTAACTCAAAAACAACAGCACAGAATATGCAAGAGTTGATTGAAAATCTTGAAGCAGTTAAGAGATTAAAAAGTTTTAGTAATTCATATATTAATTATTTATATGATATTACAGATGAAAAATTAATTAATAGCTTAATTCAATCTGGAAAGAAGAAAATAGATAGTACTGTCAGAGTAATTGAATATATCGTGTTAGCTTATAATGTGTGGAGAACGAGAAATAATGTTTTTATTCATAATCAATGTAAAAATAAGTATTACGAACTAGACGGAGAAGATGTGTATTTTGCTTTTATGGAGTATTTTTCGGAGTTGGAATGTTTAGGATACAATCTAATAATAAACAGTTAATATATATGGAGGTTTTGATGAATATATATAATGATTTTAAAGGGCAGATGGGACATGCAAATGTTACAAATCAATATATTGAAATGTTATCTAGAATATGGGAAAGAGAATATTGTTACAAGGAGGTAGATGAATTATCTAGGTCTGTCGGGATAATGCTTTCTAAAATACCAGAAAGCATAGTAGAGAGAATCACAAAACAATACTTAATAGGTATTCATAGCTGTATAGAGGTTTTCTTGCTTAATTTTAAAAGCCTGCCAGGGAGTCCAACTTATAATAAAGATTATCCTTCAGATAAGGATGAGAGTCGACTAGTCTGGACCGTCCAAAATGTTTTCGAGAAACGAACAAAAGAAATTACGGAATTGATGAATATATGTGAGTATTATCGTCTAGTAAGGAATAGTGCTGTTCACAGTAAATCTAGGGAAGATAATAAATTGAAGGTTGCAAAAAGTAAGATTCATTTATCAGTTGATTCACTTGAAACAAAAATTTATGGAAAATTAACGGCACCTAATGACTTAGGGGCGATTACTTTTGACGACCAAGTACTTTTTTCAAGAGCAGCAAATTTGTTGGTAGAAAAAATATATAAAGAATCCGAATATGACTGGGATGTTGCACTTGAAGAAAAAAGGAATGAGATTGATATTCGTACAAAATCAATTTATCAAAAAGCAAAAAAGAAAAAAAAGATTTTAAAATTTATGTCGGAATGTTATTATATTAATGATGATGAATTGCTCAAGGAGGCAATTGATAGATTATATCTTAATTAATCGGGCACTCGCTTAATGGTAAAGCATCCCCCTTCATAAACTCATAAATATTTTGTGAGTTTATGAAGGGGAAGATCGAGGTTCAAATCCTTTGGTGCCCGACTTTATAATAATAAATATACAATGTTAAGCGTATTTACATAGCCATTTGGCCGCAAGGCCAGATGGCTTTTTCTTTTGGCCGAAAGAATAAAAAACACTAATTAATTTATATTATTTGGAGGAAGTAGAATGAACTACGAAGAATTTAAGAAAGCAGTAATTGAAAATTTTAGCAGCTTTTTACCTGACAGATACCAGAATGTAGAAGTCAGTACAGCAAGAGGCATGAAAGTAAACAGAGAGATTGATTCACTTGTATGTAGAGACCTTACAAGTAATGTTAATGCAGGTCCATCAATTCCTATTGATGATATGTTTGATAAGTATGAAAATGGTGAGAGCTTTGATGAAATTATGAGCAAAGTTGCAGAAATTGTAACAGGTGCATTAGACGATATGCCAAAGGAACTTACAAGCGATGGCTTGGACTTTGAAGGTGCTAAGGACAAGATTGTTATGTGTCTTGTAAATACTGAGCAGAACAGAGAGATGTTAAAGCATGTTCCTCACAGAGAGTTCGAGGACTTATCTATCATCTATAGATGGTGTATCAAAAATGATCATGATGGTATGAGATCTACAATCGTAAATGATGGATTAGCAGAACGCATTGGTGTTAATGAAGAAGAGCTTTACAGACTTGCATCAGAAAATACTAAGAAAATCTTACCTATCACAGTAAGAAGCATGGAAGATGTAATCTCTGAAATGATTATGGGTGATATCATGGGTGGTGTACCACAGAAGGATGAAGATGAAATTGCATTTGAGGAAATGATTTCGGACTTATCAACTCAGAATCCAATGTATGTTATTTCAAACAAGTCTAATATGTTTGGAGCATCTGCAATTCTTTATGAAGAGAATCTTCGTATGCTTGCAGAAAAGTTAGATGATAACTTATTTATCTTACCATCAAGTATTCATGAGTGTATTGCAGTACCTGCTTCAATGGGTATTGCAGAAGAATTGTCAGCAATGGTGCTTGAGGTAAATACAGAACAGGTTGAACTTGCCGACAGACTTTCTAACAATGTTTACCATTATGACAAGGACATGAGAACATTAAAGCTTGCTAGTGATAATCCGGTTAAGAGACTTGACGGAAAGGTTGCAGATACTCCTGCAGATTACAACCATGACGGACAGAAGAGATAGTGAGGAAATAGTAATACACACACTTGATGAATTGGTAGAGGTGGTAAATAAGATGCTAGACTCTACCATTATTGATTTAGAGGTAGATGTATATGGAGAAGACGTACAACCTAGATAGGGTTTCAGTAAGACTTGTTAAGGAACGTCCACTTATATCAAGTATACCACTAAACAATCCAACAGCAGCAATTGAAGTTATGGGTGAACACCTTGCACAGATGGATAGAGAAGTACTAATGCTTCTTAATCTTGACACCAAGTTAAAGCCCATCAATTGTTCAATTGTTTCAATTGGCGCAATAAATGAGACTGTTGCTCATCCAAGAGAAATCTTTAAAGCAGCATTTTTATCAAATGCATCTTATATGATGCTGATGCACAACCATCCATCAGGAGATATCACTCCATCAAAGATTGATTCAAAGCTAACAGATAGGATGATTAAACTATGTGACCAGATGGGAATACCACTTGTTGATCATATTATAGTTGGAGCGGATGGAAAAGAATTCTTTAGCTTTAATGAAAAGCAGATGATGGATAGGGCAAGGGTAAATTATATTGCTGATTATAATCAAATCAAGTTTAGTGTGGCAGTTGCAGAAGGGAAAAAGAGATGATGGCAAGTTTTACAGATGAAGAATTAACAATAGCAAAAAATGTGGATTTATGTGATGTAGCTAGAAGCCTAGGTTATACAGTAAGAACTGTAGGCAGATGGCACACAGTAAAGGAAATGGATTCGCTTAGAATCTATGATAGAAGGACCTGGTTTAGATGGTCATTAAAAAATACTAATGGTATTAACGGTGGAACACAGATAGATTTTCTTAGAGAATTTGCCGGATTATCCATTAAGGATGCCGTATTTTGGTTATTGGATTTTGCGGGTTATCGCAGAGATGAAGAATATGTTCCAAAAGCAAATGCAGATATTTCAAAAGAAATAGAGCAGAGGTCATTTGTACTTCCTGAAAGTGCAGATGGCTGTTCTTATATTATGGGATATCTTACAGGAGAGAGAAAACTGGATGAAGGTCTTGTGCGATTCCTGATTACTAAAGGATTAATCTACGAAGACATATATCACAATGTAGTCTTTAAAGGGTATGACAAAAATGGTGAATGCAAGTTTGCATCTAGAAGAGGAACTTTTGACAGAGTGGAGAAACCTTTTAAGAGAGATGTGGTTGGATCAAATAAGGCATATGGATTTAATCTTATAGCTGACTCAGATGAGATATATGTATTCGAGGGAGCAATAGACATGCTTAGCTTCATGGATTTATTTGAAAAGTATAATGCCAATATGGTAGCACTTGGAATGTTATCTGATGAACCACTTAGCACTATGCTAAAGGAATATCCTAATATAAGAAAGATAGGTATATGCCTTGATAATGATGAACCAGGTCAAGAAGCAGCAAAGAAAATCATAAAAAAGTATGAATTACTTGGTTACGAGGTGGCAGATATGTCACCACCAGAAGGATATAAGGACTACAATGATTTGTTGAAATCTGTTCGAAAAGAAATGATTGTAAAGTCACGATAATAGTACAATAATCGTGACGTCAAGTATGGCGTCAAAATAAATGGAATGACGCTAAGTATGGCGTCAAAGTCAAAAAAGTGACATCATAAGTGGCGTCAAATGAACAAAACGAGAGTTTAATCACTTGATTATGATTAGACAAAGTGACACCAAGTTTGGCGTCAAAAACGCTGAAATGACGTCATAAATTGTGTCAAACAGGCAAAAGTGGCGTCATAAGTGGTGTCAAAATAGCAGTTTACTGCCAAATCAGGGGTTTTAGGGTCTCCCTAACAAGATAATCAGTATTTTGTATATACAAAATGCGTATCTTGCAATATCCATTTGTTTATGAATTTAGTTATTGGAAAATTGTATTAAATACAGTTAAAGAAGTGGGATTATACTAGTAACTATACAATTAAGGAAGAGGTTTGAAATGAAAGATAAAGCTAAACTAATTAGATTTAGTGAAGAAGATCTAAAAAGAATTGATCAGGATGCAAGGGCAGAGGGAAAGACCTTTTCAGAATATATTAGGGAATTAACCCTAAAGGAACCAGCCCAGCATCTAGAAGTAATTGAAGTTTTTAATAAACTTATAAATGAAATAAATCATATAGGAATCAATATAAATCAGATAGCAAGAAGTGCCAACGAAGGAATACTAACTTATGAAGATAAGAAAAGACTATTTGCTTATCTTAAGACGATTAATAAAAAAGTTAAGGAAGTAATAGACTTGTATGGCCATAAGTAAAATTCTTTGTATGAAGGAAGGTACTGGCAGCTATCCAGGAAAGCATTTAAAGATAGCAATTGAATATATTACCAAACCAGAGAAAACTGATAATGGATTGCTTGTGGGCGGTTTGAATTGCCAAAGTGATTTTGCATATGATCAGATGAAGGAAACAAAGTTAAGGTATGATAAATATTCAAAGAGGCAAGGATATCATTTAATCATTTCTTTCAATGAAGGAGAGGTGGATGAGAAGACTGCCTTTAATGCTATCACAGATTTTGCAACAAAATATATTGGAAAAGAATACGAAGCAATCTATGCAGTTCACAATAATACAGCTCACATTCATGGACATATCATATGGAATTCAGTAAGTAGAACTACAGGAAGAAAATATAGATATGAAAAAGGTGACTGGGAAAGAGTCATTCAACCATTGGTAAATAAGATATGTGAAAAATACAATCTTAAGACATTAAACATTGAAGAAAATGTTGGTCTTAAAGATGAGTGGAATGATAGAAAAGATGGAAAGTTTGTTTGGAATTCAATGATAAAAAGAGATTTCGATGCATGTATTATTCAGGCAACAGATTTTGATATGTTTCTTGATATGCTTGAAAGAAAAGGGTATGAAGTAAAATTCAATAAGTATCTTGCAGTTAAGCCAAAGGGAATGCAGCGTTTCAGACGAAGCAAGACTCTTGGAGCAGAATACACTTTAGATAGAATATATGAAAGAATTCTAAGTGAGAATATCAAAGATTACAAACCAGAAAGAATTAAAAGACCTAAACTTATATATTGCAAAGTTCCAAAGGGATTTAATTCGAAATCAAAAAGAAAGTTCAGTAGCATGCAAAAGCTGTATTACGGAAGATTGTTTAGACTTTATAAAATTAAAAATCGTCCATACAGTGTTTATTATCAATACAAAGATGATATAAAGAAGATGAAAGAATTGCAGGAACAATGCTTGTTTCTTGCAAGAAATAATATCCGTTCTATAGAGCATTTAAAATTAAAGAAAGACAAATTAGAAAGCAATCTTGAAGAGATTCAGTCTGCAAGAAAACAACTGAATAAAGAACGAAAAAACTTTTATCAGGTTTTTAAGATTTTTAAGGAAATGAGCAAGTTAGAAGATGCCCATTTCTTTTTTTGTTCTGGTGATGAAGCATTTGCAGACGAGGAATCAATGCGGAGAAAACTCGAAGAAGAGCTTAAGGATTGTGGATATTCTTTTAATGAAGCAAAGAACTTATATGAGCATTTTGATAATGAGTTAAAGATGTTAAAGACGAAAGAAAAGCAGATTAGAAAGACAATTAATATTGCAACTTCTATTACTGCAGATATTAAAGAAACAAAGACAATTAATCAGAAAATTGATAAGGATTTGAGGAGGACACGATAAATGTCTAATAAACAGAATAAAGCACAGCCAATAGAGGCATGCATTACTAATTATAGAAGACAAGGCAAGAATGAGGAAACCTTAAAGATTATTAGAGCTGGACTAACACAGGGGATTACCAAAGAGGTGATGGATCAGCTTGTTGCAAATAATAAGTCAGATGAGTTGTTGAGCGTAGCAATCTATGCAAAACTGCATGATGCAGGGGATGATAATGCAAAAAACATGGAAAGCATTATTGAATTCTTAAACAAGCTCAATGATAAGTTTGATGAAACAGCTAAGACAATCGATAAGGTTGTTGCTGATATTGATGAAATCAAAAAGGCAGAAGAGCAGCGTGCTAAAGATGATAAGGAAAGAGGAGCATTGATTGAAGCAGAAACTAAGAAAATGTCTGAACTTGATGAGCGTATTTCAAAGGTCAAGGAGAGCATGGAACAGCGTAAAAAAGAAAGAGAAGTAAAGAAGGATGTAGCATCTGAACCATCAAGTGCTCCGGTCAAGGAGAACAGTATGAACAAATATAAGGTATATTATCAGATTCCTATTGAAGGAGTATCTGGTATCGAATCAATGATGGTTGAAAGACAGTCAAAGCCTAAACCAAAGAGAAGTATCTTTAAGAAACTCTTTTACAAGAGAGAGGTGAATTCTTCTTTGGTAGGTAGAATTATTGATAAAAAACTTGATGCTACACAGATTGAGCAGATTAAGTTTGGTATTTCAAAGGGACTTTCTGACGATCAGCTTTTAGAAATTATAAACAGCGAAATGGATGCAGCAAGTATGCAGAAGCTTATTGAGGTTTATATCATGGAAAATGCAAAGTAGGAGGACAGTATGTCAGGAGAATTAGGAGAAGTAGCACAGATTATTCGTGTAGAGTACGAAGGAATTGAGCTACTATTGCGAATTGGAAGTGGAGGTTTGAAGGCTGCAATTAAAACTGCAGCTTTTCTTTTTGGAATGGTTGATTTTGAAAAGCATAGTGGAAAAACATCCATGAGAAGTATGCTAAAGAAAGAGACAAACCTCCAGGTAGTTAAGATTGATGAGAGCCAGGTCAAAGAGGCCATGAAGCTTTTCAAGAAGTATGGAATTCTTTACTCAAAGATTCCGGACGGTAACAAGACTGATTCGTATAAGGAATTCATTGTTCCAACATCAAGAGTGCCACAGGTAAACAGTGTTCTTGAAAGACTTGGAAAAGGAATGATAGAAAGTGTAGATGAGTACCTTGAAAAAGAGGATAACAAAAAGCTTGAATCAGTTTATGAAAAACTCAATGTGGACAAGAATGTAACTGACAGAGTGCTTGCAGAGGAAAGTCAGGAATACAAGGTTGTTGAAAAGACAACCAAGGAACAGGAAAGTCTTATGATGCCAATGGCAGAATATATGTCAGGGCATAAAGAATTTTCAAAAGAAGATGCGAAGGAACACTTTGGAATTTCTGACACAAGACTTGATTCAGTATTAGAAAATATGTCTACTATGGGTGCACTTAAGATTAGAGAAGATGGAACTTATGAAGCAATCATGGATAAAGATGAAATCTCAGATAGAATCAAAGAATATCAAAAGATTACATCTAAGTTAAATCCAAACGAAGCAAAGAGTGACCAGCTTGAAAAGACTATGAAGATGGCAAAGGAAAAGGCGCTCAAAGAAAAGAAAGTAAAGGAGATTGCCTCTAGTGTCAAAGCAAAAACAAGGTAAGCGTGTCGAAAATGAATTTGACCGTAGAAGAAAGCCTAACTTTTATTTGATAAAAGCAGGAGCAATTCTAACTTTAATACTTGGATATTTCATAGGTGGAGCTTATGAACAGGGGATAGACATAGTTAAGTTTATGGATAGATTTAATGAAATCTATTCCCATCCATTTAACAATTATTTTAGAGGAATGATAACAATAAAAAGTGTGCTTACGTGTGAATTTGTATATACGATTGTTGTAATCATGTATTACACATCCCAGAGAAATCTAATGCCAGGAAAAGAATATGGTACAGCTCAGTATGCAAATGTTGATTTGATTAGGAAGAAGTTAGAGGAACCTGGTAATAGAAATAGAATCTATAGTAACAATGTTAAGATGAGTCTCAATACAAGATTTACACATCTTAATAACAACACACTAATCATTGGTGGAGCAGGTTCTGGTAAAACATTTTATGTGGTAAAGCCAAATCTAATGGAAATGCCAGATGCTTGCTCCTTTGTAATTACAGATCCAAAGGCTGAAATTTTAAGAGCAACAGGTCATATGTTAAAGAAGAATGGATATGAGATAAAAGTTCTCAATCTAATAGATATGAACCAAAGTGATTGTTACAATCCATTTACTTATATAAGAGAAGAGACCGATGTAATAAAACTTATTACTAACCTTATCAGCAATACAACACCAAAGGATGCAACAAGCAATGATCCGTTTTGGGATAAGGCAGAGAGTATGTTTTTGCAGTCTCTTTTCTATTATGTATGGATGGAATATCCAAAAGAAAAACAAAACTTTAGGTCAGTTCTTGAACTGATATCAAAAGCAGAAGTTAGTGACAAAAATGAAGCTTCCGAACTTACAAGGTTGATGGAAGGTTTATTAGATTCAAAGCTTGGCGCAGACCATCCAGCCTATAAGCAGTATATGAAAGTAATAAGAGGTGCAGGCGATACAGTAAGAAGTATTATCATTAGTGCTAACTCACGACTTGCACTTTTGGAAAATAATCAAGTCTTAAGAGTTCTTTCAAGAGACGAGATGAATATTGCTGATTTAGGAATTGGAAAGAATGGC
>ERZ824522.2233-NODE-2233-length-10512-cov-6.125849_pt1 | contig 10512 bp, 10 predicted proteins | sample MGYA00519935_ERZ824522 | MGnify/ENA primary metagenome ERZ824522 (study PRJEB31778, sample SAMEA3449160) | human gut metagenome | biome: human gut; feature: human-associated habitat; material: faeces | place: United Kingdom | collected 2010/2012 ...
CTCGTCCATAAGGAATACCTTAGGATTACGAACGATTGCACGACCCATGGCAACACGCTGTCTCTGACCACCGGAAAGAGCTTTCGGTTTACGGTCAAGAAGTTTCTCAAGGTCAAGGATTCTTGCAGCTTCACGAACCTGTTTGTCAATCTGATCCTTCGGAACCTTGCGGAGCTTCAGACCAAATGCCATATTATCATAAACAGTCATGTGAGGATACAGAGCGTAGTTCTGGAATACCATTGCGATATCACGATCCTTCGGCTCTACATCATTCATAACTTTGTCGCCGATTTTAAGAGTACCGCCGGAAATCTCCTCAAGACCTGCGATCATACGAAGAGTTGTGGATTTTCCACATCCGGATGGTCCTACAAAGATGATAAATTCTTTATCTTCAATTTCAAGGTTAAAATCCTTAACAGCCTCAAAGCCGTTCGGATAGGTTTTGTTAATGTGCTCTAATGATAAACTTGCCATTTTAATTTCCCTCCAGGTAATATTTGTAAAATATAGTTTTGCTCTTGTTTCGAACTGTACTCAGTATAACGAAAAGCTATAAAATGTACCAGAGAAGAATCCTACAAATATTTCAGAGGTTTGTTGACAGATTGACGAAAAGAACAGAAAGATCAGTCATTTTGCTACACCATTTCCATCTGTATTCTGCGTTCGTTCAGGAACATTCCCTGAAGCGCTTTTGCGTGGAAGCGTCTCTGGAACAGGTCGCATTTGCAGAGAAACAGATAGTAGACATTCAGGCCGCAGTCGTTCATGGTTTCAAAATTACCCTGGCCTTTTGCAAGAATCACATCTGCCTGTTCCAGAAGCGTCCGGGCTTCATTGCTGAGTCCAGGGAACCAGGTTCCGCCTACGTTGCTTCCGTTTCCAGTTACTTTTACAATATCAGTAAGTCCGATTTCTTCAGCATCTTCCATGGTTGCATCATTGACAACAGGATATCCCCGTACAATGACGGTAATATTCAGCTGGGGATATTTTTCTTTCAAAATTTTAACGGCAAGTTTATCAAGAACAATTTCTCCGCAGTTATCAGTAAGATAAACAAGAGTTTTAGCTGTGGAGAGATCTGTTTGGAAGTTGGCGTATTCCGTCTGGCTCAGAGGTTCCTGATTTTCATTTTCCAGAAGCTTAAGCATTGTTTCCTGACTTACATTTTCCAAAGCTGCAAAATCAATATAGTTTCCAATGCGGGCATAGAGAAGCGCTGTTTCCAGAGGGTCTGCGGAAGTACGGATTTTTTCCTCAACAGAAGCTTCCACATTCAGCATAAGCTGGTTGAATTCTTTTTTTATTTCCGTGTAATCTTCAGCAGGACAATTCCAGAATTCGCTGTAGAGCCTTTTGACCTCAACAGAAAGGCTGGGAGAGCAGTCCTGTTCCTCGGCACTGGAAAGAATTGACATGACCTTTTTCATATATTCGGTTTTCTTATCCATGTCTGGAAATTTCCGGATTTTTTCTTCCTGTTTATTTACTGCACAGCACATGCAATAGGGATTTAATTTCATTTGTAGTCCTTTCCGCCCGGATTCAGGGGCCAGTTTGATAAAAATATTATAGGACACAGGGAGAAACCGGGCAAGAGGGAGATGGTGAATTTCATAAAAGCTTACAGGGAGGAACTGAATAAGAAGCTTCAGAGAGACAGCTTTATAAGAATTTACAGAAAGACAAATGAATAAGAAACTATAGTGAGATGACGCTGCAATATTTATAAGAATCTACGGAAAGACAATGGAATCATAATCCACAGACAGAAAGCATTCTATGAGTATCCAGTGTGACAGACACAGAAGCTACATGATGCAGAAACAGCTCAGGAATCACCCGGGAAAACAGATGCTCCCGGGCAATTCTTTCCTGTATATTCGGTGGTGGTTAAATAACAGGCATGATAATTCAGGCTTTTATACTGCGCCTGCGTTGATACCGGGCCAGAAGATCTTCTTCCCTGAAATCTCCCGGATTATCGGAAACGTCACTGTGATACAGGATCCAGTCACTTACATTCTCCATAAACCAGCCTTGTTTTTTGAGAGAATTTATGATCTGACAAAAGCTGCCATGTGTCTGACCGGTCTCGTTATCACAGTAGACCAGGGCATTGGTTTCATCGGAAATTCTCTGGAATCTCATACGGGAAAAGGCATTGTTCAGTGTGGAATAAATACTTTCCGAATTATATTTCTGTTCCGTTTCTATTTTATGATTATCCATACGAATCAGCATTTTCAGCATAACATCGCCTCCTGTTGTAGTTGATTTCAGCAAAGAAAAATCTCCTGTTTTGCGCAAAACGGGATGTTATGATGTCTGCAGAGGATCAAGCATGATTACCTTTACTGCCTGTAAAAAGTATAGCATCTAAAGAAGGGGACAACAAGAAAAATCGTTCGACAAATTCTTTGATTTTATGCAGTTTCAGGGAAATTGAACTTCTGTTTTGCCACTATACGGCCTGCGTTATTTACGGTTTGGAGCTGCCGTTGTACCCGGAATATTCAGAATTGCTTCTTTTCCGATTCCTTTAATAAGGCAAAGATATGGTTTAGGCTGCTTACAGAAATCAGGAAAAGTCAGTGATTTTATTATTTATGAAATCAATTATTGTTGCCTTAAAAGAATGGTTGGATTATAATATACAAGACAGACAATTTATCATATTTTATCGGGGAATGAATGTCTCCCTAAGTAGTTCACACTTAAACCGCTTATAAAAGCTGATGACTTCTGCAATAAATATAAGGCAGAGGTGTCGGCTTTTTGTTATTGAGGAGGAATTTATGTTATTAAGTATTTCATTAATTTTACTGGTTGGTATGTCCATGAGCTGGATATGCCGGAAAATAAAACTTCCGGGTTTACTGGGAATGCTGGTTACCGGTATTGTTCTTGGCCCATACATGCTTGATTTGTTAGACGAAAGTATCCTGGGCATATCGTCAGAATTACGGAAAATTGCCCTGATCATTATTCTGACCAGAGCGGGCCTGGGGCTTGATCTGTCAGGGCTGAAAAAAATCGGAAGACCGGCAGTGCTGATGTGTTTTGTTCCTGCAAGTCTGGAAATCCTTGGAATGATACTGCTGGCCCCAAAGCTTATGGGGCTGACTGTTCTGGAGGCAGCCATTATGGGGGCTGTACTGGCGGCAGTTTCTCCTGCAGTTGTTGTACCGAGAATGGTTAGGCTTATGGATGAGGGATATGGTGTAAATAAGGGAATCCCACAGCTGATCCTGGCAGGCGCATCTGTGGATGATGTGTATGTGATTGTTTTGTTTTCAACCTTTACAGGAATGATGCAGGGTGAAAGCGCTTCCGTGACAAGCTTTCTTAACGTTCCGGTTTCTATATTTCTGGGGGGTGTGCTTGGACTGCTGCTCGGTACCTTTTTTGCGTACTATTTAAAAAAAGTACACCTTAGGGATACAGCTAAAGTACTTATCATATTAAGTGTTTCTTTCCTTCTTGTAGTGATAGAAGACCATCTCAATACACCAATTACATTTTCAGCGCTGATCGCAATTATGTTTATTGGAATCGGACTGCAGAAGAAGAGAGAAGCTGTTGCGAAAAGACTTTCTGTTAAATATGGAAAACTTTGGGTAGGGGCAGAAGTATTTTTATTTGTTTTGGTCGGCGCTACTGTAAATATTGAATATTTTGGAAAAGTGGGTGTTCAGGCACTTGCAGTAATCCTGGGAGCACTGGTATTCAGAATGCTTGGTGTGTTTATATGTTTGCCTGGAACAGACCTTACAGGCCGGGAGAAAATGTTCTGTATGCTGGCCTACACGCCAAAGGCTACGGTTCAGGCTGCCATTGGCGGAATCCCCCTTTCCCTTGGATTTGCCTGTGGTGATATGGTGCTGACAGTGGCAGTGCTGGCGATTGTACTGACAGCGCCGCTTGGGGCGCTTGCAATAGATTCGTTGTATAAAAAATGGCTGGTAAGGTAGAGGCGCACATCCCATCACCTTTTCCCCTTTCCTTTCATAAAATAAGGAGAAGGAAAAAGGAGTATCGCAAATATGAAAATCAAAAAAAGATTGACAGCGGCAGCCCTTGCCGTCCTTCTGGCAGTGACTGCTCTGCCTGCTGCTGTTATGGCAGAGGAGAAAGATGATAAAAAACAACTGACAAAGGTGACTTTAAATGAGGTTGCCCATTCTATTTTTTACGCGCCTCAGTATGTTGCCATTGAAAAAGGTTATTTTGCAGACCAAGGGCTGGAGGTGGAGCTGGTAACAGGTTTTGGAGCAGATAAGGTTCTGACAGCTCTGATCTCAGGAGAGGCGGATATCGGATTTATGGGAGCGGAGGCCTCCATTTACGCATATCAGGAAGGCGCCACAGACCCGGCGGTGAACTTTGCGCAGCTGACTCAGAGGGCGGGAAATTTCCTGGTGGCAAGGGAAGAGATGCCGGATTTTCAGTGGAGTGATCTGAAGGGCAAGAAAGTGCTTGGGGGACGAAAGGGTGTCGTACATATATTAATGTAAATTTAGAGAGTATTGTAATTTTATGTAACTGGGTGGACAGAATGAATAGTGCGAAAGAATTTCAGACATTGAAATAAAAAATATCATGATATATCAAAAGAGGAGTCAGATTTCTCCGGCTCCTCCAAGTATGTGTCCGCAAACACATACACCAATTGTTACTAAATATACTATGATTACGAAAAATATGCCATAGATTAGATAGCATTTCATTCAAGGCAATTTTATGGAACTGTGGTGTTGTTATTGAAAAGGCGCTTGAAAAGCGCTATAATATATTTAATTGCTGTTAGCTCTAGAGAGTGACAATATGCGCTTATGGGAAATAGGTTTATCATAAGCGCAAAGGTAGAACAGATATAAACGAGGATGGATATTTATGGATTGGAATACATTTAGATTTATCGACTTATTTGCTGGAATTGGTGGCATTAGGTTAGGGTTTGAACATGTTGGCGGTAAATGTGTATTTTCATCAGAATTCGACGAGGACGCTTGCAAAACATATGAAGCTAATTTTGGTGAACATCCATCAGGAGATATAACCAAAATAGACGCAAAAGATATTCCTGATTTTGATATTTTGCTAGGTGGTTTTCCTTGCCAAGCATTTTCAATCATTGGGAAAAAAGAGGGCTTTTTAAACGAGACATGTGGGACGCTTTTCTTTGATATTGAACGAATCTTGAAAGAAAAACGTCCTCCAGCATTTATGCTCGAAAATGTGCGCAATCTGACTGCGCATGACAACGGAAATACATTTAAAGTTATTAAGAACCATCTAGAAGCATTGGGTTATCATGTTTATGCGAAGGTGTTAAATGCTCTTGATTATGGTGTTCCTCAAAAACGTGAACGAATTATCATTGTAGGTTTCCTTGATAATGTGGAATTTACATTTCCAGAACCAGTTCCGGAGTGCAAAAGAAAAACTCTGGCAGATATTTTGGAAGGGGACGTGGATAAAAAGTACTATGTTAGAGATGTTATCAGACAATCGCGGCTTGAAAGAATTAAGGATAAAAATTATCCTAAACCATATATCTCTCACGAAAATATGTCAGGCTCCATAACACCGCACCCCTATTCTTCTGCACTGCGTGCAGGTGCTTCTGCCAATTATATTCTTATAAATGATGAAAGACGGCCGACTGAAAGGGAAATGTTGAGAATTCAAGGTTTCCCGGATAACTATAAAATTGTTGTGCCTTATAGCAAGGTAAAACATCAGTGTGGAAATTCTGTAGCAGTTCCTGTCATAAAGGCAGTTGCTGAGCAGATGATAAAATCGTTGAAGAATTATCAAAAGACAGTTGATAATGAAGCTGTACAATGTATTACTGAGCCAGTACAGTATATTTTTGGAGAGCAGTTATCGCTGCAATTATTATAAAAGCGAAAGGATGGTTAGAAAATGCCAAACAGAGTTCAGGCAAAAGTAGCTCTTGATGCTGTGATTAAAAAATCTCGTGTTCATTTATATAAGCCTATCCAAATTGCAGAAATCCTATATAGGGATCGTGTGTTTCGGGATATTGATCTGTTGGAACTTGAGGATTACAGAACGAAAAGCAAGCGTTGGAGAGATGATGTTTGCCATGTTCTTTTAGGAAGAGTGTGCACTAGCAGCGCAAAATTCCAAGATGACCTTTTCAATGAAACCGCAATTCCACCAGTTTTAATCAATGAGTTGGGTAAAGAAAATCGAAGAACGAATGGCGGAGTTGAGGCTTATATTTATAACCGTTTTACGAATAAGCATAGTCAATTAGCGAGTGCGTTAGACTATTGCCTTAGTTCAACGAAAGAGTCTTTTAGCGTTAAGCAATTTATAGATTCGTTTTGGAGTGAGCCGGGTTTGAAGCGCAGTTTAGATAAAATCTACGAAATAGTGGTATACGCTCTTTTTTCCACCTTGGTAGACGCTTTGGATTTACAAGTAGAAATTTCAGTGGACGAATCTAAATTTGATATTTTGGCAGAATTTTCAGATTTTGCCAAAATGGTAATGAGTCTAGATTTTTCCAATCCGAGTTATATTCAAGATGCCAAAATTTATCGTGTAGGCGTTACAAATGCGGCGGATCGCGGTCTTGATATGTATTCCAACTGGGGACCAGCAATTCAGATTAAGCATTTAAGCTTGGATCTTGAATTAGCAAAGAATATTGTAGATAGCGTTTCAAGTGATAAAGTTGTTATTGTATGCAAAGATGCTGAGCGAGATGTTATTGTTTCTCTGCTTACTCAAATTGGATGGCGTAACCATATTCAAAGCATCGTTACTGAAAGCAATTTGATTTGTTGGTATGAAAAAGCTCTGCGAGGAAAGTATGCTAAACAAATTGGTGATGAACTGATTATTCGTTTGTGTGGTGAAATTGCAGAAGAATTTCCATCTGTTGATACAATCCCGGATATAATCAAGAATCGTCACTATGAAAAAGTGGAAACTGATGATTTTTGGAAAGTGGTTGAATAAACCCACATAATTTGGAGAGGTGATCTATGAGAAAAGAAGATTTTCGACAGTGGCTTGATGGTAAAATAAAAAAGAAACCTATCAGTGATTGTATTAGTCGATGTACGACCATTGAATATGCTTTGAAAGTAGATTTAGACGAGGAATATAGAAAGGATAATGGACAAGCGGTAATTGCAAAACTGAGTTATAATTCACGAGATGCAAAAGCTAATCTTCCAGTTCCGCAAGAGTTCAATTTCAAAGAAGGTTGTAATGTCGTCCAACGATTAACCGACCTACGCTCATCGGTAAATCGATATTTTGATTTTTGTAAAAATGGCTGATGTTTTTAACAAGGAAAAGCGAAGAAGCATTATGCAAAACGTTCGGTCAAAAGGGAACAAAACTACGGAAATTAAGTTGATACAGATTTTTTTAGAAAATGGAATAACAGGATGGAGACGAAACTATCGGGTAAAATGACACCCTGATTTTTTGTTTCCTAAATGTAAGATTGCCGTATTTGTTGACGGTTGTTTTTGTCATGGACATGATTGCCGTAATACTCGTCCATCAGATAATCAAGAATACTGGAAAAAGAAACGAGAGCGTAATATCCAGCTTGATTTTGATGTTACTAAAATGTTTAAAAACCGGGGGTGGACAGTTATTCGTATCTGGGAGTGTGAATTGAAAAAGAAGAATGCTAATGTGCTTATGAAAAAATTATCGCCATTGCTGAAATAAATCGCTTAGGATATTAAGGACGCACTTCGGTATATCCTGCTGGGAGTATAGGTGCATCCTACGAGTGTCATTCTTTGTCTGTAGGAAACTAGAAAACCGAGAACGTTTTATCACTTCGTATCGACAAGGTGCTTATCCCTCTCCTTGTGCTGTTTATGCGACTATCCCCTACGGACTTGCCGTTTGCAAATAGCATAAAATGCTGTTCGTTGTCAGAAAGTAAAAAACAACTGTTGTAAATGGTGGTGTAATATGAGAAGTATTTGGATTAACAAAAATTATATTGGAAAGATTGCTTCTACTGTCACAGGAGGAATATATGCTTTTCTTGGCTTTATAGGGATGCTAGTTCCTCTTGATGAAATATTATCGGATAAAATATCAATATGGGTAAGGAGTATTATTAGCATATCCATCTTAATAGGGGTATGGTGTTGCTGCTTTATTGTTATCTCAGTAATAATGGTGAATAAAAGGCGTTTCAAAGTTCTTTCTGCAAACAATGGACACGCATTATATTTGCAATATGGAGACATCTTTAACGCAAACGAAGTAATAGAACCCAGTAAGCGTCGTAACATTGTTATTCCTGTGAACAGATGTTTCGATACTCACGTTGATAATCATATAGTTTCAGAACAAACTCTCCATGGTATTGTGTTTAGAAAATTATACATATCAGGCAAATACACAGAAGAAACTTTGGGGCTGTCGATAGAAAAACTATTGAAGAAGATAGAGTATGAGAATCTTCCGGAACAAGAAAAGCCTGAAGGAAATCGTAAACGATATCCTGTTGGAACTGTTATAGATTTGCCCGGGAATGAAAACGAACATTACTTCCTATGGGCACTCAGCACATTTGATAGGAACCTAAAAGCACATACATCAATGCAAGAATATGCATTGGCAGTACAAAGGTTGATTGAATCATGTAATACAGAATCGGAAGGATTTTCTATTGTGTTACCGTTAGTAGGGACAGGGCTTTCCAGAACGAAAAAAAATCAGCAAGATGTCTTACAGTATTTGATAAATGCCTTTAGGTTAAACAAGGACGAGATTAACTGTGACATCCATATTGTTGTACATGAAGATGTCAAAAATGAAATAGCAATTATGAATATAAAATAAGGAGGAGTAAAATGGCTACTTACAGAACACGAACCTATATTGCAGGCGATTGGGATCATGATAAAGATGCAGTAGATCAGTTACACAAGTGGAATGATAGTGCTTATTGGAGTTTATCATTTACTGATGCTCATGATTTAACATCGTCTCGTGATAGCAGTTTGAACTGCACCATTAAATCATCATTAAAAACTCGTATGGACGCATCAAAAACATTTGTCCTTATCGTTGGTGACCAAACAATATCGGTAACGGCAGGAAGTTGCAGATGGTGTGGAAGTTACAATAGTTATACATATCATTGTGCGAAAGGATATAGCGTTGATTATCGCAGTTTTATTAAATTTGAATGTGACAAAGCCATAGAAGCTGGCATTAAAATCATTGTTTTGTATAAAGCAATACGGGTTGATAGGTCTAAATGTCCTGAAGCTGTAAGATATGTTGGAACACATGCATCCATGATTTACAAAGGAAGTGATGGGAAATACTATTGGGATTACCAATCTGTAAAAAATGCATTTGACGCATAACAACGCCAATATTTTATTCATAAATAAATTTGTCCGTCTGTCATTAAAAGATAGACGGATTTTTTATAATCATTTTTCAAAAAAGGAAGGTACGAAACAGGGAGAAACTGAAAACTTTTGAATAATTCCAGATTGAGAAAGATTGAGCCGAAACAAGGATTGTATGGAGGTAACACAAACTTCACCGCCTTAAAAACCAAAAAAGTTTCTGGAACAGACCTCACATCTATTACTCCAAGCGAAATGCTGGATCTTACACCTAGAAAGGCAGAATCGGAAACCTAAAGAGGATGACGAGAATTTCAATTATTTGCGGAAGAATGGCATTTATACACTTGAAGATTTGGAAAGTCGGATGGAGGAACACAGCACTGAGAACAATAGCTTGAAAATAACTCTAGATACCGAGAACGCCAATATGAAAGAAATCAGAAGTCTCTTTGACTACAATGATATTTTTCAGCATTTGAAGAATATATACAGCGGTTTGCAGAAAATCAAATTTGAGAAGAATCGGGTAAAGTACAAGAAAGAAAATGGTGCCGAACTGAACAGTTTTATTTTATATCATAAATGTCCCATTAAAATCTAGTATACTCTGAATATCTGTTATCTTAGATAAATACTATTTTCCATATTTTTGAATATAAAAATTATCAAGAGCAAGATCCACCCCGGTATTACCATATCGCCATTCTGCCATATAAGTAATATTTCGGAGTTTTATCTTGTTGGGGAACTGTCGCCTCCCCATACCCACTTTTTTATTAGCTACACCGGCGGTGTACGCAACAAAATATCATAATTAACATAATTCTATTTTGAGGTATTCAATAAGTAATTGGATGCCTTTTTCTTTTTGAAAATACACATGGTGATGCGAACAAATTCTTTTGTAAGCCGATTATATAAGCAAGGGTATGGGGAATTGTCACTCCCCGTCAAGAGAAAACCCATAAGGTGAACGGAGGCGGAAACGCGATAACGTTAAACATGGGTGGATCTTGCTCATCTAAAAATATTTTTCTCCGCACCCTGTAAAATGAGCTTTTCTCCTTTCGTTATATAGGGAGATATAAAAAGAGAATTTTAATAAAGCATAAAAATC
>ERZ824522.2264-NODE-2264-length-10386-cov-2.581454_pt1 | contig 10386 bp, 8 predicted proteins | sample MGYA00519935_ERZ824522 | MGnify/ENA primary metagenome ERZ824522 (study PRJEB31778, sample SAMEA3449160) | human gut metagenome | biome: human gut; feature: human-associated habitat; material: faeces | place: United Kingdom | collected 2010/2012 ...
TGTAATCATCACATGTGAACCCCGGAGAAGAGATTTTGCATATATAGAGGAAAAAGCCAGATTCTGCACAAACTTGAATGAGAAGTTTACAGTTTAAGTGGAAGAAGTGGATTCCTGTTTAAAATTTGATTCGCGTTAAAAATTTTATGAATAATTGTGTGACAAAAGAAAAACACGCGCATAGCTTTAAATGATTTCTCGGGAGATACATAGGCGTCATGAGGGAGAACTATGAGCGTTAAGATGGGTGTTTTTTTTAAAATGCTAGGCAATCGATTGCTATAGAAATATTGAATTATATGAAATATGTACAAAACTAAATGAAATAAAATGTGGAAAATACATATTGAAAATATGAAAAACCTCTGGTATTCTATAAAAGAAGTTAGCAATCGATTGCAAAGATAAAACAAAAACAGAGATTTTCAAATGGATTATTTAGAGCGGAGCAAGAGCTGGATAGAAGCAAGAACCGCAAATAATTGCAAGAGAATGCAGAAAGCAGCAAAAGGCGTGCAGAAAGCAGTAAAGAATGCAGAAAGTAGCAAAAGGCGTGGAGAAAGCACCGGGAACAAAGGAACGTGCAAAATTCACAGGAAAGAAAGAGGAGAAACCATGATTTACGGACATATTCATACGTCGGAGAGTGCGGCGGCTTACTCTGAGACAATCAGAAAGGCAATTCAGATTCTAAGAGAAACAGATGTGACAGATATGCATCACGGAAAGTATCCGTTAGATGGTGACAGACTGATTCTTCAGATTAACGAGGTGACCACAGGTCCGAAGGAGACAAAGCGCCCGGAGGTACACAGAAAATACATTGACGTACAGTACATGGTTCACGGACATGAATATATTGGTTTTTATCCGGATCAGAAAACCAGCATGGTAAAAGAGGACAGACTGGCTGAGGATGACGTGCTGTTTTATGAGGAGAATGACCGGGTGAATGAGATGATGCTTCCTATGACAGACGGCTGTTACGCAATCTTTTTCCCGGAGGATGTACACCGTCCCTGCTGTCAGATGGGTGAGGCAGAAGATGTGAAAAAGATAGTTCTGAAGGTAAGAGTTGATACATTATAAAGCGAGAGCATGAAAAAGTGAGAGCACGAGAAACCGAGAGAAAAGGAGAAAAAAGATGAGAGTAAAATATGAGGTTATGGTAAATGAGTTTGAGCGTGTTTTGAAAAAATATGGTTTTAATGAGAAGAATGCAAAGGATGCAGCGCAGATTTTTGCTCAGAATTCTCTGGCTGGCGTATATTCTCACGGTTTAAACCGTTTCCCAAGAGTCATTGAATATCTTCAGAAGGGTGAGATTGATCCCCAGGTGACAGCGGACTGTGTTTTGAGTATGGGCGCTTTTGAGCGTTGGGACGGTCACAGAGGCTTTGGTCCGTTAAATGCAAAGCAGGCGATGGACCGGGCTGTGGAGCTGGCAAAGCAGTATGGCATCGGTATTGTTGCTCTGGGCAATAACAACCACTGGATGCGGGGCGGAAGCTATGGCTGGCAGGCAGCAGATCAGGGATGCATCGGAATCTGTTGGTCTAATACCTGTCCTAATATGCCGGCCTGGGGCGGTATGGACAGAAAGATTGGAAATAACCCGCTGATTTTTGCAGTACCCAGAAGCAATGGAGAACATGTGGTGATTGACTGTGCAGTATCTCAGTTTTCTTATGGTAAGCTGGAGGATTGCCGTTTGAGAGGAATTCAGCTTCCTGTTCCCGGCGGATATGACACCAACGGCAATCTGACAACAGATCCGGGTGAGATTGAGAAAACCTGGAGAGTGCTTCCCATGGGATACTGGAAAGGCAGTGGTATTTCTATTGCGCTGGATCTGATTGCAACCGTTTTGTCCAATGGAAACTCTGTTCAGAAGATCGGTACCTTTGGAGATGAGGTGGGTTTGACACAGATTATGATTGCTATTGACCCGTCTAAGGCCAATACACCAGAGCTGACAGACGAAATCGTGACGAAGATTGTAGATGATATCAAATCCTCTGTTCCGGTTAAGGAAGGCGGAGAGGTATATTACCCAGGCGAGCTGGAGTTAAAGAGCATTAAGGAAAACATGGAGCAGGGAATTCCTGCAGTAGAGGAAAAATGGAATCAGGTTCTGGCTATGTAAGAAAAAGGCTGGGCAGCAGCCCGGAGCAGCAGGAAACGGGAACGGCAACCTGGAGCAGCAGGAAAGGCCAAACAGCAGCCCGGAGCTGTAGGAAAGACCAGGGCAGATACCAAAAACAAAAATAAGCATCGGACAAATACCTGATGATAAGCAAGATGAAAGAGAACGTATAAGGAGAGGATCATGGGAAAAGCGGCATCTTTATGGGGGGCGGCGCTGGTGGGAGCAGTAGTTTTGGCTTTAAGCGGCTGCAGCGCAGCGGAAAGCAGAGATACAACGATTATCCGTGTGGCATTTAATCAGTCAGAGTCACATCCAGAATACATTGCCATGACGGAATTCGGAAAAAAATTCAGTGAGGCAACGAACGGGAAATATGAGGTTCAGATTTATCCTAATGCCATTATGGGAGATCAGGGGCCGGTTACAGAACTGGTGAGAACCGGCGCCCTGCAGATGGCTATGGTTCCTGTTTCTGTTCCGGAGGGCTATAACAGAGACTTTGCCATTGTCTCAGCTCCGTATCTTTACGATAATACGGCACAGCTTCTGCAGGCAGCAAAAGAGGGAGTATTTGATACATTATTTGAAACAACAAAGAAATTTAATTTTGAGGTGGTATCTTTGTATACATCTGGAGCAAGGGCTATTTACACAGATAAGCCGATTTTGACTCCGGCGGATCTGGCCGGTTATAAAATCCGGGTTCAGGATTCCGACACCTATATCCGTATGATTAATTTAATGGGCGGTGTAGGAATTGCAATGGCCCAGAGTGAGGTGTATACGGCAACTCAGCAGAAGGTAATTGAGGGCGGAGAAAATTCTGAGCGGGTGTACATGGACTTTAAGCATTATGAGGTGGCTCCTTATTTCAGCTATACCAATCATCTGGTTATGGCGGATACAGTAATTGCCAACAGGAAATTTGTAGAAGATATGGATGAGGAAACCAGAGAGATTTTTTACCGCCTGATGGACGAATCTATGGAACGGGAATTTCAGCTGATGGATGAGTCTGTGAAGCAGGGCCGTCAGGATGCAGAGGAAAAAGGCGCTCAGTTTGTCTATCCAGATGTAGAGGAGTTTGAGAAACGGTGTCAGCCCTTGCTGGAAGAGATTGCAGATCAATCTCAGGTAACGCGGGATATTTATGACAGAGTTCAGAAAATCAAAGAAGAAATGGAGGTACCTAAAGCATGAAAATAATTCGATCGATGTTTGATAAATGTATAGAAGCTGTAAGCATTGGGATTTTTGCGCTGATGGTGCTTCTGGTAACTTTTCAGGTTTTTGTCCGCTATGTGTTAAACAGTCCCAGCGCATTCAGTGAAACTTTGACCCGGTATCTGTTTGTATGGCTGGTTTTGATTACGTCTACCTATGCCTTTGGAAAACGGGATCATATGTGCATCAGTTATCTGAAGGACAAGCTGCCTTTAAAGGGACAGCGGATGGTTAATATTCTGATTGAAGCAATTACCTTTTTCTTTGCAGCGGCAATTATGATTTACGGAGGTGTCCGGATCTCTGCCATGCAGATGGTTCAGCTGGATTCTGTTTTAAAAATTCCAACCGGACTGATTTACTCGATTATCCCTATTAGCGGAGTGGGAATTGCATTTTATTCTCTCTGTAACCTGATGACAGAATATACGATGTTAAAGGAGGGCAAATAAATGTCTCTGGCAGTAATCAGCGCAATTATTATGACAGTCCTTCTGATTGTGATGCTTGTTATGGGCGCATCCATCAGTATTGCGATTGGTCTTTCCTCTGCGGTGGCAATGCTTTGTATGCTGCCGGTGGATATTTCTCTTATTACATCGGCTCAGCGAATTTTTACAGGAGCAAACTCCTTTTCTCTGATTGCGATTCCGTTTTTTATTCTGGCTGGAAATCTGATGAACAAGGGCGGAATTGCCATTCGTCTGATTAATTTTGCTAAAATTTTTACAGGAAGTATTCCCGGTGCACTGGCTCATACCAATGCAGTTGCCAATATGCTTTTTGGTGCGATTTCCGGTTCCGGTACAGCGGCAGCTTCTGCTATGGGATCCATTATTGGACCGATTGAGGAAGAAGAAGGGTATGACAGAGCTTTCTCCGCGGCAGCCAATATTGCAACAGCGCCTACGGGACTTTTGATTCCTCCCAGCAATGTAATGATTACGTATTCTCTTGTCAGCGGTGGAACTTCGGTTGCAGCTCTCTTTATGGCAGGCTATATTCCCGGTATTCTCTGGGGACTGGCATGTATGATTGTAATCTATGTTTTTGCAAAAAAGAAGGGTTATCGCAGTACGAAAAAGTTTACCTTAAGTGAAAAAATGAAGGTATTTTTGCAAGCAATTCCCTGTCTGTTTATGATTGTTGTGGTTATTGGTGGTATTATTTCCGGTATTTTTACAGCAACAGAGGGAAGTGTTGTAGCAGTTGTGTACAGTATGGTATTGTCTGTTTTCTTTTATAAATCGATTAAGCCGTCTGAGCTTCCGAAAATCTTTTTGGACAGTGCGGAAATGACTGGAATTATTATTTTCCTGATAGGCGTTTCCAGTATTATGAGCTGGGTAATGGCATTTACAGGCATTCCGACTGCGGTTTCTGAGGCTATGCTTGGAATCAGTGACAACAGATATGTCATTTTGTTTATTATTAATATTCTGCTGCTGATTGTGGGAACCTTTATGGATATGACGCCGGCTTGCCTGATTTTTACACCGATTTTCCTTCCAATTTGTCAGACATTGGGCATGAATACCATTCATTTCGGTATTATGATTATCTTTAACCTGTGTATCGGAACCATTACGCCTCCGGTAGGAACGACTCTGTTTGTCGGTGTAAAGGTAGGAAAAACGAAGATTGAAGAAGTGATTCGGCCATTGCTGGCATATTTTGCAGCAATTTTCATTGTTCTTTTGATGGTATCCTACATTCCGGCATTGTCCATGTGGCTGCCTGGCCTGCTGGGATATGTATAAATGTTAGAAAATCAGATAAGGATAAAGGAAAGAAGGACATCAGACAGTATCATCTGATGTCCTTTTTACAGTTACCAGGTTGCAACTACGGTTTCACCGGCAGAAGCGGTCATACCGGTCTTAAAGTCCAGAGCCGGGAGAGCCGGATTATCCAGTGCGATCAGGATTACATCGGCGCACAGACCTTTGGATTCAACCAGAGCCTTGTCGAAAGTGATCAGCTTATCGCCGGCTTTTACCTTCTGTCCCATGGAAATATGGGAGGTAAAGCCCTCGCCGTTTAAGGATACGGTATCAAGACCGATGTGAATCAGCAGATCGAAGCCTTCGGCAATACGGATACCCACAGCATGATTGGTTCCCTCCATGGTAACGGAAATTTCTCCGTCAACGGGGGCGACTACAACACCGTCCGTGGGATGGATGGCAATACCCTTACCTAACATACAGGAGGAGAATACATCATCCTTTACTTCAGTAACAGAAATTACTTCGCCATTGACCATGGCTTTTAATTCTTTGGGTTCACTTTTCTTTTTAAAAAATCCAAACATGGCACTTCTCCTTGTATTTATTTTCAAAAATTACTACAATTATTTTACCACATCAGAATGGGAGTTACAAGGCACATTCCCTTTACTTTTTGCTTTTCCTGCCCTATAATACAATAGACTACATGCAGGGAGAAAAGGTATGATAGAGAAATTATGGAGAAAGCTTGTAAACAGAGAAACAGTTTCCTATCTGTTTTTTGGGGTTCTGACCACGCTTGTAGACTGGCTTAGCTACTGGTATATGCGCCAGGGTGGTATGGATTACCGGCTTGCAACAGCACTGTCCTGGGCGGCGGCGGTTTTGTTTGCTTTTATAACAAATAAGCTGTTTGTCTTTGCTAGCCTGGATCTTCATCCGAAGAAGATATGGAGCGAGTTTGTTCCTTTTGTAATCTGCCGGGCGGCAACTGGAGTCTTTACCATGATAGCGATGATTGTTTTGGTGGATGGTTTGGAAATTCATCAGGATTTTATCTGCAAGATTGTGGTTTCAGCCATTTCACTGGTGCTTAACTATCTGTTCAGTAAGCTGTTCATTTTTAAATCAGAGAAGAATCGGGAAAAGCATAAATAAGGAGAAACCGGTTATGAGGGACAGGAAAATCACCCGAACGACGAAAGAATTGGAAGATTTACTTATGGTAAATGAAAAAAAGCAGAGAAGCTCTATGGAGGAGCTGTTGGCTGAGATGGAGTCGGCAGTAGCAAGGGTGGAGAAGCGGGAAAAGGGAGCCGGAAGGGAAAATGAGGCCGACAAAGTCTGGAAATCAGAGGGAGAACGCCATGTTGCCTGGAAGACAAAAACTGCTGGAGATTCGTATTTAGATGAAGATATACCGGAAGGATATTTTGATGAGGATCTGGAACGGGCGTTATCGGAAGGTTATTCTGATGAGGCAGATGAGATCCTTTTGGAGGGATTTCCGGAAGAAAATGGAAGTGATTTTCTGGACGAATTTGAGGAAGAGGAAAGAAACAGAGCAGGAAGCCTGATAGAAAGGGCGCAGGAAGAGTGTGATTCGGAGCAGAAGAGAGCAGAATTTTTGTCGGAAGAATATGATGGAGACAGCTTAACACAACAGGAGCATGACAGCTGCAGTAAAAAGGACGAGTCTCTGGAGTGGACGATACAGACAGAGGCGCCGGGCGGCAGTTTCTATCAAAACATTCCTCATGAAAAGAATCAGGAGAAGGGACCGGAACTGATTTCTCCAAAGCCGGTGAAAAAAAATGCGCCTGTCCGAAATGCAGCAGGAGGCCGGACGGCCAGACGGGGGATGATATGTCCGGGAGACGGGCTTTTGGCAGCGTTTTTTGTGCCGGTTATGGTTCTTCTGATTATTTTTATTCAGAGAGGGATTTTTCCCTTTGGAGAGGAATCCTTTTTGCGGACAGATATGTATCACCAGTATGCCCCGTTTTTCTCTGAGTTTCAGTATAAGCTGACGCATGGAGGAAGCCTGCTTTACAGCTGGGATGTGGGGATGGGTGTGAATTTTTCAGCGCTGTACGCTTATTATCTGGCAAGCCCTTTAAACTGGCTGCTGATTTTATGCCCGAAGAGTCTTGTAATCGAATTTATGACATATTCTATTGTCATAAAGACAGGACTTTCTGGTCTGGCTATGGCCTGGTATTTAAGAAAGCATTGCCATACCCGTGATTTTGGGATTGCCTTTTTCGGAATTTTTTATGCTCTGTCCGGGTATATGGCAGCCTACAGCTGGAATATTATGTGGCTGGACTGCATTATTTTATTCCCTCTGATTGTTTTTGGCCTGGAACGGCTGGTTCGAGAGGGAAAGGGCCTTATGTATTGTATAGCTCTGGGCCTTTCGATTCTGTCCAACTACTATATTTCGATTATGACCTGCATTTTCATGGTTCTGTATTTTGGAGCACTTCTGGTTTTGGACGAGGATATGAACTGGGAGAAGTTCATAGGAAGAACCTTCCGGTTTACGGTGTATTCTCTTTTGGCCGGGGGGCTGGCAGCGGCAGTGCTTCTGCCGGAAATCTATGTGCTGCAGACAACAGCATCTGGAGATGTGAATTTTCCAAAAACCTTCAGTGAGTATTTTCCTATTTTTGATATGCTTGCCCGTCATATTGGAAATGTGGAAACGGAGATTGGACTGGATCATTGGCCGAATCTCTACTGCGGCGTTGCAGTCCTGATGTTTTTTGCATTATATCTGGCCTGCAGGCAGATTCGGGCAAAGGAAAAGGTTGTGACCTGTACGCTGCTGCTGTTTTTCCTGGCCAGTTTCTCTATCAATGTTCTGAATTTTATCTGGCATGGCTTTCATTATCCCAACAGTCTGCCCTGCCGCCAGTCTTATATTTATATTTTCCTGGTGCTGTCGGCCTGTTATCGGGCGTATACGCATCTGGAGCAGATTCCCTGGAAACAGATTACCGGGGCGTTTGCAGGAGCTGTAGTTTTTGTACTTCTGGCACAGAAGCTGACAACAGAATCGCATTTTCATTTTATTGTGTTCTATGTGGCGATTCTATTCCTGGCTCTTTATCTGGGAGTGATTTATTTATATAAGAAGGGAATCAAATATCAGAACCTGGCAGCTCTTCTGGCGCTGACGGTGGTTTCGATTGAGGCAGCAGTCAATATGACTGTGACCAGTGTGACAACTACCAGCAGAACTGCCTATAAAGCAGATAATCATGCCGTAGAACGACTGGTGGATTCGGTGCAGCCTAACAAAACCTTTTTCCGTATGGAGAAGGTAACGAGAAAAACGAAAAATGACGGAGCCTGGATGCATTTTCCTTCAGTCTCTCTGTTTTCTTCAACAGCAAATGCAGACTTGTCGAAGCTGTTTAAGAAGTTGGGATGTGAAAGCTCTACTAATGCTTACAGCATTACCGGAGGAACCCCTCTGGTGGATTCGCTGTTTTCTGTGAAATACGGGCTGTATTCGGAGCAGCCGGATCCATCGGAGCTGAGAACTGTGGAAGCAGAGGATGAGGGAGTATGGCTTTGTGAGAACAGTTACACGCTTCCTCTGGGCTTTTGGGTAGGGGCTGATTTTGAAGAGCAGTGGGATGTGGATACAGGAAAACCTGCAGATGTCCAGAATAATCTGACTTCAGCTCTGAATACGGAGCCGGTGCTTGTTACTGTGCTGGATACAGTTTCAGATGGGAAAAAAGTGACTTTTACTCCGGAAATCGGGGGAGAGTATTACGCCTACACTGGAGGAAAGTCGGTAAAAAAGGTGAAGGCCACTACCTGGAAGGGAAGCAAAACCTTTGATAATACGGACAGAGGGTATCTGGTGGAGCTGGGATACTGCGAGGCTGGTGAAGAAGTGGTTCTGGAGGCAGAAGAGGGCAGCGATTTCTGGGCGGATGTATATCGGTTTTCAGAAAGCGGCCTGAAGGCTGTGTATGAGAAGCTGTCTGCTAAGCCATGGGTTCTGAGCAGCTGGACGGATACCTCTTTGGAGGGAACCATTTCCTGCGAGGAAAGCGGTTTGATGATGACAACGATTCCTTATGATGAGGGATGGAGAGTAAATGTGGACGGTGTGGAGCAGCCGCCGGAAAAGATGCTGGATGCATTTATCGGTGTGAGGCTGACGCCGGGAAGCCATACGATTTCCATGAAATACAATCCCAAAGGACTGACGTCTGGATGGATGATTTCTCTTGGAAGTGTGGCTGTGCTTTTCCTGATTGCAGCAGGAGGAAGATACTGGAGGCGGTATCAGGAAGAGTTTGAATACGAAGAGCGGGCGGAAAAGAAACGGCCGACAAGATAAAAACGGAAAATAAAGGAGACTAGATTATGAAGCTGTGGGGAGGACGTTTTACAAAGGAAGAGAATCAGCTGGTACACAATTTTAATGAATCCCTGTCCTTTGATCAGAAGTTTTACCATCAGGATATTCAGGGAAGCATTGCTCATGTGACCATGCTGGCGAAGCAGGGAATTGTATCAGAAGAGGATCGGGAGGCCATTATCGGAGGTCTGAAGGGAATTCTGGCAGATATTGAGTCCGGAAAGCTGGAATTTACAAAAGAGCATGAGGATATTCATTCTTTTGTAGAGGCCAATTTGATTGAGCGTATTGGAGATGCAGGAAAACGGCTGCACACGGGCCGGAGCCGCAATGACCAGGTAGCTCTTGATATGAAGCTTTACTGTCGTGATGAAATTGATGAACTGGACGAACTGGTTCGGAAGCTGTTAGAGGAGCTTCTGGCAATTATGGAGGCCAATACAGATACCTTTATGCCTGGTTTTACCCATCTGCAGAAGGCACAGCCGGTAACGCTGGCCCATCATGTAGGCGCGTATTTTGAAATGTTTTCCAGGGATCGGGGACGCCTTCATGATATCCGGGAGCGGATGAATTACTGCCCGCTGGGCTCCGGCGCCCTGGCAGGAACCACCTATCCTCTGGATCGGGAATATACGGCAGAGCTTCTTGGATTTTATGGTCCTACTTTAAACAGTATGGATTCTGTTTCCGATCGCGATTATGTGATTGAGCTTTTATCTGCTCTGTCTATGATTGCCATGCATTTAAGCCGTTTCAGCGAGGAAATTATTATCTGGAACAGCAATGAATATCGTTTTGTGGAGCTGGATGATGCCTATAGCACAGGCAGCAGTATTATGCCTCAGAAAAAGAATCCGGATATTGCAGAGCTGGTTCGAGGAAAGGCAGGACGG
>ERZ824522.2275-NODE-2275-length-10331-cov-2.245913_pt1 | contig 10331 bp, 8 predicted proteins | sample MGYA00519935_ERZ824522 | MGnify/ENA primary metagenome ERZ824522 (study PRJEB31778, sample SAMEA3449160) | human gut metagenome | biome: human gut; feature: human-associated habitat; material: faeces | place: United Kingdom | collected 2010/2012 ...
CGGGTGGCAACGGCGCACCCGCAACGTACGCGGCCCGCATCGCCTTGACGTCCCAGGCGGCAACAAGCGGCCCGATCAACGGGTTGAACACTCCCCCGGTCGCCTCCGCGAGCGCCAGCGCGTCGCGCAGCAGCCGATCGGTTTCTTCGCTCACGACGAGGCCGTGGCCAGCCTGTGCGGAATCGGCCCCGCATCGGGAAGCACCGGAACCGATCGCAGCATCACGGACAGCGGCATTGAGCCGCGACACCTCAGACGAAGGCCGGAACGCGCTCCACATGTCCTCGTGGCGCGCGACAACGCCCACGATAGCGTTGACGATCGCCATGCCGTCACCGCCCCAGCCGATGATGTCGACACGGGTGCCCATCGCGGGGAAGGAGGAGCGCCACGTGGGCGCGTTCCCCGCGGACCCGGCCACGGCCTCGTCCCCCGGGGTGCCGGCGAAGCGCGAAGCCTCAGCCGTCGGAGCCTCCGAGGTCCTTGTCGAGGTCGCCGTCCTTGGTGGCGTCGTTCAGGCCGGGAATGTTGATGTCGTCGGCGCCGTCGGGCGAGACTCCCTGGGCGGCGGCGATGGCGCGGATGGCGGCCTGCACGAACTGCTGGTGGGCGACGGTGGCGCCGGTGATGACGTCGACCTTGGCGGGGTCGCCGACCTTGGTGAGGTTGTCGGAGTACTCCTGGTAGGAGGCGACGGCGGCCTGAGCCTTCTTGTAGTAGTCCTCGTTGAAGACTTCGCCCGCGGAGTTCTTGCCGTAATCGGCGCCCTTGTCGGTGCCGTCGGCCAGCGTCGTCTCGTAGGAGGTGGCGGTGATGCGCCCGCCCTCAACAGTGATGGTGATGGTACCGATGGAGCCCTGGTCGTCGGCGTTGGACTGGGCGGTCCAGGTGCCGTCGCTCATGGGCTTGGTCATGTCCAGGCCGGTGTTGGGCGTGCAGGCAGCCAGGATGGTCGCGCCGAGGGCGCCGAGGACCGCGTACGAGGCCGGGGCAACCCAGCGGGATCGGCTCTCAACAGGGGTGGGCGTGGTCATCGCACCTTGTCCTTTCCGCTGCGCGCGTCCCCATCGCGGCCGGGCAGAACCAGGCCGGAGGCGCGCTGTTCGAAGTCGTGGTCGTGCCAGGTTTCCTTGACGACCTTGCCGTGGTCGAGTCGGATTTCGCGCTGGCCCTGTTCGGCGACGAGCGCGTCGTGGGTGACGACCATGAGGGTCGTGCCGTCCTGGTGGAGCTGGTTGAACAGGTCGAGGACGATCTCCTCGTTGGTTTCGTCCAGGTTGCCGGTGGGCTCGTCGGCCAGCAGCAGCTTGGGGTAGTTGATGAGGGCGCGGGCCACGCACACGCGCTGCTGCTCGCCGCCGGAAAGCTGGCGCGGCAGGTGGGTGGCGCGGTCGGCGAGGCCGACGCGGTCGAGGGCCTCGAGGGCTTCCTTCTCGTCGGGCATCGAGTGGTAGTACTGGGCGACCATGACGTTCTCAAGGGCGGTGAGGTGGCCGATGAGGTGGAACTGCTGGAAGACGAGGCCGATGGTGCGGCAGCGCACCTCGGTGAGCTCGTCGGCGGTCAGATCTGAGATGTCGTGCCCATCCAGCATGACGGTGCCCTTGGTGGCGGTATCCATGGCGCCGACGATGTTCATGAGGGTGGTCTTGCCGGAGCCGGAGGGGCCGACGATGGAGACCCACTGGCCGCGCGGGATCTCGAGAGACACGTTGTCGAGGGCGTGCAGGTCCCCGTAGATCTTCGAGACGCCCTCGAGGCTCAGCAGCGCGTCGGTGGGGGCCGACGAGGCCGGGGTGGCGGTGGAGGTGGTCATGGTGACTCTCATTCTCCGCGCAGGACGAGCGCGGGATCGACGGCCAGTGCGCGGCGCACCGGCGGGAGGCAGGCGAGGACAGCGATGAGGATCGAGCATGCGACCGTGCCGAGGAGGATGACGGGGTGCAGCGAGATGGAGCGGTGGAACACGGAGGTGGAGATGAGGACGGCGAGGCCGTAGCCGGCCCCGGCACCCAGGAGGCCTCCGATGAGCCCGAGCATGACGCCCTCACCCATGAATTCGCGGGTGATGGAGCGGGCGGTGGCGCCCAGGGCCTTGCGCAGGCCGATCTCGTTGCGACGCTCGGTGACGACGGCGATCATCGTGGTGGACACGCCGATCATAGTCAGCGCGAGCACGATGACGGTGATGACGATGAGCAGGGAGCGCAGCATCGCCAGCACGCCCGTGTCGGACTGGGCGAGGCGGCGCACGGTCTGGGCGTGAATGTCGGGGTTCGCGGCGTTCATCGCGTCGGCGATGGCGCTGAGCTGATCGCCTTCCAGGGCGATCGAATACTCGGCGAGCGACACGGTGCCGCTCTGGCCCGTCAGGGCGCTCATGTCCTGGCTGGACATGTACACGTAGCCGTCTTCGTTGCCGCCGGTCTTGAGGATGCCGGACACGGTCAGGGTCACGGTGCGCGGGTCGACCTTCAGGCCCGCAGCCGGGGCGCCGGACTGCACCTGCGCGCCCTTCGAGGACGCGCTCGCGTCTAGCTGGCTCACAGTGATCGTGTCCCCGGCCTTGACATCGATCGTCGAGGCGATCTGCTCGCCCACGAGTACCTGACCCGTCGCAGCGGGCCATTCCCCGTCCACGTACCAATACGGGTTCATGGCGTGCACGGCGTTCAGGTCCGCGCCGCCAGCGACGTACGGCTGGTCGTTAATCGTGACCGTCTCGTAGTCAAAGGCTGCGGATCCGACCAGAGCGCTCGCGGGCACCTGGGCGGTCGCGGCTGCCACGGCCTCGTCCGTGATGGGCACGTCGCCGGCGGGGGTGACGACGAGGTTGGCGCCGTAGGAGCGGATCTCTCGGGCCAGCTGGGCCGGCACGTCGACCGCGATCGTGACGAGGCCGGACAGCGTGGTCGCGCCGATGGCGACGGCGAGGATCGCGATGAGGACGCGGGAGCGACGGCGCAGGATGGAGGAGATGACCATCCGCCAGAACATTGCTCGTCTGGACATGGGCATCACCTTCCGTGCAGGACTTCCGCCGCGTTGAGGCGCAGCAGGTAGCGGATCGCCGGGATGGAGGCTCCCAGGACGACGAGGATGACGAGGACGGTGACGAGGCCGACAACGACGGGCACGAAGGCGATGGAGGAGCCAAAAACCATGTAGCCGATCGCCTGCGCGAGGGCGAGGCCTCCGCCGTAGCCGATGGCGCCGCCGACCAGGCCGACGACGATCGTCTCCGTCAGGAACAGCGAGATGATCTGCTTATCCTTGGCGCCCACGGCCTTCATGAGGCCGATTTCGCTGGAGCGCTCCATGACGCCCGCGGTCACCAGGTTCGCGATGGCCAGGGCCGAGGCAATGAGCGCCAGGACGGTCACGAGGACCATGAGCAGCTGGGTCTTCTCGAGGATCGTGCCTTCAGACTCGGCGACCTGGCGGACCGGGCGGGCCACGGAGTCCGTCATGACTTCCTCGATCTGGTAGGCGATCGAGGAGACGTAGGCGGTGCAGTACCAGGTTTCCTTCTCGGACACGCTCAGCGAGTTCGGGTTCTTCGCGGCCTTGCGGGCCAGGTCGTTGTCGGGCGTGGTCAGGGCGGAGACCTCAACACTGCCGACGACGCCCTCGCGCTCGAGGAGCGCCTGGGCTTGCGCCAGCTGAATGAACACGCCGCGGTCGGCGTCGTCGCCACTGGTGAGGATGCCGCGCACCGTGAACTCGTGCGTGATTCCCTCGCGGGTCAGGGTGAAGGTGTCGCCGACGCCGAGGCCGTGGGCGGCCGCGTAGGTGGTGCCAACGAGGGCGCCGTCCTCATCGTCATCAGCGGGCCAGGAGCCCTCGATGCCCCACCAGCCGCGCAGCTTGTCGAGGCCGGTTTCGACGCTCTCGCCGGTGGCCAGCTCGAGGTGGTGGCTGAACCAGGTGCCGGTCGTGGGCACGTGCTCGCCGCTCCCGTCCGTGACGGACACGCTCAGCAGGGGCGTGAAGTCGAGGATGTTGTAGGTCCAGAAGATCGTCTTGATGTTGCCGAGCTCGTCCTCGCGCAGGTAGGAACGGGACTCGGTAGCCTCGCCCGTGGAGTAGAGGTCGTCGAGGACGGCCGCGCCCTGGGGGCGCACGACGATGTTCGCGCCGTAGGACTTGAGTTCCTGGTTGACCTTGTCGCCCACGTTGAACATGACGGAGAGCATGGACGTGGCGACGCAGGCGCCCAGCGCGACGGTCAGGGCGATCATCAGGTGGCGGTTGCCGCGCCTCGTGAGGGCACCGCGCAGCATTCGGAAGAACACGCGATCCCCTTACTTCGCGAAGACGGAGGCCGAGGCCTCGAGAGCCGAGATCGGCACGGTCAGCGTGCCGTTGGAGACCTTGTAGTCGATGGGGATCGGGTTGCAGCCGCCCTTAAAGCCGATGGTCGCGATGTTCATCGCCACTTCACACAGCTTGCAGATGACCTTGCCGTCCTTCTCGTAGTAGCCGGTGGGTCCGCAGATATCGCACGCGTCCAGGCCCACGCCGAAGGAGGAGCCGGACTTCTGGATGACGATGAAGCGCACCTTCACGCCGCCCGAGGTCGTGTACTCGAAGCGGTGCAGGTGACCGTCGGAGATGTCGGCGAGGTTGACACTCACCTGGTCGTCGACGACGCTGAAGGACTCGGGCGGGGACAGCTCGATCTCCTGGCTGCCGTACGCGACACCGACGGTGATGAGCAGCGCGCCGCACAGGTAGCCGAGGGCGGCGGTGCCGGCCATGGACTTGTAGAGGCGCGAGCGCGCGCGGCCGAGGCGCCCCTCGGCGGGGTTGGCCCCGACGGTCGGAATCGAGCGCGAGGCCAGCCAGGTGAGGACCACGACGGCGAGCAGGGCCAGGCCAGCAGCGATCGTGAAGACGGCCTCGTGGTTGATGAACCACGACATGACGTTCCACGCGTCCTTGGGAATCGAGATCCAGCGCTTGGCCTTGATGATACGCACGATCATCAGGGCGTGGTTGGCCAGCAGCGAGATCAGGATGAAGGCCGCCGGCCACACGCGGTTGTTCCACGAGCACAGGCGGTAGGAAACCCATGTGACGAAGCAGACGAGCACCCACGCGAGCGTGTAGCCGACGATCGCGAGGACGACCGGGGTCGAGTAGATCTCGACGCCGCCCGAGAGCATCATGACGGCCTGGTTCATGGCCGTGGGAACTGCGCGGAACAGGGCGGCAGCAATGTAGAGGGCGCCGACGATGCGCACGAGGGTATCCCCGCTCACCGCGGTTTCCATCGACGAGGCCGCCCGGGCCTCGTCGTCGGCATCGCCGGGCAGGAGGGAACGCACGCGGCGCGAGCGCACCGCGATGAGCGCGAGGAACAGGACCGCGAGGACGATCGCGACGGGGAGGGTGAACAGGCCGACGGTCTGGCGGTTCACGGACTTGGGGGCCTCGACGTTAATGATCGTCAGAGCCAGGGAGGAGACCATGCCCAGGCCGATACCGGCCCACACGGTGACCGAGCGCGCCTTCTTACCGCGGCGACCATGCCCGGCGGCGGGCATGAAGCGGATGACGGCGCCGAGCGCGAGCATCGTCAACAGCAGCGTCAGGGTTGCTTCACTCATCTGCTGAAGCATTGGCTTTCCTCCCGAAATAAAGGTTCACCGAAGTCGTAGCTACGGTATCGATTCTAGTCCCCTCACGGGGCAAGGGCCGAGGTCAGCGGTCCTATAAAGAACCACTGCCTCGGCCCCGCTACAAGCGATCGTCGATCACCAGGAAACGGCCGTGGGATCCCACTGCCAATCCGGGAACTCGGCGACGAGCGGCTCAGTCCAGAAGCGGCCCTCAACACCCGTGGTCTTATCGGTGTGCAGCAGCCACACGCTGGGGGGCTTGATCATGAAGGACACGTCGTAGGTGCCGGCGTCCAGCTTGGGCAGGTTCAGGCCGTAGTGCGGGCCGTCGGACGCGTTCATCGGCATGAGCGTGCCCTCCTGGACGACGTTGCCGGACTTGTCCTTGATCGCGTAGTCCACGGTCAGGCCGGGGACGAAGTCGCCGGCACCGTAGCCGAGCTTGTTGTCGGCGGCGGCGGCGATGTCGGCCTCAATGTGCATCGAGGACTCGGCGGCCGGGGTGCCCACCTGGGGCTCCATCTCGACGGGCTGGAAGTAGACGCCGCCCACGACGAGGGGGCCGACGTGGACCTCGTCGCCGAGGGGCTGCTCTTCGAAGCCAGCGTCCTCGCCGGGGGCGGGGGCGGCAGAGTCAGCCGAAGCCGAGGCCGAGGCCGCGGGCTTCTCGCTGGAGGACGAGGAGGAGTTGTTGGAGCAGGCGGCCAGAGTGCCTGCGAGGGCCAGCGTGGCCAGGGCCGCGCCGACGCGGAACAGAGAGCGCTTCATAGTGATGATCTCCTGTGCGTGTTGGTTGGATGAAACGTCGGTGTCGCTCGAGAGGAGTCAGTCCTCGGCCCGCGACTGGGCGGCCTCGCGGGCGAGGCGAGCTTTTCCGAAGAAATAGAGACCGACGATGATGGCGAGAACGATGGCTTGCGCGGCCAGGTTCTCCACTCGGGGGTAGATCCCCAAGAGGTCAATGGTGGGGAAGCCGGAGATGGGCGTCAGCGACACGACGTCCGCCTCCTGGAGTTCCCCGATACCAGAACCCGTGAACGTGAAGGCCATGAAGGCCATCAGCAGCGAGGTAATGGTGAAGAAGGGGCGCAGCGGGATGCGCACCGCCGCGAACTGGATGAGCAGGTAGATGATGACCAGGGCCACGAGACCGACCGCCAGGCCGATCCACACGTAGTGGACCTTGTCGCCAGCGGCGGCGACGATCGGGACGTAGAAGAGGATCGTCTCCGCACCCTCGCGCAGGACCGCGAGGAAGGAGATGAAGGCCAGGCCCAGCAGGGAGCCGCTGGTCAGCGAGGCATCCGTCTGCTTCTTGATGTACTCGTCCCAGGCCTTGTTGGAGGACTTGTTGATCATCCAATTGGAGACCCAGATCAGCATGACGACCGCGAAGAGCGCCGCGAAGCCCTCGAGGAGCTCCTGGTTCGCGCCCGCCAGGGAGGTGACGTAGCTGAAGAGGAAGGCCAGGCCGATGGACAGGCCGAAGGCGAGCACCACGCCGCCCCACACGATGGGGGCCTTGTTCTTGTGGCCGGCCTTAGCCAGGTAGGCCAGGACCGCGGCGACGACGAGGATCGCCTCCATGCCCTCACGCAGGATCACGAGGAGGGAGGGCAGGAACTGGGCGATCCACGGGGAGGCACCCGAACCCTCGGAGGTCTTGTCGGCGGCCTTACCGGTGTAGCCGTCGAGGCTATTGGCGTCCTCGCGGATGTAGTTCGTCAGCGTCGAGAGGTGCTGGTCGACCGCCGCCGAGTCGTCGTCGGTCATGGCCTTCTTCAGGAGGGAGAACTCCATCTCCACCTGCGAGACGCGCGAGCCGGAGATGCGGCTCATGACCTGCTTCTCCATGCCGGTGATCTCGTAGTGCTTGTAGTAGGCCTCGTTGACCTTGTCCTTACCGGCCTTGGCATCGCCGCCCTTGTAGGCGTTGGCACCATCTTCGAGGATGCCGTTGATCGTCTTGGCGACCTCACCCCACGCGCCGGGGCTGTAATCATCCGACGAGGCCTGGGCTGCCGACCCGGGGGCGACGCCATCCAGGGACGCGCCGTCTTCGACCATGTACTGCTTGAGGGTCGTAGCGTGGCTCTCGACACCGGCACTATCGCCGTCGCTCATGGCCTTCTTCAGGAGGGAGAACTCCATCTCCACCTGGGAGACGCGCGAGCCGGAGATGCGGGCCATGACCTGCTTCTCCATGCCGGTGATCTCGTAGTGCTTGTAGTAGGCGTCGTTGACTTTGTCCTTGCCGCCCTTGGCGTCGCCCGCCTTGAAGGTGGACACACCTTCGTCGATCAGGCCATTGATCGTGGTCGAAACATCGCTCCACGTCTGATCCGCGGCTCGCGAGGGCGAGGCGAACATCGCCACGGCCAGGGCCGCCATAACAGCGACGATGAGGACGCGACTGAGTCGCTGACCGACGTTGCGCACATGAGCGCGAATACTATGCGCGTGAGCGCGAAGCACTGTCACCGCTTGCCTCCTGACGATCCGGCGATTAGGCAACGCCGGGATGATGGAATTCCTAAACATTGAGCGTAGCCACATCTCGCCCAGGCGGGAAGTAGTCCATTTAGGTCGTCCTAAATTGTGACCATGCCGTGACCGTGCTTAGCGCGCACACATGCCCATCATGAGGGACCAAGGGCCCAGGCCGACCGCTTGCTGACACGCTGCCACAAAAATGGCGAGATGGCGCGGATTACTCGTGCCTCACAGTTTGACCATCCACGCTCCCCACGGGTCAAGATCTGACAAAATATTCGGGCAGTATAATTTCGACAGGAAGAGAAGCCACCCATGGCAACCGACCCGAAGGCCACCCCGGCGAGCGCATCGCCAGCATCCCCCGTGGCCGACGCAAGCCCGCAGGGCCACGCGGCCGCCGCTCCCCTCCCCCTGCCCGGCGGTGCCGCGGAGAGCGAGGCGGCCCCGACCTCGTCGCCCTCACACCCCACCCGCGCCGAGTGGGTGCGCATCGCGATCTTCGGCATCCCCTACGCCACGTTCTTCCTGGTGGGAGTGCCGACATGGATCTTCCCCGCATCGTGGAGCCTGACAGCCATCAACCTCGTGGTCGACACGGTTTTGTTGATCGTTGTCCTCGCATTCTTTGCACGCGAGTTCTTCCCCGCTTTCACCTACCTACGCACGTACCCCTTCTTGAAGATCCTGCTGCTTTTCGGCCTGTGGATCCTGGTCGTCATCGTCCAGGCCGCGACCCGCATCGCCCTCTACGGGCTCAACCCGCCGATCGCCGATAACCAGCAGGCCGTCATCAACGCAATTTTTGACGGCGGCACGGGACTCGTCTTCTGCTTCTTCGTCGCCATCGGGGTGCCCATGGTCGAAGAGATTTTCTACCGCCACATTCTCATCGGCAAGCTCAGCACATACGCACCCACGTGGCTCGTCGCATCGATCTCCGCGGCACTGTTCGCCTACATGCATTGTCACCAGTGGCAGGATTTCTTCACGTACCTGCCGCTCAGTATCGTCCTGACACTCGTGTACGTAATGTCCGGGAAGAACGTGGCGTACTCGTGGCTGTTCCACGCACTCAACAACACGATCATGGTGATCCTGATGTTCGCCATGCAGGGAGTACTGCAGAACGCCTGATTGTTGGTTGTGGTAGCGCCCCGCCCGGGTTCGGGCAGGGCGCTGCTGTACGCACGCGCGAGCACAACCAGCCGCACATGACGCCCGACCGCTTACGCGCCACACCCAGCCGCCGCACGTTGCACGCAGTCGCCGCACGTTGCACCCAGTTGCCGCACTCAGGCCGACAGCTGGCGGCCTGGGCCCCTTCATGCGCACGTTCACCCGCCTAGCGGTGTGTGGGTGGGCGCGCACAGCCGCTGCTAGGTGGGTGTAGCTGCGCATCAGTGGGTTAACACTGGCAGTAGATGGGTCCGACTACCAGAACCAAGGTGGGTACGCGACTCTCCAGCGCCGCATCAATCAACACACGTGCACCCGCCGATTCCGCCAACGTGCAGACCCATTCAGCCACGACCATCGCTTTTGGCTGTTTTCATCCAATGGGTCTGCGGTTTGGCAACGACACCGCCTCCCGTCGGGGCCTGACCGCCACCAAAAGGGGGAAATGGCGTCATTAGAGGTACGACACGCCGGCGACACGCCGCCAACCAGCTTCTAATGCTGCAAAACCCCCATCGGCAGCCAGCCTCGTGCGCCACGTCGCCTACAAGACCTGGGCGCAGGGCCGATTGGCGCGAAAAAGTTCGCCCAGCACAGCCTCTCCAGACGCATTTGCGCGAAAAAACTCGCCCAGCACGACCCCTCCAGCCGCATTTCCGCGAAAAAGTTCGCCCAGCAAGCGTAAAAACGCCGATTTTGGGGTGTTTTGAGCGTGCAGGGCGAACTTTTTCGCGCTCACGCCCACCATCAGACCGAGCAGGGCGAACTTTTTCGCGCACGAGGCGCGACAACGTGGCGACGTTGAAACCATCAACACCACTGCGCTCCCCTGAACAGCAACCATTGAAACCACCATCACCTCTGCGCCCGAAAAACGCGCCAAAAACGCCCATTTCGCGCCCGCAAAGGCGACGACGGTTTCAATCCCACTCGAGCACGAGCGAGCAAAGGCGATGGCAGTTTCAGACAACCGGTCCGCCTGGTCTACAGAACCCAGATGCGATACCCGTGGCCAGCGGCGGGGCCGGGCCGAGC
>ERZ824522.2279-NODE-2279-length-10303-cov-2.504489_pt1 | contig 10303 bp, 10 predicted proteins | sample MGYA00519935_ERZ824522 | MGnify/ENA primary metagenome ERZ824522 (study PRJEB31778, sample SAMEA3449160) | human gut metagenome | biome: human gut; feature: human-associated habitat; material: faeces | place: United Kingdom | collected 2010/2012 ...
TTTCATTTTTTCTCTAAATACCTGAAGACTTTCAATCATAAAAATAAGAAAATTTAAGTTGATGGATGGTCAAATGACTATTCAGGAGCTTAGTACAGCTACGTGAGAGTCCGAACGAGAGTGGGTTGTAAATACATGATCTCTTCTTAATTCCAATATTAATTTCCGTCATTCAAACCAGAATTTTGGAATACATATGTACAAAAAGGATCTTCAAATATGAAACGAGTCTGGGCCATCGCTTTTTTCTTTTTCTCATTGGGCTTATTTACAGGATTCTGGATTACTCACGATCCGATGAAAATAGTTATCTGTATCGGATGTGATATCACAGCTTACTGTCTATTCTTTAAATAACGCTTGAAGAATAAAAAAAGAGTTGGAATAAATTCCAACTCTTAGTGGTTTCTTATATGATCAATCAAGACTAAGCACGTTCAACCTTACCAGATCTTAAGCAAGAAGTACAAACGTACATTTTCTTAGCTGCTCCGTTAACTTTAACTTTAACAGATTTGATGTTAGATTTCCACATTTTATTTGATCTTCTATGTGAATGGCTCACTGCGTTTCCAAAATGAGCACCTTTGCCACAAATAGCACATTTTGCCATGTTAGCACCTCCTTATTCCAATCTCTATTCCTGTTTCATTCCAGGCTCGACAACTATTTCATTCTAACAGATTGATTTATAAAAATCAAGAATAAATTTGCTTTTATTTTAAATCATTTTTTGAAACACTAGACTTAGGTGGTTTCATAATGTATAATCGAAATATATGAATTCTCGTTTGGAGGTATAATTTATGAAAGGACATGTGAATACAAAGAATGGAGAGATTTCCATTGAAAATCAGGTAATTGCGAAATATGCCGGAATCTGTGCTCTTGGATGTTTTGGTATCGTAGGGATGGCAATGGTGAATATGAAAGATGGGATTGCCAAGCTGTTAACAAGAGATAATATCAGAAAAGGTGTATTTGTTTCTGTAAAGAATAATAAGATCACGATAGACTTCCATATTATTGTATCTTATGGAGTTTCTATTTCTACAGTGGCAAGTAACCTTATGGAATCTGTAAAGTATCGTGTAGAAGAATTTACAAGCCTTGAAGTAGAACGGATCAATATTTACGTAGAGGGCGTAAAGGATATAGGATAATAGATAATGGAGGCAAAGATTAAGATGAAACAGATAGATGCAGCTTTGCTGCAGAAGATGTTGATTGGCGGAGCCAAGAGATTAGAGGCGAATAAAGAATATATTAATGAACTGAATGTATTCCCTGTGCCAGACGGTGATACAGGAACGAATATGACAATGACAGCTCTTGCAGCTGCTAAAGAAGTTGGGAACGCAGCAGAAGTGACAGTGAAAGAAGTAACAAGAGGATTATCAAGCGGTTCTTTAAGAGGAGCCAGAGGTAACTCAGGTGTTATTCTATCCCAGTTATTCAGGGGATTTTATAAAGGTGTCAAAGATCAGGACGTATTAACAACAGAAACTGTTGCAGTAGGATTTAAGAAGGCAGTAGAGACAGCTTATAAAGCAGTTATGAAACCAAAGGAAGGAACAATCCTTACGGTAGCGAAAGTAACAGCAGAGAAGGCAGTATATTGTGCAAGGAATACAGAAGATTTTGAAGAATTTGCTCAGGTAGTGATCAAGGAAGCGAACGAGATTCTTCAGAAGACACCAGAGATGTTACCAGTTCTGAAAGAAGCAGGAGTGGTTGATTCAGGTGGACAGGGACTTGTGGAATTCCTACAGGGTGCTGTTGATGCTTTAATGGGTAAAGAAGTTGATTTAAGCAGTGTTGAGAAGACAGCAGTTAAACCAGCAGCAACAGCAAGTGAAGCACCATTAGAAGAGAAAGACATCAAATTTGGTTATTGTACAGAATTTATCGTTATGACGAAAGAAGAGATTTCCATAGAAGAAGAACAGAAGTTTAAAGATTTCTTAATGGGAATCGGAGATTCTATCGTGGTTGTTGCAGATGAAGATATCATTAAAGTACATGTTCATACAAACCATCCTGGAAAAGCGATCGAGAAAGGTCTCACATATGGAGAACTTACGAATATGAAGATCGATAATATGAGAGAAGAGCATAGAGAACGTTTAAATCTCACACAGGCAGAAGCACAGGCAGAAGAAAGCAAACCAGAAGAACCTAGAAAAGACTTTGGATTTGTGGCAGTATCGATCGGCCAGGGAATGAATGACATTTTCCGTGAGTTAGGTGTAGATTACTTGATTGAAGGTGGGCAGACCATGAACCCTAGTACTGAAGATATGTTGAATGCGATCGAGCAGGTGAATGCAGAGACTGTATTTATTTTGCCAAATAACAAGAATATCATTCTTGCAGCGACACAGGCACAGTCTTTAGTGGAAGATAAGAATGTAGTGATCATTCCGACAACAACAGTTCCACAGGGAATCTCAGCGATCATTGGATTTGATCCAGAAGCAGATGCCGAAGAGAATGAAGACAACATGAAAGACATCATTGAATGCGTGAAGACTGGAGAAGTTACTTATGCAGTTAGAGATACATCCATCAATGGTATTACGATCAAGGTTGATGATATCATGGGAATCGATGATGATGGGATCAAGAAAGTCGGACAGGATGTCGAGAAAGTCACGTTAGAATTACTAGAAGAGATGGTAGATGAAGACAGCGAACTGATCAGTATTTACTATGGAGAAGACACAACCAAAGAACAGGCAGAAGCATTACTTGAGAAAGTAGAAGAAACATATGGTGACTGTGATGTACAGTTAGAATATGGCGGACAGCCAATTTATTATTTCTTATTATCAGTAGAATAAGAGAAGATGGGAAATCCCGCTTGATGGCGGGATTTCTTTGCTTTTCGTGAGAATATGATAAAGAATTTTGAAGGAGACAGAAGATGGATGGCACAACAAATATCATAGAATTAAAAGGAATTGGGGAAAAGAGTGCGACAGCTTTTGGACGACTTGGAATCCGTGATGTAGACAGTTTGATTACGATGTATCCAAAGTATTATCTTACCTATGAAGATCCCAAAGATGTCAATGAGATCGAGATTGGCCAGAGAGTATCTATTTTCGTTCGTATCAATTCGGAAGTTCATATTCAGTATGCAAAAAGAATGAAGATTGTTACATGCACAGCGAAAGATCATACAGGAACGATCATGCTTGTCTGGTACAATATGCCATATTTAAAGAAACAATTACATCAGGGAAGAGATTATATATTTACGGGAACTCCGATCTATAAAAATGGACGGATCACGATGGAACATCCAGAGATCTTTACAAAGGAAGATTATGAAGCTAAACAGGAGACATTGCAGCCAGTATATCCATTAACAAGTGGACTTACCAATAAACTTGTTTCTAAGGCTATGGCACAGACAAAAGACTATATCTTTCATATTCCAGAATATCTTCCGCAAAATATTTTAGATCAATATCAGCCAATGGAATATCATCAGGCAATCTGGAATATTCATTTTCCGGAATCAAAAGAGCAGTTGATCAAAGCAAAGAAAAGGTTGATCTTTGATGAATTTTTTATTTTTATCGCAGCGATGCATATGATCACATCAGGAGAAGATCTCAAGGAAGAAGGATACAAGATTGGGGTCTGCAAGGAAGCGAAAGAACTGGTAAAGAATCTTCCATATGAGTTGACTACAGCGCAGAAAAGAGCGTTAAATGAGATGGCAAAAGACATGGCGTCTGGTAAGGTTATGAATCGTCTGGTACAGGGTGATGTAGGATCTGGAAAGACGATCCTTGCGGTTATTTTATTATTAATGTGTGCCAAAGCAGGATACCAAGGGGTTTTGATGGCGCCAACGGAAGTGCTTGCAGCTCAGCATTATGAATCATTTACAGAACTTTTAGAATCTTATGATATAAAGATCGCATTGCTGACAGGTTCCACAAAGGCAAAAGAAAAAAGAGAAACCTATCAAAAGATCAAAGATGGAGAAGTAGATATTGTGATCGGAACTCATGCGGTCATTCAGGATAAGGTGGAATATAACAAGTTAGCATTGGTTATCACGGATGAACAACATCGATTTGGAGTAAGACAAAGAGAAAGTTTATCGCTAAAAGGTGAGAAACCACATGTACTTGTTATGAGTGCGACACCAATTCCAAGAACATTGGCGATCATTTTATATGGTGATCTTGATGTATCGATCATCGATGAACTGCCGGCAGAGCGGTTGCCGATCAAAAACTGCGTAGTCAACACAAGTTACCGCCCGACGGCATATCGTTTCATTGAGAAACAGGTTAGTCAGGGAAGACAGGTATATATTATCTGTCCGATGGTCGAAGAAAGTGAGACGATGGAAGGAGAAAATGTCATTCAGTATGCGCAGATGTTAAGAAGCCAGTTTGCACCATCGGTAAGGATCAGTTACCTTCATGGAAAGATGAAGGCAGTGGACAAGCAGAAAGTCATGGATGATTTTTCAGAAGGCAAGATTGATGTTTTAGTATCAACAACGGTTGTTGAAGTCGGGGTGAATGTGCCAAATGCAACGGTTATGATGGTGGAGAATGCAGAACGTTTTGGACTTGCACAGCTTCATCAGTTAAGAGGACGTGTCGGACGTGGCGGCTATCAGTCCTATTGCATTTTTATGACGAGTTCCAAGAAGAAAGAAACGATGCAGCGTCTTGAAGTGTTGAATAAATCAAATGATGGATTTTATATAGCAAATGAAGACTTAAAACTTCGAGGACCGGGTGATTTCTTCGGAGTCAGACAAAGCGGGATGATGGATTTTGTTCTGGCAGATATCTATACCAATGCAGATATTATGAAACAGGCAGCTGATGCGGTAAAACAACTGGAGGAAAGCGGATTTGATTTTTCGAATTTGAAGAACAGCAGATTAGAAAAACAGATCGGGCTTGCAAGGAATATATAATAGGAGGTATATCGTATGGTACGTTTTTATTTAAGATTTACAGGAAGAGTCCAAGGAGTAGGATTTCGTTTTTTTGTAGCGATGAATGCAGAAAGATGTCATTTGACAGGATGGGTGAAAAATATGTCTGATGGATCAGTGACAGCAGAAGTTCAGGGAACCAGAGTTGAAATTGAGAAATTTTTAAATTTGATCCAGACAGGAAATCGTTTCGTTCGAGTGGATGAGATCGAGAAAGAAGAACGTCCATATGAAGAAAATGAGAAAAGATTTCATGTTCGTTATTAAAATGATGTAAGTGTCAAAAAATAACAATCCATAAAATGCAACATCATGTAAAAACTCCCAGTGTATCTTTTGTACGCTTGCATATACTATGAGCGTAACAGATAACAAAACAAAAGAAATGGAGGACTTTCAACATGGAAGAACGAACTTCAGCAAGAAGCAAAGGAACAAACAGAGTCGAGGTACCAGAAGCGAGAGGAGCCTTAGACAGATTTAAGTTCGAAGTTGCAAATGAGATCGGTGTGGATTTAAAAGAAGGATATAACGGACACTTAACAACTGCTCAGGCAGGATCTGTCGGAGGAGAGATGGTTCGTAAAATGATCCGCAGACAGGAAGAAGAAATGTCTCGCTAATTAGATAAGATGATGTATCCGGATTGCGAAATTGCGTAGCAATGAAGCAATCCTCAAACATCATAAGATTTCAGAAAGAGGCAGCGAAAGTATAAACTTTGACTGTCTCTTTCTGAAATATTGGTTTGTCGGTTGACAAAATCTGTAGATATAATAAAATAAAAGAAATAGTGAGCAAAAGTGGAATAACTTTGCAAAGCAAATAAAAGACAAGGAATATACATAGATATGAGAGTCGTAGCAGGAAGTGCGAAGAGTTTAAAATTAAAGACGATCGAAGGAATGGAGACAAGACCAACCCAGGATCGCATCAAAGAGACGTTATTTAATATGATTCAGTATGATATCCCGGGAAGTACATTTCTGGATCTTTTCTCTGGAAGTGGAGGAATCGGGATCGAGGCATTGAGCAGAGGAGCAAAGGAAGCTTATTTTGTTGAGAAAGCAAAACCTGCATTGAGATGCATTCGAGAGAATTTAAGATATACAAAGCTTGATAAGAAAGCACAGGTTTTGGCAACAGATGTGAATTCAGCGATCAGGCAGTTAGAGACGAAGAATGTAACATTTGATCATATTTTTATGGATCCTCCATATAAGAAAGGATTTGAAGAAGAAGTATTATCAATCATAGATCGATCCTCTATTTGTACAGAAGATACGGTAGTTATCGTGGAATCGTCTCTTGACACAGAGATACCAGATTTTGAGAAATTAAAGGTTATAAGAGTAAAAGAATATAAGACAAATAAACATACATTTTTGATGAAAACAGTGGAGGATTAGAAGATGAGTATTGCAGTTTATCCGGGAAGTTTTGACCCGGTGACTTATGGACATATTGATATTATAGAGCGTTCAGCCAAGGTTTTTGACAAGCTGATCATCGCAGTATTGGTAAACAGTGCAAAGAAACCAATGTTTACAACACAAGAGAAGGTTGATATGATACGAAAAGTGACAAGTCATCTTGATAATGTAGAGGTTATGTCATTTTCCGGATTGTTGGTAGACTTTGCAAAACAACAGGGAGCCAGTGTATCAGTCCGAGGACTACGCGCAGTAACTGATTTTGAGTATGAGATTCAAATTGCACAGACAAATGCGAGATTGGATAAAGACTTAGATACCATGTTTTTTACAACCAGCATTGAGTATTCTTATGTAAGTTCCACGATCGTAAAGGAAATTGCATCTTATCATGGAGATGTTTCTGAGATGGTACCGCCTTACGTACAAGAATGTCTTGAGAAGAAATTTAAATCATAGGAGGCGAATGAATATGAGTGAGAAGTATTTACATGAGATGATTGATGATATTGAAGTACTGATCGACGAAGCAAAACCAGCAAGATTTAGTCCAGGTAAGATTATGATCGAGAAAGATGTATTGATGACAGTGATCGAGGAATTAAGGAAGCAGATTCCAGGTGAGATTGAACGAAGCCATAAGATCATTCTGAACAAAGATGCGATCTTGGAAGATGCCAGAGTGAAGTCACAGCAGATGATCGATCAGGCAGCAAGAGATGCAGGAGAATTGATCGATCAGAATGAGGTTGTTGAGATGGCAAAGATGAGAGCGAATGAGATTGAAACTCACGCCAAAGATACAGCAAGAAGTGTTGTACATAATGCGAATGAAGAAGCAGATCAGATCCGTGCAGGTGCATTGCGCTATGTCAATGAGATCATGGAAGATGTACAAGGTTATGTGGCAAGTGTCAAAGAAGCACAGGAGAGTGTGTTTAACCAGTTGTTATCCGCATTAGATTCAGATCTTGCATCGATTAAAACGAATGCGAAGGAGATAGAAGAACAGCTTTCCGGAGTCAGCATTCCACAGGCAAGAACAAGAACGGTAGAAGATTTCATTTCAGATGAAGACTAGATAAGCAAGTAGTCCGCTTGAAACACTAAAAAGAGATCTTATGAGCAGATATTTCCAGAGGGAGAGTCTGCTCTTTTTGTATACACTTAAAGTCTGCACGGCAGCAGACAACCCGCCAAAAGAAGTGATCATACACAATAATATGACTTTGCGGCTGATAGACATATGGGAAGAACCAAAATAGGAGATGGCATTTGTGATTTCAAGAACAGCGGTCAATCCTCTTTTTAAATAGAAAGGAAGTGGAAGAATTTCTAAAAGAGAAACGGCAATTGAAAAGATCATAATACAGATTCCAATCATGAAAATGGAATGAAGACTATCAAAGATTACCTGATCTGCTGATTTTTTGTGTGCAATGGTGGGAGAAGAGTGGTGTGTATGTAGAAAATCGCTTGTAAAAAATAAAAAGACCAGATAGATCAGATAACACATGACAGGAAAATACAGGCAAAAGAAAAAGCGCAGAGCAGAAATTTTGCCATGAAGGATCAATGTAAGAGTATATCCAGCAGAGAACATGGGACTGATCTGATTGCAGGTATATAATAGCTTTTCTCCTTCAGATTTCGTAAAAGATCCACAAGAAATAAAATCATCAATGATCTTCGCACCGAGGGGACATCCACAAAAAAAACCTAGAATACAGGTGTAAAAAAAGTCCTCATTGATACCAGGAAAAAGTTTTTTGAGGGGGTAAAAGAGCCGGGAGATCAGATGGAACGTTTGGTAATATTGCATAAAACCAGTGAGTAGTAAAAAAGGTAAAAGAGTCGGTGTGATCGTTGCAGACCATAAAATCAGCCCATTTTTTGCGCCTTGGACCGATGTTTGTGGAAAAAATAACAAGGAAAGAACACTAAAAATAAGTAAAAACTGGATAAAACTGGTTTTCATGAAAAATCTCCCGCTTTCTTTTTATAGTGTATGAAGCGGGAGGTGAAACTAGAAGATGATCTGCTCATCTTTTATGATCGTATGAAATTTCTGTCCGATCACGGTACGATATAACTGGTTGGCACGTTGTTCTGTAGATAATAATTCTTCTTGATCTTTGGATAAAGGATCATTCATAACACGCAGATGGCGGACCATAGGGATGGAAGATTTTCTTTTGATATTCCCGATCAGGAAGGAAGCAGAACGTTTGAAACCTAGAATCTGAAAATAAGGAGACATATCGTAAGTTCGTGCTTTTTCAACCTTTTCTTTTGTTATATCAAGCATGATATGCAAAAGATTTCTGCTTATTTTGCTCCAGGTGAGGTTTTTGGTCTTACAGGCACTGATCAGTTCTTCAAAAGAAAGATCAGATTTTAACATCTTAAAAATACGGTCCTTAAAATCGCTTGAAATACCGCTGATCTGTGTAAGATCTTCGCAAGAATAAATAGCTGCATGTAAAAGCAGAGAAAAATCATCCAGGCAGACAGGAAAATCTTTTTGATAATGCATCTGATAGATATCATGCAAAGCTTCAGGGACTCTTGAGAATAAAGGTCTGATCTGGTTTTGTTCTAAGATTTCACGGATGGATGTTGCAGAAGAAATCGAAGGTGTCAACTCCTTGCTGTGATGATCGTTTGAAACACGGGTAACACAGACGGGAATGATAGGGCTGTCTAACTGTAGCAAAGCTTTTAAATATTCAATCCCAAGAATATTATTCGGCTGTTTTAATACTTCGATCAAAGAAGCATCATCAAGATGCTCTCTAAGATAAAGTTCTTTTGCTTTCGGATAAGAATGTCCGAGACTCATAAGCTCTTTTGTACCACGCTCGATTTCTTCTTCATATTGGATAAGAAAGGATGCAATCTGCTTAAGTTTGTTAATATCTTGACACTCACTTCCAAAAGAAAGGTAGTCGATCACCCCTAGTTTGTGAAGCAGACTGACAGCTCCAATTGCAAAATCAGGGGCAGATGAACATGCTGCAAATAAGGGGAGTTCGATCACGAGATCGGCACCTCCAAGAAGGGCAGACTTGGTACGTATTTTTTTGTCCATAACCGCCGGAGTTCCGCGCTGTACATAGTTTCCACTCATGATGGCAATGACGTAGTCTGCACCCGTGATATTCCTTGTCTGCATGATGTGGTATTCATGACCATTGTGAAACGGATTGTATTCGCAAATGATAGCTGCTGTTTTCATAAAATATCCTTTCGAGATTCCTTATTTGAATCGTTTATTTTGTAAATGTATTATAAATCACAAATGAATAAAAGTAAAATTGCACAAAAAATGAAAAATGAGCAACAAGTATCTTGTCAGAGAAAACAAAAAAATGTAGAATAGAATATAGATTTTTCTGGAAATGTACAACGAAAAATACAAATACTATTATTGTATACAAAGAAATGATGTTGTATAATTTAACAAGATTAAATTCATCTTTTTGGAAAGTTGAAAGGAGCAACGCGAAAAATGAGTGTTATTGATGAGATTAAAAACAAGGCAAAAGCAAATAAGAAAACTGTTGTACTGCCTGAAACTACAGACATGAGAACATTAACAGCAGCAGCAGAGGTTATCAGTGAAGAGATCGCTGATATTATTTTAGTTGGAAAAGAAGACGAGATTAAGGCAAAAGCAGAAGCAGAAGGATTAGATTTAGCCAAAGCTTCTTTTGTTGATCCAGAGAACTGTGATCATTTAAATACATATATCGAATCTTTGTGTGAAGCAAGAAAGAGCAAAGGACTGCTTCCAGAAGATGCAAAAGAGATCCTGTTATCCAACCCACTGTTCTTCGGAGCAACAATGGTAAGAGTTGGAGATGCAGACGGAATGGTAGCAGGAGCGATC
>ERZ824522.2286-NODE-2286-length-10274-cov-2.821803_pt1 | contig 10274 bp, 10 predicted proteins | sample MGYA00519935_ERZ824522 | MGnify/ENA primary metagenome ERZ824522 (study PRJEB31778, sample SAMEA3449160) | human gut metagenome | biome: human gut; feature: human-associated habitat; material: faeces | place: United Kingdom | collected 2010/2012 ...
GGTGGAGGAAAGGGTGCGCTTCAAGCGGTGGTTTTTCGGCTGCCTGCACATGGATAAAACCATGAGCAAACAGCATATCGCCGTGTTCAGCCGGGTGGTGCCGGTGCACGAGCCCCATCACAAGAAAAAGTAGGGGACGGGACATGGAGCTGGACAAACATATCCGGGACAACGCCGCCCGCCGGGAGAGCTTTATGGCTTTGGCCGAGCGGGTTTTCGGGCTGTCCTTCCGGGAGTGGTATGCGGGGGGCTGGTGGTCGGAGCGATACCGGCCCTACGTGCTGGCGCACGGAGACCGGGTGCTGGCCTGCATAGCGGTTAACGTCATGGACACCGCCTGGCGGGGGAAGGATCGGAGGTATATCCAGCTGGGCACCGTCATGACCGATCCAGCCTGCCGCGGGCAGGGGCTGAGCCGCCGGCTGATGGAGGCGGTGCTGGCCGACTGGGAGGACGCCTGCGACGGCATCTATTTATTCGCCAACGAGACGGTGCTGGAGTTCTATCCACGGTTCGGCTTCGAGCGAGCGGCGGAGTACGAGTGGACGCTGCCCGTCCGACAAGAGGCGGGGCCCTGCCGGCGGCTGGACATGGACAGCGCCGCCGACAGGGAGCGGCTGCGCCGGGCGTACGATCGGGGAAGCCCCTACGCCGCGCTACCGGCGCGGAACAATTTCGGGCTGCTGATGTTTTACGCCGGCTCCGTATATAAGGAAGCGGTGTATTATATGGAGGATTGGGATATGGCCGCGGTGGCGGCGCGGAACGAGGGGCGGCTGATCTGCCTGGACGTGTTCGGCGGCGGGCAGGTTCCCCTGGCCGCGGTGCTGGCCCGCCTGGCACGCGGGAAGGAGGACGTGACCCTAGGGTTCGCGCCGCCGGACGGGACGGGGGCCGCCGTCCGTCCGCTGGGCGGGGACGACGCGCTGTTCGTGCTGCGGGGGAAGGAGAACCCGCTGCGGGAGGGGCGGCTGCGGTTCCCGGCCCTGTCCCATGCGTAAGGACGCAAAAAACCGCCGCGGAAGCAACTCTTCCGCGGCGGTTTTTTGTATTATCCGTTCATTTCGGTGGCGGTGGGGGCGAAGCCGCTGCTGCTCTGCCGCCGCAGGCGGCCGAGCACCAGGGCCACCGAGAAAAAGGCGGCGGCGAAGCCCAGCTGCACCAGTATGTCGCCCACGACAGGGGCGAGGACGGCCCAGTCGTAGCGGGTCAGCGCGGTGATTTTCTCCAGCGCCGAGGTATACCAGAAGGTAGGGGTGAAGCGGGAGACGGTGAGGATGCCGTCGCCGAGCAGCTCCAGCGGCACGAAGGCGCCGCCCAGGAAGCTGAGAGCCAGGGCCAGAAAGTTGGCCACCGCATTTTGAACATTGCCCCCCCTGATGAACAGGGAGACGAGAAAGCTCAGGCTGAGGGCCACGATCAGGTAGACGAAGGAGTTGCCGATCATCAGCAGGACGGTGCGGGGATCCGCCCCGCCCAGCCGGCCGCCGTAGATAAGGAAGCCGATGATCACCGTCAGGCACCAGAAGGCCGCCCCCACCAGGCCGGTGCACAGGCTCAGCTGTAGATTCATCGTCCGGGGGCGGATGGGGGCGCACAGGTTGCGCATGCGCAGATCCGGACGGTTGAACACCATCATGACGTTGCTGACGGTGAGCACCAGCAGCACCATCAGGATATACCCCATCATCCGGTAGTATATCGCGAAGGTTTCGTCCACCGGGGAGCTGTCGCCGAACCGCTTTTTTTCCACCGGCGCCTGTACCTTCAAATCCTCCGAGACGGCGGCCAGGCGCTGGGCCTCGGACAGGCCGGGCAGGGCGGTTTGATACGGGCGGCGGACAAATACTGCTCCACCAGGCGGTTCATATAGGTGCCGGAGGCGGAACCGGGGACGGCGGTCTGCTCCACCCGCATGGATCCGCCCGCCGCAAAGTCGGCGGAGAAGCCGGCGGGGATGACCAGGATGTAAGAGACCTGGCGGAAAAACAGGGCGTCCTGCAGGGCCTCCTTGTCGTCCGGCAGCTCCTTTAAATCGGCGTTTTGGGCGAGGTAGGCGATGAGGCCCTGGGAGAGGGGGGAGCCGCCGTCCCGATCCACGACGGCGACGGCGGTTTTGGTGCGGTTGAAGGTCTGGTCGTTCTGCTGCACAGACATGGAGGTCATCACCACCGACAGGGCGGTGAAAATCACCAGATAGATGAGAAACGCCGCGTACCGCCGCCGGATGACCAGGGCGCAGGCATTAAATACTTTCATATTTCCGCCTCCGAAGGAAGAGCACCGCGCCGCCGAACAGCGCCGCGGCCATGGCCAGCAGGACGCCGATGTCGAGGAAGAAGCGGTGGTAGGTGTCGAAATAATACAGGCAATAGAAGGCGTCCGCGATGCGGGCGGCCGGGTTGAGCCAGGCGACGGCGGGGGCGTTCTGGGCCACCTGGTAGCTGATGCCCTCCATCATCAGGCCGGCCAGGAAGCAGCAGACCATGGACAGGCTGACGAGCAGGCCGGTTTTGGTTATGGGGCTCAGGCGGGTGGCGGCCGAGAGGAGGGCGCCCAGGGAGACGCCCACCAGGCTGCCCGCCAGGCAGGTCAGCAGCACGAGGCCGAAATGCGGGCCGAAATCCACCCGCAGCACCAGGGCGATGTAGGCCAGGGTGGTCAGCAGGCAAGCGCTGTGGATGGTGAAGCCGCTGAGCAGGTCGGCCAGCACCATCTTCATCTTTTTCACCGGGGCCAGGCTGCGGCGCGCGCCCAGGGGGGAGAGGTTGGCCTGCAGATAGGTGATGATGTCCATGCCGGTGAAGCTGCCGTACAGGCAGACCATGGCCAGCAGGGCGTAATAGTAGTTGACGGTGGCGGAGGGCCTGGCGGCCGAGAGAGAGAATTCCTGGGTGTAATCGGCGCCGCGGCTAATGGCGGCGATGGCGGCAGGCAGGGCGTCGGGGTTTTCCCGGGCGACGCGGGACAGGGAGGCGGCGGTCTGCCGGTACTCGTCCAGAAAGCTTTTCAGGATGGTCTGGTTCAGGCCGTCCTCCTTGACGATCAGGCAGGGGACACCCTGCGCGTCCAGGCGGAAGTAGCCGGTGACGGCCCCCTTGTCCAGCAGGGCGTCGGCCTCCTGCACAGAGGCGGCCCGGGTGAGGAGAAGCAGGCGGCCCTCCCCCTCGGCGGAAACGGCGTCCAGAGTGCCGGAAAAGGCGGGATCCGCCTGATAAGCCTCGTCGGCCACCACGGCGGCGGGGATGGGGGCGAAGGCATCGGCGCTGTCCAGACGGGAAAAGGCGAAGAAGAACAGGGTGGCCAGCAGGAGGGGGAACACCCAGGTCCAGAACAGGGTGTCCCAGGTGCGCACCGAAACCCGCAGGCGGTAGATATATTGGTTCCAGAACATGTCATTTCCGCCTTTCTCAGTCCCGCAGTTCCTTGCCGGTGATTTCCAGGAAAACGTCGTTGAGGGTGGGGGGCTCGGAATACACCCGGCCGAAGGACAGCCCCTGTTTGTTCAGGCAGTCCAGCAGGGTGATGAGGTTATGGCCGCCGCTTTGGCACCGGACGGTCAGCCGGGCGTCCGCATAGTCGGCGCCGGTGACGCCGGGCAGGGCCCGCACCGTCTCCAGGGTATCCGGCCCGAGGGCGTAGATCTCCACGGTGATGGTCTCCCCGGTGCGGATCATGGCCTTGAGCTCCTCCTTGGTGCCGGTGGCGATGGCCTTGCCCTTATCCATAATCATGATCCGGCTGCACAGCTGCTCCACCTCTTCCATGTAGTGGCTGGTGTAGACGATGGTCGCGCCCTCCCGGTTGAGCCGCTCGATGCCTTCAAGAATGGCGTTGCGGCTTTGGGGATCCACCGCCACGGTGGGTTCGTCCAGGATGATGAGGCGGGGCTTGTGGGCGACGCCGCAGGCGATGTTCAGCCGCCTGAGCAGGCCGCCGCTGAGCTTTTTGGGCAGGAAGCGGCGGTAATCGCCCAGGCCGGTGAAGGCGACGGCCTCCTCGACCAGAGGGGCGCGCCTTCGTTTATCCGGCACATACAGGCTGCAGAAGTAGTCGATGTTTTCCTGCACGGTCAGCTCGTTGAAGACCGCCACGTTCTGCATGACAATGCCGATGTCCCTCTTGATGTCGTAGGCGTCGGGGGACATGGGCTTGCCGAAGATTTCCACCCGGCCCTTGTCGTATTTCAGCAGGGACAGGATGCAGTTGATGGCGGTGGTCTTGCCCGAGCCGTTGGGGCCGAGAAGGCCGAAGATTTCCCCTTCGGCGATTTGCAGGCCGAAATGATCCAGCGCCACCAGGTCGCCGTACCGTTTGACCAGATTTTCCACTTGAATGACCATAGAGCAGCCCTCCGTTTCTATCTTCCAGTATACCAGGGTGCCGGGGTAAGGGCCAGTGCGGGGGATCACAATCGGGCGTGACAAATGTCACCAGTTGACGCGCTGTTCTGTACAAGGCGGGCGGGATATGCTAGAGTAAAGACAGCGCTTCTATAGCGAAAGAGGGGGATGTCGTGCGACGGTTGGCGGACAAGGGCATACTGCTGGCCTGCGGGCTGACGCTGCTGTTTTACCGCCCGCAGGTGGGGGCGATAGACGTGGCGGCGCTGCTGACCGCGGTGACGCTGTGCGCGCTGGGCTCCTACTGCGGGGAGAGGTTCCGGCTGGCGGCGGGGATCCTGTATCCCGCGCTGTGCTGCCTGAACGGGGCGTTCCTGCCCTTCCTGCCGGCGCTGACCTACGACGGCTTCAGCGGCCGGCGCCGGCTGCTGTATGGGCTGTGGCTGGCGCCGGTGCTGCTCCGGCTGGGAACCGTCCCGCCGGCCCTGACCGTGTCGGTGCTGGTTTTCACCGGGGCGGCGCTGCTGCTCGGGCTGCGCACCCAGGGGCTACTGCGGTACCGTAGCCAGTACCAGGAGGCGCAGGACGGCGCCCGGGAACTGTCCCTCCATCTGGAGCGGCAGAACCGGGAGCTGCTGGACAAGCAGGATTACGAGGTGCGGCTGGCCACCCTCAACGAGCGCAACCGGATCGCCCGGGAGATCCACGACAACGTAGGGCATCTGCTCTCCCGCTCCCTGCTGCAGGTGGGGGCGCTGCAGGTGGTCAACCGGGACGAAACGGTGCGGCAGGGGCTGGACACCATGAGGGACACGCTGTCGGGGGCCATGGACAGCATCCGGCGCAGCGTCCACGATCTCCACGACGAGTCGGTGGATCTGCATATGCAGCTGGAGGCGATGCTGCGCGATTTCACATTCTGCCCGGTGAAGCTGGACTACGACTCGGGGGAGATGGACCGGGGGCTGAAGCTCGCCTTCCTGGCCATCGTGCGGGAGGCCCTGTCCAATGTGATGCGCCATTCCGACGCCACGATGGCATCCGTCACGGTGCGGGAGCATCCGGCGCTGTACCAGCTGATTATTCGGGACAACGGCACCAGGCGGCCCGAAAGCGACGGGCGCGGGATCGGGCTGAGCAACATGGCCGATCGGGTGGAGGCCTACCGCGGTACCTTCCGCATCGATAGGGACGCGGGCTTCAAGCTGTTTATTTCCATACCGAAGGAGGGGGTGCGCCCATGAACATCGTCCTGGTGGACGACGACGCGCTGGTGTGCGCGTCGCTGAAAACCATCCTGGAGGCTGGCGGCGAGGTGCGGGTGGCCGCCACGGGGAGCAGCGGGGCCGAGGCGGTGGCGCTCTACCGGGCGCACCGGCCGGACGTGCTGCTCATGGACATCCGCATGGCCGGGATGACGGGGCTGGAGGCAGGGGAAAGCCTGCTAAGGGAATTCCCCGACGCGCGCATCCTGTTCCTGACCACCTTTTCGGATGACGAGTATATCGTCCGGGCGCTGCGCATGGGGGCCAAGGGCTACCTCATCAAGCAGGATTTCGAGAGCATTCTGCCCGCGCTGCGGGCGGTGCACGCGGGACAGAGCGTGTTCGGCGGCGAGGTGATGGGGCGGCTTCCGGGGCTGATGCAGAGCGGGGGCGGCCTCGACTACGCGGCCCGGGGTCTGAGCGAGAGGGAGCGGGACGTCATCGAGCTGGTGGCCAAGGGGTGCAGCAACAAGGAGATTGCCGACGCGCTGTTCCTCAGCGAGGGAACGGTGCGCAACTATCTCAGCGGGATCCTCGACAAGCTCGAACTGCGGGATCGCACCCAGCTGGCGGTGTTTTATTACCACCACCCGGCCGGGTGAGGGCATGAAGGGCGGGCGGCCATTGGCCGCCCCTACAAACAAAAAGCTGCCGCCATCTGCAATCCGAGCAGACAGCGGCGGCTTTTTCTATTTGTTCACCGGCTTGTTATCGGTTCTTCCCACCAGATAATCCAGCGAAACGTCGAAGTAATCGGCGATTTTCAGCAGGATTTCCAGCTTGGGTTCCCGCGTCGTCAATTCATAGTTTTGATAGGCCTTTTCCGTTATATCGCAGTAAATTGCCACTTGATTCTGCGTGCAGCCTTTGTCCTTCCTGCACGCTTTCAAGCGTTTTGCTAGAATATCTCTCATTCAAAACACCTACAATCGTTCTTGGCACAATCAGTTTAGGCGTTTACAATAGAGAAGATACTAACGATTGTTGGTGATCAGCCTTTTTACGGGTAAAATGGAGAGAAGCGGGAGAAATCCGGGCGATTTCTCCCCCTTATGGGCGCCCGCACCTATTTTCGGGGCGGTTCGTTGCGATTGGTCCGGCCGAGTATGTAGTCGGTGGATGTTTTGTAAAAGTCGGCCAGGATCAACAGGTGTTCCACCGGTATGGTTCTATCGCCCCTTTCATACCGGGAGTAGACCGTCTGGCGGATATGCAGCAGTTCAGCCACCTCCACCTGACGCAGATCCATGTCGTTGCGCAAGTCCTTCAGCCTGGGAAAGTACATGACACACACCTCCGTCGCCCTGAAGCAAGAGAAAATAGAGCCGGCGCGTCTGCCCGGGAAATCGATTCGGTCGGTTCCGTCACCCCTTGCTGGAATCACTTCCTGGTATTGACATTAGCATGTGAAAATATTACACTAATTATGGTAGTACCGTGTGGTACTATTTCACACCAGAAAACGTTTGGCGATGCCCGACGCCATATAGGCCGCCATGTCAATCGCCACATTTTTGCACAGGGGCGCGGTGTTTACAAAGGCGTCGTACTGGCCCTGGCAGGTGGCCCGGGCGATGGAGGTGATCAGCTGGGTCTGGTGGGAAATCATGGCGCTCCATTCCAGCTGTTTCCAGTGGGGGTTCATTTGGGACAGGTGGCGGGCCATCTGGGCGCCGTTTTCCGCCCATTTGCGCCGGGCGGATTCGACGGCGGCGGGATCCCGGTGGCGGCAGCGCTGAGCGTAGATGATGAACAGCCGGTTGTTTTCGTCCAGCAGGCTGACCTGCCGCTGGCCTTCCGGGCCGGGATAGTAGGCGGTGATCAGCCCTTCGTAGGGCCGCTTCTGGGCCAGCAGCTTTTCTTTGACCTCGCTCGCGTTGGGGGTCTGGAACAGGACGGCGTTCAGAAAGGTCAGAGACCAGAACAGGTTGTCGACGGCGAAATTGCCATAGTCCTGGTACAGCTCGAGTTCGTCCTGCAAACGGGCGGCGTCTTCCGTCATGGGCGCAATCTCCTTTCGTGCCTGGCAGAGTTACGATGGATTTCTTTCCAGCGTATGCGCCGCGGGCTCGTCCGGTTCCGGCAAGCGAAGGCATAAACGCGGACTGGTTCCCGTATACATGTTCCATAGCCTGTCTCCTGCGTGCGCGGGGGACGAAGGAGTGTGTCATACGTGAACGGAGCGGATTTCGAGCAGAAAGGACTGACGCCCGCCGAGGTGGTGCGGTCGCGGGAAGAGCATGGGTCCAACCAACTGACCCATAAGAAGCGCAACAGCTTTCTTCGTCAATTTTTAAGCAATTTTGGGGATCCCATCATCAAGGTGCTGCTGGTCGCCCTGGCGGTCAACCTGATTTTCTTGTTCCACCATTTCGACTGGTACGAATCGGCGGGCATCGCCATCGCCATTTTTTTGGCCACCTTTGTGTCCACGCTGTCGGAATACGGCAGCGAATCGGCGTTCAGCAAGCTGCAAGAGGACGCGGCCAGGCTGACCTGCCGGGTGCGCCGCCGCGAGGGGCTGCAGGCGCTGCCGGTGGCGGATGTGGTGGTGGGGGACATCGTGCTGCTCCAGGCGGGGGAACGGGTGCCGGCGGACGGCATCCTGCTGTCCGGCCGGGTGTTCGTGGATCAGGCGGCCCTCAACGGGGAAACCAAGGAAGCGGAGAAGTTCCCCGGCGGCGACGGCACGGATCCCCGGGATCTGCTGGCGGGCAACCGGCTGTTCCGGGGGAGCGTGGTCTGTTCGGGCGAAGGGGTGCTGCTGGTCCAGAAGGTAGGGGACAGCACCTTCTACGGCGGGCTGGCGCAGGAGATCCAGGAGGAGACCCGGGAGAGCCCGCTGAAGGTGCGCCTGGCGGGCCTGGCCAAAACCATCAGCAAGCTGGGCTACGCGGCGGCGGCGGTGGTGGCCGTGGCGGATTTATTCCACGCCTTTTACATCGACAGCGGCATGAACTGGGCCCGGATGGCCCAGGTGTTCGCCTCGCCGGCGGCGGTGTTCGGCCATGTGCTTCACGCCCTGACCCTGGCCATCACAGTGGTGGTGGTGGCGGTGCCGGAGGGGCTGCCCATGATGATCACGGTGGTGCTGTCCTCCAACATGCGGCGGATGCTTAAGGATCATGTGCTGGTGCGCAAGCTGGTGGGTATCGAGACCTCCGGCAGTCTGAACATCCTGTTCACCGACAAGACCGGCACCCTGACCAAGGGGCGCCTGGAGGTGGGCAATTTCCTGACCGGCAGTGGGGAGGCCTATCGGAAGGCGGCGGATCTCAAGCGGAAAAAGGGGCTGTGGGACTGGGTGGAGCGCTCCTGCTCCCTCAATTCGGAAAGCCTGACGGCGGCGGGCAAGGCCCTGGGGGGCAACGCTACCGATCGGGCGCTGCTGGACTATGTTCTGCCGCTGGCCCCGGGAAGGGAGGAGGCCAAGGGCCGGCACGTGCCCTTTGACAGCGCGCGGAAGTTTTCCGCCCTGGAGCTGCCGGGCAGGCGGCTGACCCTGGTCAAGGGGGCGCCGGAGAAGCTGCTGGACGCCTGCAACCGGTATGTGGACGACACGGGGGCGTTCCGGCCCCTGGGAAGCACCCATCTGCTGCGGGCCAAATGGCAGGAGATGACCAAACAGGCCATGCGGGTGTTGGCGCTGGCGATTTCCGAAACCGCGGTGACCGAGCAGGGGGAGTTCAGCCGGCTGATTCTGGTGGGGCTGGTGGGCATCCGGGATGAAATCCGGCCGGAGGCCCGCGCTTCCGTCGAGCAGGTGCGGGGGGCCGGTGTGCAGGTGGTCATGATCACCGGCGACAACAAGGAGACCGCTTCCGCCATCGCGCGGGAGGCGGGGCTGCTGGACGCCGCGGACGGTGAGGACGCGGTGCTCACCGGCGGGGAACTGGCCGGCCTGAGCGATTTCCAGGTGCGCAAGCGGCTGCCGGCGCTGCGGGTCATCGCCCGGGCGCTGCCCACCGACAAGAGCCGGCTGGTGCGCATTGCCCAGGAGATGGGGCTGGTGGCGGGGATGACCGGGGACGGCATCAACGACGCGCCGGCACTCAAGCGGGCGGACGTGGGCTTCGCCATGGGAAGCGGCACCGAGGTGGCCAAGGAAGCGGGGGACATCGTCATCCTGGACGACAACATCGCCTCCATCGCCCGGGCCATCCTTTATGGCCGGACGATTTTCAAGAGTATCCGGAAATTCATCATTTTCCAGCTGACCATGAACCTGTGCGCGGTGGGGGTATCCATCATCGGGCCCTTCATCGGCATCGACACGCCGGTGACGGTGATTCAGATGCTGTGGATCAACATCATCATGGACACCCTGGCGGGGCTGGCCTTCGCCGGCGAGCCGCCGCTGGAGGAATATATGGCCGAGCCGCCCAAAAAGCGGGACGAACCGGTGCTCAACCGGTATATGCTCAGTCAGATCGTCTGCATGGGGCTGTTTACCATCGGGCTGTGCGTGATATTTCTCAAGGCGCCGATTTTCAAGACCTGGTTCCGGTACGCGGGGGATCCGATTTACCTGATGACCGCGTTTTTCGCCCTGTTTATCTTCTCGGGGATTTTCAACAGCTTCAACGCCCGCACCCATCGAATCAATTTGTGCTCCCACCTGTTCGGAAATTTGTCCTTCGTGGGAATCATGACGGCGGTGGCGCTG
>ERZ824522.2290-NODE-2290-length-10260-cov-45.734248_pt1 | contig 10260 bp, 9 predicted proteins | sample MGYA00519935_ERZ824522 | MGnify/ENA primary metagenome ERZ824522 (study PRJEB31778, sample SAMEA3449160) | human gut metagenome | biome: human gut; feature: human-associated habitat; material: faeces | place: United Kingdom | collected 2010/2012 ...
CGTTCTCTGCCTGTTCATAGAGGTCATGGTAGTTGTCATAGATGTCGATGATTTTACTCACCTTGCCATTGAAAAGGTCGTTGAAGGCACTCTGCTGCAAGAGTGCGCCTGATGCCCCGTTGATACCTGCCGTCGCCAACGATGCTCCCATATTGTAAAGCGTCTCGATGTCGGCGGTGAGGTTCTCCACGGTGAAGTTGCCGGGCACACTGGCGATGTCATCCAACAGCTGCTGCCAATCTACATTGCCTATCTCCGAGAGTTTGAGGATGGCGGCTATCTCTTGGTTGATTTCCAAGAACTGAATGTCGGCAAAGGTCAAGCTACTGTTGGTCACGACACTCTCAAACTGCATACACAGCGACTTTGTGTCGGCGCATATCTTCATCAGGTAACTGCCCCAGTAGAGGGCGGTCTGCGGACTTTTCAGCATCATTCCTGCCACCGTCCATATCTTGGGCATAATCTTGTTCGCCACCATATTGTGGATGCGGCGGTAATAGTAGTTCTCCGTGCTACTGCTCCAAATGCCGAGGTCGGTGAATGCCTTGCGCTCCAAGAACTTGGCAGCGAAGATGCCGGCAGTGGCAACCTCTGCGGCATTGTAGTGCTTCAAGATTTCGCCCACCTGCTCGTTATAATAGCTCTCTGCCATAGCTCCAGCACCGAATGCGGCAGCCATGGCGGCAACGATCTGCTTGTCGTAGTTCACGCTGTAATACTGCGCATGAACCCTTCCCACGACAAGTGTAAGACACATATATATTATAATAAGGTATAAACGTCTCATTGCTTCACTACTTTACGTTTTTACTACTTTCAGTTTCTACTATTCCACTACTTTACTACTTGTAGTATTTACTATTGGTAGTATTCACTACTAATCGTATTTACTACTAATCGTAAATACTACCCAGCCACCGTTCCCGAAAGTTTTGCTTTCGGGCATCTGGGCTTTACGTCTATTCCGGGATTTCCGTTTCCATCAATCAGCCCCCGTGCTCGCCGTGTCAGCGGCGAGTGGCTCCATCGTCCGTCAAATTGAGCACATGCCCCGCCTCATTGACCTTCTGCGCAAATGCCAACGACTTCCCGATGCCACTGGCATCCCAATCTCTGCAATACCGCTCGATAGCCTCCTGATGTCTGCACTTCAGTTCATGCTTATAGAGTTTCAATGCCTCCTTCTCAGCTCGCTCGGTGGTGTAGGTCATATAGCACTCGTGCGGCTCCTCCACACCATACACTCCGCTCGTCGATCCACGTCGGATAAACACCTCACGGAAGAAACTTCTTCCCTCCTTGTTATCCAAGCGGTTGACAGTGAATATCTTCTTGCAATCCACATCCGTCAATCCTAATATCGCCTTGATCTCGTCGAATCGCTCACGAAATTTGCTTTGGTCGAGCAGCATCACCACGTCGGAGTTGTTGATGATGGCTTCCTTCACGATGGGACTGCCGATGATGTCCTGTATCTCCTGTGTCACTACGCCCACGCTCGCCCAGAACTTTCGGGCTGTCTTGTATAGGTACTTGATGTACTCGGCCATCAGCGGCGAGGCGATGGCTTTCCATGCCTCCTCGATGACAAGGCACTTGCGGTTCTTCTTCAGGCGCATCTTCTGCAGGAACACGTCCATGATGATGAGCGTCACGATGGGGAAGAGCTGCTTGTTCTCCTTGATGGCATCCACCTCGAAGACGATGAAGGTCTCGTCGAACAAGGTGCTATCCACGTTCTCGTTGAGAATCTTGTCGTACTTGCCGCCACGGTAGAAGTTTTGGAGCATATAGGCGAAGTTGTCGCAGTCGATGGTGGTGATGTTGTTCTCGATGCAGATCTGGTCGAGACGCTCACAGGCGAACTCATAGAATGAGTCGAAGGAGAGGGTCTTCACGCTCAATGCCATGCGCCGTTCCTCCAGTCCCTTGATGAGTTTCTCCACCTTGTCGTGTATCTGCGTCAGCTCCGTGCCGCGCCGCTTCTCCATGGTGGAGAGGTTTTTTCTCAGTGTCTCCTTCTGTGAGGAAGGATAGGGCTGCACACCGTTGAAATAGAAATCGTAATACTCCGTCACCAACTGCTCCACGACACGGAACTCCAGTTCGGGTATCTGCGTCTCCGAGCCTTTCCATATCAGCAGTATCAGGTTCTTCAGGAAGTCTATCTTCTCAATGTTCAGCTCCCGCTTGCTGATGTTGAAGGGGTTCATGGTGATGGGCTTGTCCTCCGTATAGGCGATGTACTTGCCGCCCACATACTCGCAGAGTCCCTCATACGAGTTACCCGTATCGACCATGACGATGTCGGTGTTCTGCTCCCACAACTGACGCACCACGCTGTTCATGTGAGAGGACTTTTGTTGCTGAAAATCAACGACCTGAGAAAATAACGGTACAAATATCACTTAGGGAATAGAGGGAGTTAAAAAGTTGCTTAGAGGGTGAGAATGAATGAGGAAAGGCGTGTGTCTGCGACAAAAGATTTAACTAAATCTTAACATTAGATAAGAATTTTTATAATTTTTGAGGTGACGGGTCGAATTGAGCGTAAAGTCGCAAAAGACTTGTCAAGGAATTATCTTTCACAGCTAAAATACAGGCTCTTGAACGCTTGAAGAAGCAAATGAGGTACAAAAATGGGGAAAACGAGCTTTTAAACGCTGATTTTTGCCTGTCAGCGAGAGACTTTTACAGGATTTTTACTACCTTTGTAATTGGATTGAGACAACTCTATCCAAGACATATGAAATAAAAAGAAGCGTTATGCTCATCTTGTAAGTGAAAACGTAGGAACTTTTCATTCGGTGCAAGAGATAGCATAGTGGTTCTCACGCATATAGCGTGGGCTGCTATTGTTACATCTGCACTAATGGTTTCCTACGACCTTCACTTAGACGTGGCATAGTTGGCTCACGTTTCTGCATTATAAATCAATCTCTCTATTGAGCCATACGAGAAAGGAAAAAGCATGAAGCAAATAACTACAATTATTCTGTTCATTGCCTTGATGTTCTTTTCAAGTTGCAATAAGGATGAGCCAAAGTTTTCATCATCTGAAATTCAAAGAGCACTTTTTGAAATGAAAGGCACATATCATGGCGAAATGCGTGTTTCCTACTATCATGGGGAAACAATATCTGAAGGTAATGCGTGCAAAGCTGTTTCAAAGGATTCCTTGACAATCGACATGGATTTGTCTTTAATGGCACAGTCTATTACAGATGAAACGATTGCATCCCGACTTCGTGACATCGGAACAGTTCAGGTCAAAGCCGCTTATGAATTTTATCAAATGGACGAGCAAATGTATCATTTTGTGTTGCTCCCCAAGGATGTAATTTGTATTGGCGGATATGGTGCTCCCGAAACAGTTAGAATCGTTTTTGATCAAATTTTTGGCGGCAGTGCCGATTACTTTCATCATAGCATAATGTTCAACCTGTCTCCGAAAGAGCTATGGTTCGGAGATAAAAAATATGAACCATTCCAACAGCTCGTATATCATTTTGGAGGAAATTATGAATAACAAATACCATACCCATATGAAATCACACTTTCTTAAGATTCAATTCATCTTAATCGTCTCTCTCTTAATGTGTGCCTGCACTGACGATAATGAAGAAGGGAAAAAAGTAACTGATTATAGCGAATACACAATCACGGTAGCTTCTATGAAACTCCCAGGTGTTTTAACATCGAGTGGCAATAATATACTTGCTGATGTATATGCTGTAAAAGACGAGAACTCCACCGAGTGGGAGGCTCATGGCGAGATTGCCAAGTTTGAATACGAAGAAGGATATGAATACCAAATACGTATCAGTGAGACGAGCTACTTGGATTATCGCATGGGCGACCCGGCTTGGACTGAATACGAGCTATTGGAAGTTATATCGAAAGAACACAAGAACTCTGAGAATTTGCCTCCTCATTTCATCCCGAATTGGTATTTTGAAAAACATTGTTCGTATATTAATCCGGAATTTGCCTATGCCATTGACGCTGATAAAAAGGAGGACATTGAGAACGACCTTAAAACCGATGTCGCATATAAGTTTGGAGGTTCATGCTGTTATATGTGTAATGCCGACAAATGGTTTCTGTTGGATTCTGATATGCAGACAAAGGAGCATGGCATTGTGATTAGGAAAAGTAAGGATCCAACGGAATTCCCTGAATCATACAAACTCCTCATGCCGGAACAACAGATAGTTGCATTTGGTCAATATGATTTTGTGACTGTGCCGGAAGAACCCATTATGCAATATGATGTGATGATTAGCCGTCAGTTTCCAACCAAATCCATTAGTCGAGAAATATATATACTATGGCTATATAAAGACCTCACGGCTTACTATCAGAGCAAATATCAAGATTCCAACGTAAATGCAGTCGTGATTCGCTATGTAGTGTCGAATCCATGATAATAAAGAATTTTACGCATCATGAAACTAAACAAGCATTATGATTATACTGATAATTTCAGTGAGATAGTCCATAGCACACGACCGATAGGTGCAGAAGAATTGGCTGACAGATTCTTCCGCGCACCGCAGTGGATTATTACCTTAATGAAGTGCCGTAATACAATGGTAAAACCCTTTGGTCTTAAGGGAGAGAAGAAATTATCGGATTTAATCAAAATCGAATCCGAAAATGTGGCCTCATTAAATAAAATCGACAAACATCTTGATTACGAGGTTATGCTGATAACTGAAAATCTCGGAAACGGCAATCAACGCATATCGGTCAGTACAAAGGTCTGCCTGCATAACTGGCTGGGGAAATTATATTTCGCTGTAATAAAACCGTTTCATAGATTAATCTGTAAGACATTGATAAAACGAGTTCGTAGGAATTTAGAATTATCATAAAGCCTGTCCTCGCCCTCTCTCAATTTTCCAATCATACCGACCTTCCGCGACATCGCCAATCTCATTGAGTGTGTGGCGATGTTTTATTTCATCAAAGGGCTGTCGGTGTTCCGCATAGTCACAGAGCCATGCACCTATTGCTTTCTTCTGCTCGGTGGTCTCGCCGTAGCTCTGCATGACGCTCTTGATGTCGGCGGCTTCGGAGGGAGAAAAGAGTGATTTGTGCCGTTCCGTGGCGAAATGGATAATCGCATCAATGGCTCGTCTGAACACCTCACTTGCCTTGTAGAGAATATTCGCAATAATATTCAGAATGTCCCGGCTCGATTTCAGCGCACTCTGTAACCGCTCTATTGTCTTGTCCTTCTCCGCCGTTGCCCGGCTCACCGCCATGCTGATGCGGTGCTGCTCTCCGGTCTTCTGCTCCCGAAGTTGCCGGAGTGCCTTGTTTCTCTCGGATTCAAAAGTGTCAGCCATTGCCATAGCACTGTCACGTTCCAGTTCGACCGTCCGTTTCGCCTCGGTCAGTGCCTTTGTCCGTTTTGCCACCTCTTTCTTGACGGCATCGGGGAAAGATTCTTTGATATGCTCGTTCTCTGCTTTCAGTCTCGCGTTCTCCTGCTCAATGGCTGCGTATTTGCCTTTGCCGAAAAGATTGGCTATGCCGGATTTTATGCTGTCCGTGTTCTCACGATCAACTTTCCGTGCGTGTTCCTCCTTGTCGGCGATTTCGCTGTCAAGTTCCATGCTGCGCCGTTGCTTCTCCTCGTTTCCGATTTGGAGTTTTTCATGTTCGGATTTTGCTTCGTCAGTCTCCCGGATTGCGGCATCCCTTTCGGCTTCGGCTGCTTCCTTTTCCGCTTTTGCTTGTTCGGCTTCCTGCTTCTGCTTGGCAAGAATAAAGTCCGCACGTTCCAGATGTTCCTTTCTCGTCACTTCTTTTGAGCTGCCCCTTTCCATTTCAAGACACTCAGCCAAAAGCGTCTGCATTTCGCTCATGGCTTTCTCGTCCAGTTTGCAGGATTTCCCTGTGTCGTGGTTCATCCAGTCCCATACGATATGGGCGTGAAGATTGGGCTTCCATGTGGCATTGTCACCGGGTCTACCGTAATGCCCCTCGTCACGGTGGATGAAGATTTGCAGAGCTGTGATACCCCAACGCTCGTTACACACCTTGCAAAAATGCCGTAATTGCTCCATTGTGGTGTCATCCTTGATTACCACGACACCCTCTTTGAGCGGAGTGCTGCCGCGCACGATGGACACCTTTCCCGTCTTCTTGTTCACACGCTCCCGGTCTTTGGTCTGCATCGCCCGACCAGTCTTTTCCTTGACCATAGCGGCTATCTGATTGTAGCGTTCCGATAACGATGTGTCGCCGAAATCAGGTGCTACCCATGTCTCGTTATCCGCCATGAGGTCGGTGCGTACATAGAACTTATCCCTGCCTATGTGGGCGAGGTATTCCGCCGTGCGCCTGTTATGTGCCTCGCTGCTTCCGATGTTGCAGGGTTTGATGTTGATTGATGTCTTCTGTGCCATAGGCATGAGAATGTTTACAGTTTGACAAAAGGGAGAAGGGTTATTAGGGCGGAGCCTTAATCGGAGGGTGCAGGGAGAGGGTCACTTCCTGCTCGGGGTTCTCAGGGGTCGAGACCTCTGAGCGGAGTTTCCAAAGAGAGGGTCACTCTTTGGTCAGGGGCGTTGGGGGCTGACAGCCTCCGACCGGGTTCTTAGGGCAGAGCCATAAGTGGGACGGGGCAAAGCCCAGCCCCTCGGGAGAGCCCACAACTACGGAAGCGGAGCGTGTAGTTATAGTGGGCTATATCTGGGCAAGCCCAGTCAGTCACCCCACGACAACTGAGTACCACTCAAAACCGCGCCCTGCGCTTCCCGACCTGCCGAGCCTATGCCCGGAGTTACCCTGCCTCCGTCCGTGCCGTCCTGCGCCTCGCTGTGGCTTCCTGTGCCGTTCCCGCCGGATGCCATGTCATCACTGTCTATGATATGCGAATTTGCGGCTGTGTCCGCCATGAACATATCGGAGGGCGGATTATGGCTACCGCCGTCATGCACATCGGCTGACGAATTGGAACTGCCTGACAAAAGAAGGGAAGAAGAAAGGGATGCCGCGCCTGTCGCCAAGCTGTCCGTTTCCTTCCCTTTTGTGTGGCAATCAACGGCTGCGCCTCCCGGTTCATCCTCTGACGGCAGACTGTCGGAAACAGGTGTCCGCACCTCGCCCGTCTGTCCTTTGGCGGCAGCCGAAGGTCTGATATAATGGGGATTGGTAATAAGGACACCTCCGACATACCAGCCTGTGAGAAAATGCAGAGAATGAACGGAAGTGCGGTTGTTGGTCCGGGTGGTCAGCATACCGAGGCGGTTGAAACTGTCGATGAGCTTGCCGACCGTCTTACGGTTGCAGTCCAAAAACTTCGCTAATTCCACATCGGAAGCCGCCACCTGACCCACCTCCAAAACAATATCAATGCCCTTGATTTTATAAGCGGTTCTTGTCCGCACAGCTCCGTTCATCAGGCGGTAGAGGCACTTTTGCCTGAGAGGGGAAAACCTGCCTTCCAAAAGAAAATCCCACTGTCCGGATGAGAGTATGGTGCAGTAGTGTATGTTCTGTATCTCGTTGCTCATAGACTGTGACATTATGGTGCTACTGCGGACATCCGGCTGTTGCCGTCCATCAACGCTCCCGGCTTGCGCTTCTTACTGTTGCGCAGTTCCTCAAGCCGTCTTTCAATCTCGCTCTCGCTGGCTACTCCCGAAGTCCCGCCCTGTTCAATCCATGCGATGATTTCATTTTGGAAGAAATAGAGCTTGTTGCCCCGCTTGTGGTACGGGATACGCTTGTCGGAAGTCATGGCATAGATGGTGGATGCCGATTTGCCGAGAAGTGCCGCGACTTCATTAAGGGTAAGCAGTGTGCGACACTCGCCATGCTGCTGCGGTGTCATGCCGAGCACTTTCTCCACCTTGTCGGTGAGCAGCCCCACCTTTTCAATCAGCATGGAGACCGCCTGCGGCAGTTGTTCAAATGTTATGTTGTTCATATACTGTTGTGTGTTTATTGCTGTTTGAGTGTAATCTGTTCGGATGCCTTGCGCTTCAGGTCGCTAACGACATCGGCATAGACCTGTGTCGTTCCCACATTGCTGTGAGTGAGCATCTTTGATATGGTGTAGAGGTCTGTTCCGGCGGCGAGTTGCAGGGTTGCGTATGTGTGCCTGAACCCGTGGAACGTGATGTGCTTCGTTATCCCGGCGGACTTAATCCAGTCTTTGAGATAGAGAGGAAGTATGGTCTGCGTCAGCCCCTTGAACACCTGTCCCTCTGTGCGTTCTCCGCACAGTGCGAGTGCTTCATCCGAAAGCGGCAGCACGGCTTCCGTCCTTGTCTTCTTGGTAACGATGTGCATACACCATCCACCGTCAGCCCCCTTTATGATGTTCTCCCACTGTAAGCGTATGATGTCACTGATACGCAGTCCCGTAAGGCAGGAGAACAGTGCGGCGCTCCGTATGACAGGCTTCTCGCAAGGGGTATCCGCAAGCATCCTGACCTCTTCAAGCGTCAGGAACTCACGCCTTGTACTGGCTTCCTTGGCGTGTTTCAGCCGTGGGGCGATGTTCTCCTTTATCCGTCTTTCCTCGTAGGCGATGCGGAGAACGCATTTCAGCTTGTTAAGGTTGTTGTTGGCGGTCGAAGCCATCATCTTCCCCTTTGTCTGAGTTGTGAGCGACAGCAGGTAAGTTAGGAATCCCTGGCAGTATTCCAGTGTCAAATCATCGAAGGTGCAGCTTCCGCAGCAATACTTTTCAAAATGCTTGTAGGCGGTGTTCCAGTTCCTGAAATTGTCGTCGTCCGCCATCTTTGAACGGAAGTATTCAAGAAAACTCTCCTTGCCCCGGTTACGGTCGAGGAAGCCGTACTCCTCGTTGATGATGGCTTCGGTTCTTCGGCATTTGATAAGCTCGGCATTGCGGAGCATGGTCTTGTTGAACTCCGCCTCGAATTTGTCCGAGGGATTGGCATAGATGTATATGCCGAGGTATTCCCGTCTTGTCGGCTTGCCTGTCTTGGGATGCCGTATAGCCGGGTAGAAGTCAAGGTAAAGCGACACCTGACCGTTCTTGATGGGTCGCTTCCTGACAGTAACTTTCGTGCAGATGTTTGTCATATCGGTTGTGATTTTTAATTGTTGTCTGATTCATTGTCCGGCTCTCTCTTGGCTTTCGTGCTTGCGCTCTTTCGCTCCGACACCTTCCGTGCCTCGTCCCAGTCGGCTTTGAGGTAGTAGAGGCGGTTGCCGTGGATGCGCTTCGTCCTTACACCGTGGGTGAGCGCGAACCTGCGGACTTGGGTCTTGCCCAGCCCGAAAAGGCGCATGATGTCGAAACAGGAATACCAGTGTTCCGACAGGTTGCTTCCCAGCCGTTCAGCTTCCTCAGCCATAGCCTTGTCAACCTCGGCTTTCGGGAAGCACTTGGTGGCGTTGGCTTTGACACATGGTATCGAGTAGCGCATACGGAGATTGTAAAATCGCCCGTAGGTATAATTGTATTTCTGGCATATCTCAGCCATCGTATAAAGGTCGCCTCCGGCACTCTCTTTGTCCGTGAACGTGTCGCGCACGGACTGTTTGTAGTTAGCCGCCGGTATGAGCTGCCGTTTCGGGGTGCCCTTCGCTTTCTTCTTTCCCTCCTTTTGGGAAAGGTCTTTTTCGGTGTTCGGTGTATCTTCGTTCATCTTCTTTTTTGTCTTTTTACCCTGCTTTGCGAAGATTGACACGCTCCGCTTGCAGTAGGTTGTCTCTCGAATCATCAGGAAGAAATCCTCCTTGGTGATGATTGTGATGTGGTATGTCAGTCTGCAAGCCCGGAGAGTGCCTTTGTAAATGAGGTTATACACAGTCCGGCTGCTCACTTGCAGGATGTCTGCCACTTCCCCGATGGTGAGGAAAGGCTTGTCGGTCATGCCCCAGCCGTAGTCGGGCTGACCTGTTAAATTGTGTTTAATTTGACGGTCCATTATCGAAGAAATTTGTTGCACGCTCTTGAAAGCTGTTGCACGTTGCTGAAAGAAAGTCGTGCCGTGTGACCCCTCTCGCGTGGTACAATCGCGGTACAAAAATACTCCGAAAAGGACGAATCGCCAACAAGCGAAAATCTCGTTTGTTAAAATCTATTAGCTGAAAATCAAGATATTATAACGCTGATTTTTGCAGCCGTTTGTCGCCGTTTTGACCTCCGAAACTCCATGTGGAACGACTTGCCGCTGCCCGAAGGACCCAAACAAAAAAAGTTCGAGTTGTCGGTCAGCTTCTCCTTTCCCTCCTTTCCTGTGATGTCGATGGCTACGGGCA